>JGI12210J13797_10034338_pt1 | contig 15926 bp, 11 predicted proteins | sample ElkSlonscriptome_3_FD_13797 | JGI IMG/M metagenome (IMG submission 13797)
GGCGGCTGGAGGCCTGGAAACTGCTCGGCGAGTGCCTGCCTTTGGGCAAGCTCGAAGCCATTACCTCGACCGTCGGGCTGGCCGATGCCGAACGCGTCGCTCACGACATCATCGAAGGGCGGGTCCGAGGCCGCGTTGTCGTCGACATCAACGCGTAACATGCCGCCAGGCGTCGTTGCGGAAGGGTTGGCCGCTCCAGAGCGCGCCGTTGCAAGGTTCGTCGATCAACAATAGGCCGGAAAGAATGCCCTGAATGTAAAGATAGATCGTGAAGGGTAAGAAACCCCGCCGAGGCGGGGTCAAAAGGAAGATGATCCGACCCGTTCAGCGCTGGCGTGCCAGGCGCAGGCCGAAGAGCCCGACGGTGATGAGAGCGAGGGTCGCTGGGATCGGTGCCGCGACCGGGGTGTTGATACCGTCGCCGCCGCCGCCGCCGCCCAAAAAGGTGCCCTGTGTTGCAAGGGTAGGGGCAACGCCGCCATCGCTTCCTGGGTTGTTTGACAAGCCGAGGATGCCAAGCTCTGGGCCCTCCCCAGGTATGCTCAGGGTGCTGTCGAGGACCGCGGGCTGCCCTATCAAATCCATGTCCACCCCGAGTTCGCTCAAAGCGGCTACCGGGGAATAGCCATTGGTGCTGGCGCTGACTGCGCCGCTGCCGGTATCACCCATGCCGCGTGGATTCTGGATGGAAGGCCATCGCCATGACTGGTCAGACAGCAACCCGCCAATGAGAAGGTCAACGACCTTCGCCTGGTCTGACCCCAGGGTTAATTGGCTCGCCGGGAAACCCGTGGAACCGCCAGCGCCACCGCCTCTCCCGCCGAGGCCTGCGCCGCCAGCGCCACCGCCTCTCCCGCCGAGGCCTGCGCCGCCAGCGCCACCGCCTCTCCCGCCGAGACCTGCGCCGCCAGCGCCACCTGCCCCGCCAGACCCACCGGAGATGCCCCCGGAATTGGCGCCAGCAAACTGCCCGCCCAGCGGGCCGGTCGACCCGGTCCCCTGACAATTGCGGAAGTTCCCATAAACACAGAATTGGCTGGCGGAGGTGTCGGTAGTCGGGGCGGCTGATGTCTCCGTGGCCCCAGCCATCGCTGTCGCTGCGGCGCAGCAGAAAAGATAATTCCTAAACCGTTGGTTCATCTGATTTTGGCTCCGGTGTTCTCCGCGCCGAGGCGCGGGTGCGAGACTCCCGCGATGAATTTTTTGCATCGAAGATTGAACAATAAGCGCGCTTACGCTTGAAACAGTGTTTTTAAAAGCAAAAGCCAGGCCAAAGAGTTAATATTTTGCCAGTTTTCCGACTGAGACGCAATTAATCCGGGCGAAAGGTAATGCCTGCCAGGGCGATCCCCGGATCTCTGCAAGAAGGACGACCGCAGCATCTGTGTTCTACCGGCGGAATGTAAAAGTTTCTTTACACTCCTGGGGGAGTTGTGGCGGGATTAATGGCTCTAGCCGGCCCGACTGCTGTTTATTGTATAAAAAAATATATTTTATAATGGCTTGAAAGTTTTTTCTTCTTATGACACCAAGGTCTCGCCAGCCGGCACCAGCTCGGCCGCGGCCTGGAAGTGCCGCGCGGCGCCGATGTGGTCCGAGTGTGCGGCTTTGGCTCTCTGGAAAGCGGTGGAACCGCTGCGCTTGTTCCAGCCTAACTGTCCAGGTTGTTTTTCCGCCCTGGGCTCATCCTACCCTCCGACCCTTTTTACGCCTATCATCACTGGCGATGAGCGATGAGCGATGAGGTTCGGCGGCCTTTGGAGCTGAATTCAGGGCTGGCCCTTGGCCCCACACCAGGGTTGATGTCATGGGTTGATGTACCTGAGAATCGTTGTCCGCAGGTCAGCGACAGGCCGAGGCGCTGAAAGGGGCTTGAAGCCATGTCAGTCGGTTTTTTGCTTGGTTTGCGTTTGGGTGCGGTTCGTTTTGTTGCCTGACGGGAGCACGGTGGCTGTCACGCAAGGGGGCGGCGGCGATCTAGGGCTTCGGCGCTGCGGCTCGGCCTTCGCCGGACAGCCATTCGCCAGCGAGGTGCCCCCCGGCGGCTGCGTGCGCATCCTGACCGGGGCGCCAATGCCAGAGCAGCTCGATAGGGTGGTGATCCAGGAGCGGGTGCTGGCGGACGAACTCGGCGTCGAGATCATCGACCTGGGGCTGGTCCGCGATGATCCGCGGGCACTGGAGGACGCGCTGCGCCAAGGCGCCCAACAACCACCTTTCAGCAGTTCGTGCGCCCCGCCCCGCGGCTGCTGAGTGGCGAGACCAGCGTGCGCCGGGTGCGCTTTCAGGCGCGCTGCGAGCAGCATCTGCGACATCGGCCCGGAGCGCTCGAACGTACAGCCCGGCGAGCACGTGACGGTGAAACCCTTTGCGCTTGACTAGCAGGGCGCGCCAAAATTGCGCGTTTGCCAGTTGGGTGGGCCAGTTGGGTGGACCAGTCGGGCGGATAAGCCAAGCAGGTCCGCCGTTCCCGCGGTATTTGGTCCGCCCCAAGCTTTGGGGGCATGTTGGGGGGCATGCTAGAGGCTGGGGGGATCATACAGCCCGCCTGCCCGCCTGCTGCATTCAGGCGCTCGACATATCCAGCCCGATGCTGCTGTAGGCGGTGCGCATCAACATAAAGAGGCTGTGGCCAATGACGAAGACGATCAGACCGAAAAGATCAAAGATCGACAGGTACAGCGACAGGTCGGACAAGAAATAGCCGCCGATCAGAAACAACGAAGCAACGGCACCGTAGAGCGGATAAAAGGGCAGCATGGCGACGCCCATCGACGCCAAGCCCGGGTCGACCTGGGACGCTTTGCCTTGCGCCTCGGCGCGCGCCCGGGCAGCGAGCACGCGTTTGCGATGGTCCAGGGCCTTGTAGATGAGCCAGGCCCCGAGTAGCAGAAAAACGGCACCAATGTAAAAACGCACGACTAGCCTCCGTTATGCATGACAGATAACATGCCGTCGTTGTCGGCCCGGGCCATGCGCTCGCGCTCTTCCATGCTCTCGAAGAGGTCGAGCACCCAGACCACTTTCTCGCCGATACCGCGCAGGCGCCGATCGGCGGCCCTGGCTCTTGCGGTGAGCTCGGCGGCACTCGGCGCCGCGGCGACGCTGTCGACCAGGAAGCGATTTGCCTCCAGCGGCGGGGCCTTGTAGCTGCCGCCCGGGAAGGGCGTCGAGGCCAACGCCTGACTCAGCAGGGCCACCTTGCGGGCCTTGGGCACGACGGCGCGCTGGGAGACCGAATCGTAGCCGTTGCGGACCACCTCGTGGCCGATCTCGGCATAGAGCAGGCGCGCGGCATAGATGCCCGGGCGACAACCGACGGGCAGTCGGGCAATGCCCGACTCGGCATTTTGATAGAGGGCCTCGGCGATATCCAACAGGCGCTTGACCACGGAGCCGACGGCGGGGCTGAAGACCGGCCGCGCCAGAAACGCCTCGGGCTCAATGCCTGCCTCGCGCAACCAGTCCAGCGGCAGGTAGAGTCGGCCGTTGCGGGCGTCTTCACCGACATCGCGACAGATGTTGGTCAGTTGCATCGCCGTGCCGAGGTCACAGGCGCGGGCGAGCACGTCGGGCGAGCGCACCCCCATCAGTGCGGCCATCATGGCACCGACCGCGGCGGCAACCCGTGCCGAGTATTGATAGACGCCGGAGATGGTCTGATAGCTGCGCCCGTTCGCATCCCATTCAAAACCCTCAAGCAAGGCCTCGGGCAGTTCCCTTGGCATCCCGAAGCGCTTGACGGCGCCGGCGAAGGCGCGGTCGACCGGTAGTTGTAGCGGTCGATCGGCGTAGCAGCGATCGAGCCGATCGCGCAGCGCGGCCAGCGCTTCGCTCTGATCGCCGTCGCATTCGTCGATGGCGTCGTCGGCGATCCGGCAAAACGCGTATAACGCCGATGCGGGCTGCCGCATCGCCTTGGGCAGGAAGAAGGACGCGGCGAAGAACGACTTGGAACCGTTGCTTAGCAGCTGGTTACAAGCCGCCACATCGGCCGGATCGGCGAAGCAAGGCTCAGTTTGTGAAAACAGAGGCATCGGGAACCACCGTATCGAGGACGCGGGCAGTGGATATAACGCCGGGCACGCCCGCACCAGGGTGCGTGCCAGCGCCGACCATGTAGAGGTGTTCGACCTCCTCGCTTAGGTTGTGCGGGCGCATCCAAGCGCTTTGCATCAACACGGGCTCAAGGCTGAACGCGGCGCCCTTGAACGACAGCAGGCGCTGCTCGAAATCAATGGGCGTCGTCACGAACGAGGTCACAACCTGATTGTCGAGATCAGGAAGGACCGTTTTGGAGAGATAATCGGAGATCGCGCGCCGGTAGGGCTCGGCGCGCTCGGCCCAGTCGGCATCGCCGTCCAGATGCGGCACCGGCGACAAGACGTAGAAGGTATCGCAGCCGTCCGGTGCCAACGATGGGTCGGTCGCCGTTGGCCGATGTAGATAGAGGCTGAAGTCGTCCGCCAGATGCTTGCGCTTGAAGATGTCTTTAAGCAGGCCTTTATAGCGGGGACCGAGCAGAATGCTATGGTGTTTGACGTCGGGATATTGGCGCTTGGTGCCGAAGTACCAGACAAAGAGGCCGTTGGAATACTGGGCGCGGTCGAGCTTGTCGTCGGTCCAGTGTTTGCGCTTGATGCCGGGCAGCAGGTGACGATAGGTCCAGGCCACATCGGCATTGGAGACCACGACATCGGCCGGAATCTGCTCGCCATCGGCAAGGCACACGCCGGTCGCGCGGCCGTTGTCGACGGTGATCTCGGCCACTTCGGCGTTCAGGCGGACCTGATTGCCCTGCCCTTCGATCAGATCGACCATGCCGCGGGCGATGGCGCCGGTGCCGCCCATGGCGGAGTGCACGCCCCAGTGCCGTTCTAGGTAAGAGATCAGCGCATAGATCGAGGTGACCGAAAAGGGATTGCCGCCGATCAGCAGCGGATGGAAGCTCAGCGCTACCCGCAGACGTTCGTCTTTGACGTAGGACGAGACCATGGCATAGACGCTGCGATAACTCCTCAGCGCGACCATCTTTGGGATGATCTTGGCCATGTCTTGCCAGTGGGTAAAGGGCACATGGCCAAGTTCGACAAAGCCAACTTGAAAGATCTGTTCGCTCGCGGCGATGTAGCGGTCGTAGCCCTCGACATCAGCGGGTGAGAAACGGGCGACCTGTTCACGCATGGCGGTCGCGTCGCCGTTGGTGTCGAAGATCGTGCCATCGTCGAAGCGAATGCGGTAAAAGGGGTCCATGGCCCGCAGGTCGATGTCGTCGCTAAAGCGACGCCCGCACATCTCCCACAGCTCTTCCAATAAGAAGGGCGCGGTGATGATCGTGGGCCCAGCGTCGAACTTGAAGCCGTCGACCTCGTGCACGTAGGCACGCCCGCCAGGCTTGTCGAGTTTCTCCAGCACCGTGACCCGATAGCCGCGATAGCCCAGCCGAATGGCCGCCGCCAGCCCGCCGAACCCGCTGCCGATGACGACGGCATGCGGTTTGCCCGCGCCAGCCGCCTCGCTGGGCGACCTCGCGACCGCCCCTGGGGCGCGGTCGTCGGCGGGCATTTGAGCGGGTCGTGGAGGTAACGTCGTCACAAGTGTCAACCAAACTAAGTGTCAAGAATGTCTGACAGTATAGCAGCAGGTTCGGTCGCTGCACCATCATAAGGGAAGCCTAATGTCAATCTGGTTGCCGCGCGTCAAGGGCGCCCGCTTGTGCGCGACGCCCGAAGCCGTCCGGTGGACCGGCTCGTCCCGCGGTCAATCTTCGTGGCAACGACCTCTGCTGCCCCTGGGTGTTCGACCAAAGCCTGGGTGGTCCGGACATATCCGCCAACGAGTCCGGGCATGCTGGCGATGCGGATCCTGGTCAGTACGACAACGACAAGACGGTCCGAAACCCCAAGCGGGTTTCTAGACTTTCTGAAAACCCTGTAATCGGCAAACAAGACTCGGGAGCACAAGCATGCCCAGGGCGACTATCGCGGATGTCGAATTATATTTTGAGCTCCATGGCGAAGGAAAAATCGATACGCAACAGGCAAGCGGCGCCGCCGGGGCCGACACTGTTGCCTTCATCAACGGCATCGCGATGACGGTGCAATCCTGGCAACCGGTCCGCGAGCGGTTTGTCGACCATGGGTTTCGATGTCTCTTGCACGACTGCCGCGGCCAGTTGCGTAGCGGCAAGTCACTCCATCGACCCTTCAGCTTGCAGCTGCACGCGGCCGATTTTCTGGCACTGATCGACGGCTTGAGCATCGATCGTGTGCACCTGGTGGGCACCTCCTATGGGGCAGAAATTGGCATACTCTTCGCTGCCGCCTATCCAGAACGCACTGCCACCCTGACGCTGATCGCCTGCGCCAGCGAGCTCGACAGCCTGATGCGTGCCGCGGCGGAAAGTTGGTCCATCGCTGCCGACTGCGGCGCCGTCCCCCTATTCCGCTGCATGCTGCCCTGGGCCTACAGCAATCACTATTTGGCGCAGAACCGCGAGCTATTGCTTGCCCAGGAGGAGGCCATGAGCCATCAACCAGCGAACTATTGCGCCGCCTTCAAGCAGCTGGTGGAGGCCTTTCTACAGCTCGACCTAAGCGCCGAACTCAGTCGCATCCAATGTCCCACTCTAATTATCGCCGCCGAGCAGGACTTGATCAAAGGCCCTCGTATTGGTCGCCAAATTCACAACAACATCGCCGGATCGGAGTTTTGTACCCTGGTTGGCGCTGGACACGCGGTCGTGCTGGAGCAACCGCAACAGGTTGCCGAACGGACGGTACAATTCATCCATCGCCATTGCTCCTGTTAGCCGTGTTGTCAGGTTTGGCTTAGAAGAATCGCTCGTCGTTTAGGAAGCGCTGATCAAGCGCGCTCCACTGTCCGGAAAGTCCGGACCGGGTCGAGAAGCCAGCGAGCGGCGCTGCGGGCATGCCGGAGTTGGTATGACCGCCGCAAGACCCCTTATCCAGGTCGTTGATGACAACGAGTCACTGCGCATCGCACCCGGTATTCTTATGCCATTAGAAGCCGACCGCTCCCGGGTGTTGCACGCTACGCTCGCTCGGCAGATCATTGTGCAGTTCAATAAGGCATCAACGATAGTCGAAGCGGCGCCGAGTCAAGCCTCGTCTTTGGGTGGGCAACTTCGCGCCGACCCGCAAGGGACACCAAGCGCCGGCCCCCGTTTTGCGACTATCCAGCAACCACCGAGAGGTAGCGGGCATGCAAACTCGACCGGCGAGGTTCCTGTTGTTAGTGTTGCTGCTGCTGGTCCCATTCGCCTCGCCGCCTGCAGCGCTCGCCGTTGATCGCGGCCTTGCAATCGCTCGGGCCGCGGACGCCTATGATGAAGGCTTCAGCGATTACACCGCGGACTTGACAATGGAGCTCAGGGACCGCCGCGGGGGCAGTACTCGTCGCAGTTTGCGCATCCGTGTGTTGGAGACCCCCGGCGACGGGGACCGGAGCCTGTTCATCTTCGACAGTCCGGCAGACGTGCGCGGCACTTTGATGCTGACCCACTCCCACGGTAGCCGGTCGGACGATCAATGGCTCTATCTGCCGGCGATAAAGCGGGTCAAGCGCATCGCGTCGCGGAACAAGTCCGGGCCCTTCGTCGGCAGCGAGTTCGCTTATGAAGATTTGGGCTCACAGGAGCCGGAGAAATACGATTACCGCTGGTTGCGCGATGAAGGCTGCGGCGCTTGGCAATGCGATGTCCTGGAGCGGCGTCCGCGTAACCGGGCTTCCGGCTATCGGCGCCAGGTGGTTTGGATCGACCGCGATCGCTATCGCGTGGTCAAGGTCGAGTTCTACGACCGCCGTGACGAGTTGCTGAAGACCTTGACCTTCAGCGGCTACCGTGAGTACATCGGTCACTATTGGCGCCCGGCGCGCATGCGCATGCAGAACCACCAGACCGGCAAATCTACGCAATTGGATTTGCGCAACTATCGGTTTGGGACCGGGTTACGCGCCGCCGATTTCGAGCCTGGGGCGCTGGCCCGTGTGCGCTGAGCCACGCGCTCGTCGGCAATCACGCTGGCCGGCACTGCCTGCCGCAGACGAGAGACCTAGGCTGCGCGCCGGATGCCGGCAGCCTGCGTTACAGCAGGCGCGCTGTGCCTTGCTGGCGATGCTCGCGTCGTTGCTCGTCCTGAGCGTCCGGCTCGGCGCGGCGGACATGAGCCTGCATGGCTATGCCGAGGTACAGGGCCGTTGGTTTCCGGAGTCTGGGCTCTATCCCCGGCAAACCTGGAATGATCCGTCTGTCTCCGCACGCCCCGAACTGCGGACCCGGCTGCATGGTGTGGACCTGGTGCTGATGCCCTTCGGGCGCTACGACGGGGTCGACCGGGAGCGCAGCCATTGGGATCTGCGCGAGCTAAACGCGCTGTTTGATACCGGTCCCTGGCAATGGCAGGTTGGTGTCGGCCAGGTCTTCTGGGGGGTGACCGAATCCCGCCATCTGGTGGACATCATCAACCAGACCGACCTGGTGGAAGACATCGACGGCGAAGAGAAGCTCGGCCAGCCGATGATCCATCTCGCCCGCGGCACGCACTGGGGCCGCATTGAGGGTTTCGTGCTGCCGGGGTTCCGCGAGCGCACTTTTCCGGGGCCTCATGGCCGGCTGTATCTGCCCCTGGCCATTGATGACCCGGTTTATCAGTCGCCGAAGAGGCAACGCCACATCGACTTCGCGCTGCGCTGGAGCGAGACCCTGGCCGGCTGGGACTTCGGCCTTGCGTGGTTTGCCGGCACCGGTCGCGATCCACGCCTTGGCCCCGGCATCGAAAACGGGCTGTTGCGCATTTACTACGACCAGATCAACCAATACAGCCTCGACCTGCAGGGCAGCCTCGGCGACTGGGTACTGAAGCTGGAAGCCTTCTATCGCGACACGCCGGTGGACGACTTCGCGGCCCTGGTCAGCGGCTTCGAATACACGAGCTACGGCATCCTCGACGGTGGTGCCGACCTTGGCCTGCTCGCCGAGTATCTCTACGACGGCCGCGAGAACACACTCGAGACCCCATTTCAGAACGACTTGTTCTTCGGTCTGCGCCTGGCCTTGAATGACACCCGAGACAGCACCGCATTGGCCGGGGTGTTCTGGGACATGCAGACCGACAGCGCCTTTTGGCGCATCGAGGCGAGCCGGCGCCTGGGGACGGCTTGGACGCTGGAGGTGGAGCTCCAGGGCTTCCCGCGCACCGAGCCAGGTGAGACGATCTGGTATTGGCGCCGCGATGGCTATGCGCAGCTCTCGCTGCGGCATTGGTTCTGAGCGATCAACATTATTTCGCACGGTTGCTAAGACGACGCCCGGGATCGGCCTTCCTCGGCCGATCCCGGTCGAGCAACAGCAGCAGCGGCGGCAGCCAGAGCAGATCGGTCGCCAGCGCGAAGGCGATGGTGATGGCGGTCAACAGCCCCATGCCGGCGTTCGGCACGAAGTCCGAGAACAACAGCACCAGGAAGCCCGCCACCAGCACCATTGAGGTCACCCACAGGGCATGGCCGACGGTCGCGAAGGTGTGACGAATGGCCGCCGCGGCGTCACTGCCCTGCTCGCGCCGGGCGGCGGCGTATTTCCACAGGAAATGGATCGAATCGTTGACGATGACGCCCAGCGTCATGCAGGTCACCGACGCGATTGCCATGCCCACCTGACCGACCAAGAGCCCCCAGACCCCGAAGGCCATCGCGGTCGGCAGCAGGTTCGGCAGCAGGCTGATGAGGCCAAGTTTCAGGGAGCGCAGCGCAGCGATCATCACCAAGGAGATCGCAACCAGGGTCAGCGTCGTGCCCAGCAGGATGCCGTGAATGTTGCGGGTGCCGACATGCGCGAACAGCAGCGGCGCGCCGGTGATGGTGACCTCGGTAAGCGCCCGCCGCGCCTGGAGTTCGGCGCGCGCATCGGCCTCCAGCGACCGCAGCCGGTTCGACGAGATCGGTCGCAGCGCCGCGGTCACGCGCGTGGCGGATTTGTCCAGGCTCACCTGATCGGTCAGGTCGCGCCCGAAGGGCAGCGCCATCTCGTAGAGCAACAGCCCCTGCGCGGCCTGCTCGCGGCTCGCTGGCAGTCGGTAGGCGGCCGGGTCGTCGCCATGCAGGTTGCGCTCCAGGTGGCGCAGCGTGTCGCTCAGCACCGCAACATGCATGACCTCCGGCTGCCCGCGCAGCCAGTGCGCGAAGTCATCCAACTGGGCGAGGAAGGCCGGCTCGGCGATGCCGCCGCTGGTGCCGCTGTCGGCCTCGATCTCCAACAGGTACAGCCCGGTCAGGTGCGCGGAGGCAAAGTCCGTCGCCTGCCGGAACGCCACCTGCGAGCTGAAATACTCCACGAAGGCGTCGTTGAGCTGGTTGCGCGGGACGAACGCCGCCAGCACCAGGGCCATCGCGACCCCGCCCGGCAATAGCCAGCGCCAGCGGTAGATCACCCAGTCCGCGAGCCGGTCCATGGCGCGGCGAGGCTCCGGCCCGGCAGCGGACGGCGCCGGCAGCGGCATGGCCAGCAGCAGCGCTGGCAGCAGGGTCAGGGACAGGCCATAGCTAGTCAGTACGCCTAGCGCGACCAGATTCCCGAGGTGCTGAAACGGCGGTGACGCGCTGAGGTTGAGCCCGAGGAAGCCGAGCGCCGTGGTCAGGCTGGTCAGCGTGACCGGCACCAGGTTGAGCCGCAGGCTTTCGATCAGGGCTTCGCGGTTGGCGAGCCCGCGGCGCCGCCCATCCTGATGATTGACGACGATGTGCATCGCATCCGCCACCGCCAGCGTCAGGATGATGATCGGCGCCACCGCCGATGGCGGCGTCAGCAACAGCCCATACCAGCCCGCCGCACCCATGGTCGCACCGATCGCGCAAAGCATCACCGCGAAGGTTGCAGCAACCAGCCGCCAGGAGCGCAGCAACAGCGTCATGGCGACGAAAATCACCGAGAACACCAATGGCATCAGCAGCAGCATGTCCGCCAGCGGGATGCGCCCAAGGGCCTCGTCCATCAAGGTGATGCCGGTCAGCCGCACGGCGATGTCGGGATGCTTGATGGCGAACCGATCCGCCAACCGATGCGCCGCGGCGGCCACCCGCGGAACCTCGTGCCGTGGCGCCAGGCCGGGCAGCTCGATGGTCAGCAGCACCCCGGCGACATCCCCACCCGACGACACCAGCCGGCCAACTAGGCGCGGATCGGCCAGCGCCAGGGCGCGGATGCGCGCGCGGGCAGCTGGGTCGCCGATCGCCGACGCCTCAACCAAATCAGCGACCGTCAGGTCGTCGCCGTTTGCACGGCTGTAAGGAAAGTTGGTCAGGGAATCCACGCGCCGGGTGTCCGGCACCTGCCAGGCTGCCTCGGTCAGGGAACGGATCGCGGCCAGGCTGGTCGCCGAAAACAGATCGCCGCTCCTCGGCGCCAGCACGTACAGCACCGAGTCGTCCTTGCCGTAGCGGTCCTGGAAGCGCGTGAAGTCCGCGAGCCGCGGGTCATCGGCGCGGAAGAAGGCGCGGTAGTCGACGGTAAATTCCAGGCGCAGGGCACCGACGGTGAGTGCGCTGGTCAGTGCCAACAGACCGACCATGACCCACCAGCGCTGGCGCTGCACCCAGCGGACGTAGGCATTGACAGTGATCTGCATAAGACGTGCTGGTGGCGCCGACGTCCTGCTCACCGCGGCCTGCTCATGCCCCGCCGCGGTAGCGGGGCGGGACCGTAGGATGCGCCGTTTGGGCTCAGGGTCTGAGTCGAATGCGCAGGGCGCGGCTGCTCCTGACACCGCGCAGTTGCCAGGCAAGCCCGCCCAGCATCAGCAGCAGCGGCGCCGGTGTCGGGACCAGGACCACACGTGAGGCATAGGCGTTGCCGTCGGCATCGACCGAGTTGTGCCAGGTCTGGCCGTCGTCGAGACTGATTTCAGTAAAGATGTCGAAAAAGCTGTCGATCTTATAATTGCCGTCGTCAAGCAGCTCGATAGTGGCCTCACCCAAGGATTCTGCTGGAACCCCGTCAGCGTTGTCGTCAGGGTCTTCTCGCAGCATGAGACTCGGGAGCATCATATCGAGCTTGACCATCTCCAGGGCGAAGGATTGGATGTACCCGGGCGTGCTGGGGCTGAAGCCGGCACCGCTGTTGTCGCCGAACCAAGTGACCAGCACCTCCACGTCAGCCGGGGCAGAAACGAAACTATAGGTGACACCGTTGTCGATCGACATCCAGACATCAATGGTTGACATGAAGCCGTGCGGCTGTGGTCCGGGCTTATCTGGCGTCGGAGGGGTTGTACAGGCTAAGAAACGGTGATGGCTCGGGTCTTTAAACCATAGGGCCGTCGCGTCGTATCGGGCGTGTAAGCTGCCAACATAAGCTGGATCGCCTTGTTGCGGCGGAAGACAAGACTCACTGCTGATGATGCCGCCAACCGCGGCTTGAATCGGCATGAGAGTCGCGGTTATAGCCAGTGGCACAGCGTAACGATATCGGCGGTTGATGTGCATGTGATTGTTCTCCGGTTTGTCGTGCTTGAACTAGCCGACCCTAGGGTCCTAGGGTCTGACCCTGGTGGAAGAGCTGTCACTGCTCTAAGTACGACTCCAATGCTTGTATTAGGCATTCGGGGATCGGCGTCGGCACCACGCCGGTTGGGGCGCGGCGCATGCAGGCGATCTGCTGCTCGCCGCGGGCGATCATCTGCTCCTGCCCGTCGCGGCTGCGCAGGTAGTCGAAATGCATGGTGATGCGGTTTTGGCTGATGGGCCCGGCGCGCATGCGGATGATCACCTCGTCGAAGGCGAACAGCTCATCAAAGTAGTCGCAGGCGACCCGGGTGGTCACCAGGGCCAGGTCTTGGGCCAACTGGCTGAGGATCTCAGGGGCATGCGCGCGCAGGAACATCTCCCGGCAGCGCCCCTGCCAGCGCAGGTGGTTGGCATAGTAGACGTTGCCCACCAGGTTGGTCTCCTCGAAGCCGACGATGTGGCGGATCTCAAAGCTGCGCACCGATGGCCTCCGTAGAGAGCGCCACGACCAACCCCTGCTCTGACTGATGCGCGTCCGGCTCCGGAAGGGCTGCCGGGTTTGCCGATCGCACGCACAACCGGACGGTAGCGAGGCGCTGGGCGCCACTGGCGAGCAGCGCCCAGCCGTCCGGCTCGGTGGCGACCAGCGTCAGCGGGGCGTTGCTGCTGGCGCCGGACTTCTTCAGGCATTCCAGCGCGCACCAGACGCGGGTGGCGGCGGCGTCGATGCCATCGCCGAGTTGGCCGGCCAGGGTGCGGGCGAGCAGTAGGTGCTCGGAGCCGAGCAGCTCGGCCCAGGCGGCTTCACCGCGGGCGGCGATCGGCTCCAAGTCGCAGGCGAGCGGGCCATCGCCGATGCAGGTCAGGCTCAACGGGCCTGCATGCGCGGCCGACAGACCATGGCCATCGCTGCGCTCCGGGCGACCGTCGGATCGGTAGAGCACGCGGACGCCGACACCGGCACCAGAGTTGGCACCACCAGCTAGGTGGCCACGCGCATTGGCGGCCTCGTCGAGCGCGGGTTCGGCATTGGTCAGCGAGAGGCGCAGGCGCCGGCCCTGCAGCAGTTCTTCGGCACGCCGCTGCAGGTAAGCCACGAGCAGGCCCGGGTGCCAGTGCGCATGGGCAATGGGCTCAATGCGGCGCAGTTTGAGGCCCTGCCAACGCTCACGTAGCCGGTCGTGGTAATCGCGCACCACGAGGTCGTAGGTAAACTCTCTTCCGTCGGCGGCGGTCTCCTGGGCCTCGGCAATCCAGGGGCCGGGCAGCAACGGATCGCCCGGCTCAATGCGCGCGACCGCCACTGGCAACAGGCGGGCGTGCGGGATGCAGGCCTGGATTCCATGCAGCCCGGCGTCGCGGCTGCCGGGGTCGCCGAGCCGAAGCTCGCCCGGTAGCAGCGCCGAGAACCAGGGCCGGGCCTCGCCTTGATCGATCTCGAAGCGGCAGTGCCAGGCGTCGAGGTGCTGATAACGGCGGATTCGCTGGAAGCGTCCGTGGTGAAACAGCAAGCTCGGATAGACGTCGCGATCCGGGTCCAGAAGCCCCACACCGGCCCATTGTTGATCCTCCTCGCCGGCAGAGGCATCGGCCTGGCCGGCGGGCGCCGGGGGTGCAAGACCCGCCGTCGCCGCGGCCTGCTCGCGTTGATCGTTGCCCCGCGCCGCAGCCTTCGCCGCAGCGCCATAGCGCAGCCGAGCGCGAAAGCGATCCTGCTGAAACCCGTCCACGGCGCTGCGGATGACCAGCTCCAGGCGCTCGTCTGAGCGGGCCAGCGCGGCAATGCGGATCGCCTGGGGGCGTTCCGTCGGCACGGGGATGGGCGCCAGCAGCTCGACCTGCTCGAAGCACGGCGGCTCGTTGCGACCGAGCAGTGCACGGCCAACCTGGGCCATGGCCTCCAGGCCCATCACCGTCGGGAACAGCGGCTCGCCAGCGAGCGCGTGCTCAGCCAGGTAGGGGTCGGTGGCAACGGCCAGATCGGGCTCGACGATGAGTTCCACCCCCGGCACATGCAGGCGCACGGGATCAAGGAAGCGCCCCAGGGGCAGATCCAAGCGACCTGGGCGCAGGGTGCGCAGCGCACCCAGCCGACCACTGGCCACCAAGCGCACCGGCAGGTCCGGCGTCGCCACTAGGCGCGTCAAGAGTTCGACGCCGGCATCCGGGGCCACCGGGGTGATGCCTTCGGCGAGCAGCGCATCAATGCGCCCGAGCCGCTCGCCCATACCCACGCCGGACCAGATGGACCATTCCAGGCACAGGCAACGACAATGCGGATGGGCGGCGGCAAAGGCCTCGGTGCGCCGCGCCAGCGCCTCGTTGGCCAGCGCGTAATCGGCCTCGCCACGCAGACCGCTGCGGGCGATGATGGAGCCGAAGCTGACCAGCAATCGCAACCGCTCGGGGTCGATCGCGGCGAGGAGGTGATCGAACCCGGCCGCCTTCGGCGCGATGGTCGCGGCCGCCGTCTCGGCATCCAACTCATGCAACAGGCGCGGTTGGTTGACGCCAGCGCCGTGCAGCAGGCCGGTGATCGGCCCGAGCGCCTGTTGGCAGTCCGCGACCGCACGGGCCACCGCCGCGGCCTCGGTGACATCGGCGCGGGCGTAATGGAAGCGGATGCCGAGCCCGCGCAGGCGCTCCAGATTGCTCGCCAGGGCCGTATCGGTGGCCGGATCGGAGCGGCCGATGAGCGCCAACGCGGCACCGCCGGAGCGCGCCAGGGCCAGCGCCGCCTCGGCGGCGATGCCCTTGCCACCGCCGCTGACCAGCAGCACGTCTTCTGGGCCCAGGGGCGGCTCAGGATCAGCGGACTTCGGCGCCAGCGCGGCATGGGGCAGCGGCACGAGCTGGGGCCGCAGGCGGGTGCCGTCGGCGTCATAACGAACCTCGACGAAGCCGGACAGCGCGGCCAGCTCGGCCTTGATGCGCAGCGCCAGCGCGGCGTCCGGTGGCGCATCCAGCACCAGCACGTCAAATTCCGGATGCTCCAGCGCCATGGTACGCGCCAGCGGTGCCGCGGCTGCGCCCTGTTGGATCAGCGCGAGCGCGGCCCGACGCTCCTCCACCACCCGGCGCCCAGTCTCCAGCAACAGCGCGATCTGGGCCTCCGGAGCGGCTGCCGGCAGCCATAGCAGCAGGCCGCCGCCCGGGAGGTCGCCGATGAGCGATTCGAGCTCCGGGATATCGCCTGTATCGACTGTATCGGATGCACTCGGGCACATGAGCGACCAGCCGCCTGGGGCCCTGGGCCGCGCGGGGCCGGCGATGCGCGGCAGCGCCTGCTCGCGCCACACCAGCGCGAAGGGATGCACCCAGTGACCCACGCCGGCCGGGAACGGATCTTGCTCCGGCGCGGTGGTCGCCCCGGTCAAGCGGCGCTCGCGCAGGGATTGGGCGATGGC
>JGI12210J13797_11002737_pt1 | contig 15922 bp, 10 predicted proteins | sample ElkSlonscriptome_3_FD_13797 | JGI IMG/M metagenome (IMG submission 13797)
CTATATCAACATCGAACGTTGCAGGCTCGGTCAAGGAAATGCTTCCCAGGGCGAGGCCATCCGTTGCATCCGTTATGGTAATGCTGTAATCTCCTGCGGAAAGGTTCGATTCCGTAGCTACATCGGTTTCAGAAGATAGTGCACCCGTTCGATTGATGCTGCTATTGGCGTCGGTAAGGACATAGTTGTACGGTGCCGAACCACCGGAAACCGTGATTTCTATTTCACCTTCATTTCCTCCGTTGCAGTTGATGTCAAAGCCGTTGAAGTCAGTCGTCGAGGCCAGATTTACCTCAAAGGTCACGGAACCGGGAGGGGGTACAAACCAACGGGCAAATCTCGGGTGTACATAATTTGATTCGATCACCGAAAATGATCCGCCTGCATAGAGTTTTTCATTTTGGTAAATGATCGAGTTTACGGTTGAGTTCAGAGCAGGCGTGAAGTCAAGCAGAATTTCTGCAGTGCTTCTGTCTAAAAGGATTAACCTTCCCGCAGATTCGCCACCTGCGGAGGTAAATGTCCCACCGGCAAAAAGGTAGTTTTCCTCAATGAAAATGTCGTTAATCGTCCCGTTGAAATCAATGTCAAAACCCGTTACGGCGCCATCTGCCGGATTTAATGATGCCAGATTATCTCTGGATTCTCCTCCAATGGATGAAAAACCTCCGGCAGCGTAAAGCAGACCGCCACTCAGTTTCAGATTCTGTACACCCCCATTTGCGTTTCCATCAAAATCCGTTAGGGTGTTTGTGGTGAGATTGATGGATGCAATTCGACCTCTGCTTTCTCCGCCGATTGTGGAGAAAAAGCCTCCGACATATAAAGTTGAACCTGACTTTTCCAGAGCATTTATGGTGCTGTTTGCAGGAAAATCAAGCGATGTAGGCTGGCCCGTCGAAATGTCAATTTCGGCAAGGTCTTCGCGCACATCTCCGCCCACGGATGTAAAGCTTCCTGCTATGAATAATGAGTTTCCGTCGAGTAAAAGATCTTCGAGGCTTCCGTTCACATTGGGATCAAATGCGAGTAAGCTGCCATCGGTTCTTGATATTGCGGCCAATCGATTTCTCGATTCTCCACCCAAAATAGAAAAGTTTCCGCCCAGATAAAGCGCATCGTCACTCACTTCGATATCGTTTATAGAGCCATTAATAGACCCATCGGGTAGATTAAAGTCCAGCACTTCATCATTCGAGGCACTAATGGCGGCAAATCTGCTGCGAGAAGTGTAGCCGGCTCGTGAGAATGCTCCCGAAATCAGTAGCCCGGATGGGCCTTCGGCTATAGATTGAGCTGTGCTGTTGTATTTGGGATTGAAGTCTGTAAGCGTTGAGCCGGTCAAGTTGTAAGATGCCGCTCTAAAGCGCTCGGACCCCTCTACATCAGTGAATGAACCCACGAAATAGAGTTCATCACCGGATCTGAATAAGTCGAAAACGGAGTTGTTTATGTCGATGGAGAGTGGGTTAAGCGCTCCGCTTACTTTGTCAATCGACGCAATTCGGTCGCGTGATTCACCATCAATGTTCGTGAAGTCCCCACCGATAATAAGATTATCACTGTCGGGTAAGATTTTTCTGATTGTACCTAAGGTGTTTCCTAAATTTAAATCATTGATGCTATTGTTTTCCAAGTCAATCGAAAGCAATCTGTTACGCGATATGGCACCGACTGAAGTGAAATTACCTCCGACGATCAGAGCATTGTTGCCGGATTCAATATCGAATATCGAGCCGTTGAATCCGGGGTTCCATTCTAGCAGCTCGCCGGCTGAAAGGTCATATGCCGCAGCTCTGGTTCGTTCTCCGCCATTTACAACAGTAAAACTGCCACCGAAATAGAGTATATCACCGGTTTTATGAATGGTTTGGACGGTATTGTTGAATGAAACTTCAAGCGGATCTAACGTGGAGGTATTGAGGTTGTACAGGGCAAATCGAGCTCTGGATTCTCCTGCAAAAATTGAAAATGATCCCGCCGCATAAAGATCTTCCCCATCCAGATGGAGTTCTGTAATTGTGCTATTTATATTCTCCGTTGTTACCGCTTCAAATTCACCGGAATCAATGTTGTAAAGGGCAAGTCTGTTCAGGCCCAAATTATTGACATAAGAAAAAGATCCGCCCAGTAGCACGTTGTTGCCGGCCGGTTGAATATCATTTACAGCTCCATCTGTATTCGGACTGTAAGGGTTCAAAGATTCGGTGGTAAGATCAAAGGATAGCGCGAAATTCTGCGTTTCACCATTCACCGTTGTAAAGTTTCCTGCCAGGAAAAGGTCATTGCCGTCAACTTCGATATCACGAACGGTGCTGTTCAGGTTGATGGTGAGAGGGTTCAACGCGGCAGAACTTGCATTTATCGAGGCAAACCTTTGACGGGTTTCAGAGTTTATTGAGGTAAACGAACCTCCGATATAAAGTTCATTTCCTGCAAGTTTCAAGGTTTCAATACTCCCGTTACAATCCTCTAATCCAAAGGAGGTCAACTCGTTTGTTGTGGTATTGAACTCTGCCAAGTGATCACTGAGCCGATAGCCCACGTATTCAAAATCACCTCCAATAACGATGTCTGCGCCATTGTAGTAGATTGCCCGAACCTGACCGTCGGGTTCGATAGTACGTGCCGTCAAGTTTTGTGTATTCAAGTCGATCTCCGCAAAGCGCCGTTGGCTTAAACCTTCTACTTGAGTAAATATACCTCCGACAGCTAGCAGACCACCTGATATGGACAAGTCCAGGATGGAATTGTTAAACTCAATGTCAAGTGGTTGCAAAGCACCGGTATTGGCGTCCAGTTCAGCGAGTCGCAGGCGAGAAGTTCCGGAGATGGATGTAAAGCTACCGCCGATGTAGAGTGCGTTACCGTCAAATTCCATTTCGAGTACAGTGCTGCTCACATCGCCTGCATCGAAAGAGGTGAGTGCGCCTGAAGACGGATCTATGGCTGCCACTCTGTCGCGATTCGTGCCGTCGATGGTGGTGAAAGAGCCAGAAACGTAGATTGCTCCATTGTCTACTTCGATGTCTTCAACTGTGGAATTGGGAGTTGGATTCCACGAAGTCAGGTCACCGTTGATATCCAGCGCAGCTAACCAAGACCGCGATAGGCCATTAATTTGTTGGAAAGAACCACCAATGTAAATGACGTCGTTATCAAATTCTACGGCTTTCACCGTTGAAGAGATGCTTGGGCTGAAACTTAGGTCTGCTGCTCCTGTCGTGGCATCAAGTCGAGCTAAATAAGTCAGGTTTTCTCCATCGACGAATGTAAAAGAACCACCTATGTATAGATCGTCACCTATCAAACGCATGTCTAGAACGTCGCTATTTATATCAGTAGTGAAATCAGCATCAACCGTCCCGTCGGAGAGGATGTGTAATACTCGTTCCTGTGTTATATCATTTGCGGTAGAGAACGAACCACAGACGAAATAGCCACCTGAGCCATCGCTGATTATATCATAAATACGGTTATTCACATACGGAAAATCAAAATCGGGTAGATTTGACCCATCACTTATATAAGCAAGTCTTCGCTGGTTATATCCAGTAGCTGTAAAAGAGCCACCGAGGTAAACACCGTTTGCAGAAGTTTCGAAATCCGTAACCGAGGAATTTGCTGAAATGCCCGGAATGGTGGCTCCGGTAGTTTTGGAGATTTCTGCAAAATACCGTTGGTTATTTTTATCATTTACCTCCGTGAAAAAACCTCCCGCCAAAATATTAGCACCATCATTTGCCAAGCTCAAAACAGTGCTGTTAAACGACGGGGTCCAAGTGGCATCGACCAATCCCGATGAGGCGTCGACTCTTGCCAATCGACTTACGGAAATATCGTCAACAGAAGTGAAGGAACCGCCAATGTAAAGATCATTTCCATCGAGAAGCAAGCTCTCCACAGTTGAATTAGGTGAACAATTGAAATCGGGGTCAATAGAGAAATCGGAAAGAATGTGTACCAACCTGGTGGCGCTTTCATTCTCAAGAAACGTAAAGTTTCCCGAAATATACCATCCATTGGCTCCGTCTTCTATGATTACCTCTACTGAACTATTCGCACTCGGGAACAATTGGTTCGGTATGCCTGTAGTACCATTTGTCAATGCCAAGTTTCTTTGAAAAAATCCACTTTCAGAAAAAGAGCCACCCAAGTAAACCTCATTACCGTCATTTACCATCGTATTGACGGAACTGTTAAGAGATACTCCGGAGATTAAGTCGGCGCTGGTCTTGTCAAATTTCGCAAAATAGCGGCTATCGTCGCGGCCATCGATTTCGGTAAAGGACCCACCTGCAAAAACTTCCTCGTTTACCACCAGAATAGACTCAACCGCACCATTGTCAACTTGTGGTTCCCAAGTAGTGTCGAGTTCACCGTTAGCGGCATCGACACGTCTTAGTCTACCTGAGTCGTCGCCACCGGCCTGTGAGAAGAAACCACCGACGTATAAATCGTTCCCATCAAGGTACAATGCGTTAATGGTAGAATTAAATTCGGACTGGTTAAAAGCTGCATCTAAGGTACCGTCAGCAAAAATATGTATCAATCGACTTACCGTGACCGAGCCGAAAGAAAAGAAAGACCCGGCTAAATAATGACCTCCCGATCCATCGGGAATAATTGTCTGTACCGTGGAGTTTACATCATCACGACCGAACAAAGGAATTTCTTCACCTTCGTTGAAAAATGCCAAGTTCGACTTGAAATACTCGGTACTTGAAAAGCTACCGCCTATATACAAGTTGTCCATATCGAGTTGTAAATCCTGGACGGTGCTATTTACGGAGCGAAATGTCGTTGACTCTCCCGTGGTGAGCGAGAAACCTACCAAATATCTGATATCGTCTGTTCCTTCTATGGAGGTAAATGTACCCCCGGCGTAGACCACCTCATTGCTCACGGTAATGTCGAGTACCGAACCGTTGCCTACTTCAGGAAGCCAAGCGGCATCAAGCGCACCGCTTGTCGCATTCACGCGAATCAGACGATTTACTGATATCGAATTTGCCTCAGTAAAAGAACCTCCGACGTACAGATCGTCATCCTCCAGATGCAAGGCTTCTACCGAAGCGTTTATTTCGCAATCAAAATTCGGATCAACCGTAAGGTCGGGAAGTAGGTGAATGAGCCGAGCGACTGATTCACCATTTGCAATAGTGAAGAAACCACCGACATACCAACCATCGTTTCCATCCGAGATGGTTTTATTCACGGTTGAGTTGAGTCCGGCTGCATCGGTAATGGGTTTGCTCGTATTGGGATCAACCAGAGAAATTCGCTGCGTTTCGTAACCTATTTCAGAAAAATCACCGCCCAAAAACAACGTGTCTCCACTACTCTTAATCACGTTTACCGTTCCATTGGCAGAAAGCGTTGCAGGGTCTAAGGTTTGGGAAATTCCGGATAATGAAAATAATAGGACAATAAGGGATGTGAAATAACGTAACATGTCGGTTCAGATTGGTTAGATGATCTATTGGTTGGGTATTCAAATTTAATAAATCGAAGAAAATACACGATTCATCGATCAAAATTACATTTTCGTGTGGGTTCTTAAGATCACTAATTCTCGCTACGTTCGGTCTCCGGATCATCGTATTAAAAATAGCTTTAACCATATTTAGCGATAGGCCTTAATGAGCCCAACGCTTATCTTTAGCGCTTCAAAATGTCCGGCAAAAAGAAAATAAGGGTAGTCGTTTTCGACGATAACGAAGAAAGGCGGAAAAGTCTGAAGTATCTTATCGGCATGCTGAATGACATGGAGTTCGTCGGTGATTTTCCCGATGCCACCGAATCGGTTCAGAAAGTGAAGAAATCCAAGCCCGATGTCATTTTAATGGATATCGAGATGCCCGGCGTCACCGGTATTGAAGCAGTCACAGAAATCAAAAAAGCTTATCCTGAAGTTGCCATTTTGATGCAAACGATCTTTGACGATGAGGAAATGATATTCGATGCTTTGAAAGCAGGAGCCTCGGGGTATTTATTGAAAAAGGGTACGCCTGAAAAGGTGATAGAAGGAGTGAGGGAAGCTTATCAAGGTGGCGCACCGATGAGTCCGGCCATTGCTTCAAAGGTTTTAAATTTCTTTCGGAACATGCCGGGTACCGATGAACCCAACGAAAAGGCTGACGCAACAGATTATGGCCTTACGGTAAGGCAAAAAGAGATTCTCACGGAGCTCGTGAATGGAAGCAGTTATAAGATGATTGCAGCGACGATGAACATCTCTTATAATACGGTAAATACGCATATCAGGCACGTTTATGAGAAGCTGCACGTTCATTCGCTGGGGGAGGCGGTAGCCAAAGCTCTGAAGGAACGAATTGTTTAACTTTCTCACGATATCCGAGAAGCCTTGTATCTTTCTTCCGTGAAATCGGGCTTTAAATTTACTTTATTCATTTTTTTCATCTGTGCCCTTTCTGAGCTTTCGGCACAAGTGAGAATAGACGAAAGTGTTCGGGACTCAATCGCAGTTTCAGAAATAGAGTGTTTCATCGATCACGAGGGAGATCTTACACTGGGTGAAGTTTTGGGAGTTGCGTTCGATGATACATTTGATGAAGCCGGTCGATACCTCGCCAAGCAAAATCCGAGAAGACAGTTTTGGTATAAATTCAATGTAAAGGCAATTGACTCAATTACCTCACCGGTCGCAGTTACTTTTCTTGCTTACTCACACGTTGTCGTTTATGTGCGAAGCGAAAATGAGGATATTCGGAAATATAAGGTGGGCAGTGAGGATATAGGCAATTATTATCTCGAAGACTATAATCAGAGGGCAGTCCCCATACTTGAAACAGTCGATTCGTGCCAAGTAATTGTGGCTGTAAGAAGCAAGTCAAGGTGGGCAAGTGAAACCTCGTTTTATGTTCAATTTGCTTCACCAAAAGCTTTTGATGAGGCAAAGATGGCGAACAGGCCTAGCAAGGGCGGGTCCGGGTATTTGTATTTACTTTTTTGCGGTGTATTGCTATTTCAATGTTTGTATGTCCTCATCCAATGGTATTTAGTGAGGAAGAGAGTATATTTCTATTATGTCTCCTACATTTTCTCGGTTTTTTGTTATTACTACCTGCGCTTCAGCGCCTTTTACTCAGAAAATAAAGCTTGGGCGATATTCGATGCGGGCGACATGTATAATTTTAATCACGTGTTGTTGATTGTTCCTTCCATTTTTTACGTGCTGTTTGCAATTACTTTTGTTGATCTGCGCATCAGGGACAGGAAGCTGTATAAGCACCTCAATGCACTCATAGTTGTATTGAGTCTTTGCGCAATCGCTCAGTTTTTACTTTTATCCTTTCCGAATGACTTTGACAAACTAATCCCTGTCAATATTGCCCTTTTCGTGCAGGTGCCTGTTAATGTTTATGCCCTTGTTCGAATTGCCCGTCAAAGAAGACGAATAGCTTGGTTTCTGGTAATTGGAAGTGCTATAGCATTCTCTTCGCACCTGCTTGCCAATACTTTACCACTTGTTTTCCCCATTTCCAACCTTCTACTTTCGCCACTGGAGATTACTATGATTGGTGTGACTTTAGAAGTGATCATATTCAACAGTGGTTTGCTTTTTAAAGCAAAAGAAGCAGACCTCGACCGAATCGAAGCTCAAAACTCATACATCCGTGAGTTGAAGAGCCGACAAACCATTCAAAATGAATATGCCGAGGTCCGCGATAAAATCAGCAGCGATTTGCACGATGACGTCGGTAGCTCACTCAGCAGCATAGGAATTTACAGTTACGCGGCTAAAGAAAACTTGAATGCGGGGAAGCCCCAACAAGCTGCCGAATTGCTCCACAACATTCAGCGAAGTGCCGAGGCTACGCTTAATGCAATGAGTGATTTGGTGTGGGCCACTAACCCACGCAATGACTCCAACGAAAAGTTAATTGAACGGGTACGCTCTTTTGGATATGAAATTCTAAGCGCGCGTGAGTGCTTGTTCAAAGTAGATATCGATGACCGATTTTATCGAATTTTTTTGAATCAAGCACAACGTAAAAACTTGTTGCTCATTTTAAAAGAAGCGATCAATAACGCAGCGAAATATTCCAATGCATCAATGGTTCTCTTAAAGGTTGAGGTGACGGATAATGCATACACCATTCGGCTAAAAGATAATGGTGTTGGGTTCAAGCCAGACCTTAAAAAGGATGGGAACGGAATGAATACGATGAGAAAACGAAGCGCTGATCTCGGAGGAATGTTCGAATTAAAATCAGGCTCTTCGGGAACCGAGATTATTATAAAAATCAAATCATAAAAAAGGCCTTTCCGATTTTTCGATAAGGCCTTTTTAAACTTATTAATCCTTCGAATCTTTAATGCGCTAGAACGAACTTTTGCGTTTTAACTTCTCTTCCGTTTGAGATTTGATAGATGTAGATTCCATTGGGCAGGTACGTGCCGTCGAATAGGACTCTGTACTCAACTCCTGCCTCGATATTTTGATCGAGTAATTCTTCTACTTTTTGACCAGCCATATTGTAAACAGCTATTGCCGTTTGCCCATTTTGATTCGAAGAATATGTGACTTGCGAAATACCTTCGGATGGGTTTGGCGACATTGATAAAATGTATTGCCAAGGCCTGGCCGCTTGTAAAGGAGTGCACTCTTCGCGATTCACTTCAATCGGGTTAGACAGGTCGAAGCAGTCACCCGAAAGATTACCTGCATTTGCGCCTACAGCAGCACCTTCCAGGTTTCCGCTCCAGCTCAAATTCCAAATTAAGCAAACACCCACTCCCGCTCCGTCGAGATCGAATGGAGGTCCCGCGGGAAGGTCGAGAATATTGAGATCTTCATCGGTGATGACCCATGCCGTATTTTGGCCTTGGTCTCCAATCAAGGTTACATCAATTGGATCGGGAATATCATCGCCTACGCAGATGGTCGTTTCGTCATTGGTAGAAATTTGACCACCGTTGGTGAAGTACTCCATCACAGGAACGGGATTGGAAAGCTCAAAGCAATCACCTGAAAGGTCATTGGCATTCAAACCAACTTCAGCGCCTTCGATTTCTCCATCCCAACTCAAGCTCCAGAAGAGGCAAGTTCCGTTTCCGGGAATGCCTTCCAAGTTAAACTCCGGCTCGTCGGAAATGAGGATAATGTTTCCATTGACGAAAGTTGCAACGAAAATTTGATTTTCGCCTTCAGCTCCTTCTACTTGTAGCGTAAAATTATCGTCGATTCCATCGCTTTTACAAACGGTGGTAGGACCTTCTACCGTCAGTTCTCCACCTACTGCGGTACACTCACTTTCGGAAGAGCTTAAGCTTCCCGCTTCCAACATCAATGCGCTATCGAAAAGGGCATCTCCTCCGTCAGCTATCACCCATCTCATGGTATATGTTTCGCCGGGGATTACTGCTACTTCCGCATTTAAGACGACTGTGCGACCATTGTACTCATAGTTCGGTCCGTCTTCATTATCTACATACAATGCGGCATTGTCCAAACCTCCTTCAGGACAGCCATCCTCATCCCAAACGCCACCTGTATTTCCATCATTAATGGTGTTTGAAGTAACCGGTAGGTCAGTGTTTGGGACCAAAGCGACATTTTGATTGTCGTAAACTCCACCGTCAACGAATACTGCCATCACATCAGAGAATGGCGAACATACATAGGCATCGTAGTCTTCTGAGGCGAAGAGGTATGAAAAGCTGATCGTACTTCCTTCTGCAACGAAATCTGCTGAGAGTGAAACTGCGTCGTTCGTTGATTTGTCTGCTAATAACTCCAGGTCATCATCACCCGGAGTTTCATTAACTGTCGTTGTAGCCATTGAGCTATTTGGACCTGCGGCTTCTGCTGCCGCTCCGGTCGAAAGGATTACACCTTGGTTCTCGCCAAATTCAGCATTCATGTACGTTCCGGAGGCTCCTGCTGCTCCCGACAGGGTTGCATTGGAGTACGTCAAATTGCCGTTGTCGTTTAAGAAGAGTTCAATCAATTCATTGGCATCCGATGATTCAGTCACTGAAAGTTGACCAAACCCGATATTTACCAATAGACAACTTACGAATACTCCTAGGAATTGGGTAAAAAATTGTTTCATGTTCGGTTCTGATTTGGTTTTATTATTGGTTGAGGTTGACTTCTGATAGGGCATTGTTCCAATCAGAAACAGTCCATTTTGGTCGTTTGCTCAATTGCAAGAATACAGTTGCGGTCTCACCATCCGCTTGGGGGCGAAAGATGATTAGTTCAGTATTTTTTTTCGAAAAAAACGTTACTGCTTCTTCAGTTGACTTTAAATTCAAAGAAGCTATGTCGAGTGTGTAAAACTCTCTGAGATTGGTGGTTGAAATCTCGAAGGTCCCATCACCTCCTATTTTCAGGGTGCTTTTGGATTGGCTGAATAGATCTGCGCTTGAGAATATCAGACAGACTAGGAAGGTAATTTTCAGGTTTTTCATGACGAGGTGATTAGATTTGGTTTTATAGCAGCGCCGCAAGTCAAAGTTTGGTTGCTTCATAAACAAAAATATACAATACATCGAGTTATTGTGATCGTTCGTCCACTAAGAAATCAACAATGCTTCCTTTCTAACGTGGCGAACTTCTGTATATCGCTTATTAAAAGAAACGTCGAATGGAAGAGTCAGTTAAACTTGTCTTTGGCCAAATTGAGCCAAGAGAGAGCTGATCCACTTAAGAGTTGTTCTTTCAGCTTATCGTCGTATGACATGGAGTGGATAAGCTGGCCAGGCTGAAGTTCGCCGAGCGGGAAAGGGTAGTCAGTGCCCAAAGCTATTCGATCAGCTCCGATGAGGTCGACGACATACTGCAATACATTTGGATCATGGACGAGTGAATCAATCCAAAATTTTCCCAAATAATCCCTCGGATTTATAGCATTGTCTACAGCGCAAAGGTCAGGGCGAACGTTGAAGCCGTGTTCAACTCGACCCACCGTGGCAGGGAAGGATCCCCCTCCGTGGGCAAAAGCGACCCTCAGCTTTGGCAATTTTTCGAAAACGCCTCCGAAAATCATGGAGCATATGGCCAATGAAGTTTCGGCGGGCATTCCTACCAGCCAAGGCAGCCAATACCTCTCCATCTTATTCTTGCCCATCATATCCCACGGATGGATGAAGACGCACATATCCAAATCTTGACAAGCTTCGAATACCGGGAAAATGTTTGGATCATTCAAGTTCCAGTCGTTGACATGCGAGCCAATTTCAACTCCGGCTAGCCCGATATCTTTGCACCTCTGCAATTCTTGAATCGCTAATTCAGGATCTTGCATGGGCAAAGTTCCCAATCCGATAAATCGTTTGGGGTAGCGATCAACAATTTCTGCAATGTGGTCATTTAAGAAGCGAGATACCTGAAGACAATCTTGGGGTTTAGCCCAATAACTGAACATAACGGGAACCGTGCTGAGTACCTGAACATCTACGTGGTGTTCATTGCATTCTTTGATGCGGGCCTCCGCGTCCCAGCAGTTGTCTTCTACTTCGCGAAAGAATTTATTGTCCATCATCATCCTCGCGCGGCAAGGAACATGATGTTCTAAATGAATAAACCCACCGTACCCAAATCGCTCCCTGAAAGAGGGAATATTCTCAGGGAGAATATGTGTGTGGATATCAATGGTGAATATTTCCATTCAGGAATCGGGTTGCGTAGTCTTTCGCAAAGTAAGTTAAAATAATATCGGCTCCCGAACGTGCAATGCTCAGAAGCATTTCGTCAGCCGCTTTGGCCTCGTCGAGCCAGCCTTTTTCGGCGGCAGCCTTAATCATGGCGTACTCACCACTTACATTGTAAGCCGAGATCGGCAACGAACTGAATTCCTTTAGCTTGGCAATTATATCCAAATAGCAAAGTGCTGGTTTAACCATTAAGAAGTCAGCTCCTTCTTCCTCGTCCAAAAGTGCCTCGCGCAGAGCTTCTTTGGAATTGGCGGGGTCCATTTGGTAGGTTTTCTTGTCTCCGAATTTGGGAGTGGAGTCTAATGCATCGCGGAAAGGGCCGTAATAAGCGCTGGCGTATTTGGCAGTGTAAGACATGATGGAAACTTCGGTATGTCCGCGTTCATCAAGTGCTGTTCTGATTTCGCCCACTCGTCCATCCATCATGTCTGAAGGGCCAATGATGTCGATGCCCGCTTGAGCTTGCGCTACAGACATCTTTGCCAAGATGGGCAACGTTTCGTCGTTCAGGATTTTTTCGTTCTTGACTACGCCGTCGTGACCATCGGAGCTGTAGGGATCCATGGCAACGTCGCTCATCAATACCGCTTCGGGAAATTTTTCTTTGACGCTTCTGATGCGGTGTAGGTAGAAGTTTTCTTCGGCCCAAGAGTAAGATGCCGTTTCGTCTTTTAGTGATTCCGCTACAGCTGGAAAAAGAACGAAAGAGTTGATTCCAAGCTTAAGCGATTGTTCCACTTCATCGAGCAATTCTTTCTCACCGAGTTGGGCCTGACCCGGAAGGGATGAAATAGGATTGTATGCCGATTTATCAGCGGTGATGAATAGCGGATAAATCAATCGATCGGGCGTCAGCCGTGTTTCCCTCACTAAGCTGCGAATCGCAGCGGACTTACGGTTTCTTCTGGGCCGATTAACCATTCTGATCGTAGCTTTGAATGGTAAGTAACAAACCTCGAATCTGAGCAGACACTTCTCCTAGTCTTGAACGAAGTGCGATCTGAAGCTGCAGTATTTCTTTGTCGCTCATACCGGCGGCAATCTCTTCTTTCATCGGGTCGTGACTGTGGTGATGCTCCCCGTCGTGTTTATGTTCATAACCGGGCACGGTAACAACTGATTCTTCCCATGATCCCAGAGCTCTGAAGCTTTTATCTATGCTTCGAAGCATAGACTCATAGGCAGATTTTTTTTCCTCTCGGGAAATTCCCGCTTCCAATTCCGCATTAATTCTTTTTTTCTCTTTCAGTAAAGCAGAATAGATAGAATCATGTCTTGTCATGATTTCATCGTGAATGGCAGCCGCTTTCTTTATGGTGCGGTTATCCTTGCGGCTCGACTCCCCACAACTTGCCATCACGGCCAACCCTAAACTCAAAATGATAATCCAACGCATATTAATTTTCGATTTTTTCTTTCTTGGGAACCGGGTCATATCCGTGCGATCCCCAAGGGTGACACTTTGAAATACGCTTAATGCCCAACCATGTTCCTTTAAATGCGCCCCATTCGTTAATCGCTTCTATGGTGTAGCCTGAACAAGTAGGGGTGAACCTACAATTGGCACCAAACCAAGGCGAGATAGCGACTTGATAAATGCGGACAAATCCAATGAATAATTTGTTGAGCACTTTCATGCGGCTGCAAAAATAGGCATTCCTTGAAGCTTGAAGGGAATAGAACGTGTTTTTTAAAAGGATGTTTTGCTGCTCAACTGGAGCTGCTACACTCAATTCTTTAAGAAGCAATCTTTACCAACTTGTTGGCTTGTAGTCTTTCAAGAACTTTCCCGTCCAGTGTTTCCCCGTATTTATTCCATCAAATAAAGGGTCTAAAACCCGGGCAGCTCCGTCTACAATATCCAGTGGTGGCTGGAAGTCGTGAATCTCTTCTTTTCGTTTGGCCAATTCTATCGGATCTTCATCCGTAACCCACCCCGTATCTACCGCATTGGTGTAGATACCATATTTTGCAAAGTCTTCGGACGAGGTTAAGGTCATCATGTTCAGTGCTGCTTTGGCCATGTTGGTATGCGGATGGCGAGACTCTTTGTGGTATTTGTGAAACTTGCCTTCCATGGCCGAAACGTTAATAATATGTTTCATCCCGGTGTTTTCCTTTTTCATCAAATGCACCAAACGGTTGCAAAGCACAAAAGGGGCGACTGAGTTGACCAGCTGCACTTCCAGCATTTCATTGGTGTGAATCTCCCCCAGTTTCAACCGCCAGCTATTGGTCGTTCTCAAATCCACTTGTTGTAAATCTGCATCGAGTTTTCCCGTCGGGAATACTTCCTCTGCGGGTAGCGCATGATCGACCGTGTAAGCTATTTGCGACAATTTCGCGGAAGCACTTAATCCAATTCCAGGCTGACTTCCATGCCAAGATACAGGCAGGTTTTTTTCCTGACCGGCCACCACCGCGCTGATGGCTCCCAATTCTTCCAGACAGGCTTCGTGATCGGACAGAATGTCTTGAACGGAAGGAGGTAATTCCGAAATGGGTTGCTCCTCGTTGGACATGAGGTGTTCATAGAAACCAGCGGGACGACGAACGGTCTGCGCGGCGTTGTTGATCAGGACGTCCAATCGGTCATATTGCTGCTCGATGTAGTTGCAAAAAATCTCAACGCTGGGAATGTGTCTCAAGTCCAATCCGTGAACTTTGAGACGGTGACCCCAGGTGTCAAAATCGGGTTCTTTAGCATAGCGCATCGCTGAGTCGACGGGAAATCGGGTAGTGGCGATAACGGTGGCGCCGGCGCGCAGCATCATCAACGTAATGTGGTAACCTATTTTCAGTCTAGAGCCGGTAACCAAGGCAACTTGTCCCGTCAGGTCGGCGGTTTGAAATCGCTTGGCGTAATTGAAGTCGCCGCACTCCTTGCACATGGTGTCGTAAAAGTGATGAAGGGTAGTAAATACCTTCTTGCATACGTAGCAATTGCGAGGAGCCACGGTTCTTTCGCTGCGGCTCGTCTTATCAACTGATGGCGCGATCATTTTTGGAGCAACAAAAACAGTGGCTTCCCGTGCACTTCGAATCCCCGTTTGTTTGCGTGCGTGCTTGTCTCTTTCAGCCGCCTTTCTTTTGGCATTCTTCTTCGCACTTTTCGTGCGTTTTTTGAACTCGTCTCTTTGGGGTCTGGACAGTCGACCGGCTTGGGTAATGAGCTCAATTCTCCGCTCTTTTGGAATATCAAAGATCTGATCAGTATCGGCATTCAGCGTTTCCAGAATAGCGATGCACTGCTCAATTTCCTCCTGAGTTAAACGATTTTTTTCTTCGTCTTTTTCCATTTAAGTATTTGTTGACAGGAGTATTAAGGCGATTCGGATTGAGTAAAGTTTGAGCAAAATAAAACTTCTTCAGGTGCTCGCTTCTGTTTTTTTGAGGACGCAAATTTACAAAATGTAAAGCTGGGTTTTGGCCTCGGGTTTTCGATGCATTTTATCTCGTTTCTTTCCCATGCGAAATGATCTTCCCATCTTCCATCGTAATAATTCGATCGGTCTTTTCCGCAAAATCCAGGTCATGAGTAACCACCAGAAGAGAAAGGTTTTGCTTATGGCTGAGATCTTTGAAAATATCAAAGACATTTTCGGAATTCTTGCTGTCCAAATTTCCCGTTGGCTCGTCACCCATGATAATGATCGGTTCGTTGATCAAAGCTCTGGCAATGGCTACGCGCTGCTTTTGTCCTCCGGAAATCATGGAGGCCTTTTTGTGTGCTTCGGAGGCAATGCCCAATAAGTCCAATTTGGCCATAGCCGCTTCTCGAATCTCAGACAGAGACTTTTTACCGAGTTTTCTGGCGGGGAGCATTACGTTGTCCAACACGCTGAATTCGGGCAGGAGGTAGTGAAACTGAAAGACGAATCCTATTTCCGCATTTCGGATGCGGGCCAGCTCGTCGTGATCGCGATCCGTCACTTTGTCTCCACCCAGAAGGAGCTCACCCGTATAGTCTGTGTCCATCGTGGAAAGGATGTAAAGCAAGGTGCTTTTCCCGCAACCCGACTTGCCCATGATGGAAACAAATTCGCCTTTGTCGATCCCGAAGGAGACATCCTTCAACACGTGAAAGTCCACGGGATTGTAGAAGTGCTTATTGATTGATTTTGCTTCCAGAACCAAACTCATTGTCCTCTTATTATTTCTACGGGGTCGATTCGCCTGGCTTTTCGGGCAGGCAAATAGCCGGCTAAAAAAGTACTCACCAAAGCGAAAATGA
>JGI12210J13797_11264338_pt1 | contig 15911 bp, 15 predicted proteins | sample ElkSlonscriptome_3_FD_13797 | JGI IMG/M metagenome (IMG submission 13797)
CATTTATGTTCTTGTCAGATGTAGCGGCGGTTAGAAGGATGAAGGTAAAGCATTCCCACTATTTGATTGCGCCTGATGAACGTAGATCGTAGGTGAGATTTCCGAGTGGCGGTCAGTCGCTCTCCGTTTGCGCGGGGGGAGGAAAGTCCGGACTCCATAGAGCAGGATGCCCTGTTGTTAAAGCAGGGAACTCCGTGTCAACCGCGGGGGATGGAAAGTGTCACAGAAAGTAAACCGCCCCGGGCCAGTCCCGAGGTAAGGGTGAAAGGGTGGGGTAAGAGCCCACCGGGTCTCCAGCGAGAGCGGGACCGCATGATAAACCCCATCCGGAGCAAGATCACATAGGGATCCGCACAGGCTGCTCGCCTGGCTCTTACCTTCGGGTAGGAACGTATCCGGGTAGATCGCATAGATACATGACTGACCAGGGACTTCGGTCCTGGACAGAATCCGGCTTACAGCCACTCACTTTATTTTTCTTTCAGGGAATGACTTTTTTGATCTTGCATCTTCATTGGAACAAGGGGATACTTTCTGCATGCCCGATAGGGGTTATGTATAAAGATTAATTCTAACCAGAGGAAGATGATGAAGATAAGAAATAAAGCCCTCCTGATTGCAGGTGTATGTATTGCCGGAACCCAATTGTTTGCTGCGGGCACTGTTCGCGAAAACTGTGGGTGCGGACTTGGAAGTATGGCTCTCGGTGATGAAACGGGCTTAGTGTCCCACGTAGTCGGTGCCACATTAAATGGAATCAGTGGAAACCAAACCTTTGGAGTTTCATCCGGTACCTTGGATTGTGACCAGTACGAAGGATTTGCTTCTTCAAAAGAAGTCGAGATTTTTGTGGCGGACAATATGGACCACATCGCTACCGAAGCTGCGGTCGGTGAAGGTGCCTATTTAAGTGCATTGGCTGACTTGCTTCAGGTTCAGCCCGCAGATCGCCCGGAATTTTTCGCATCCATTCAATTGAACTTCAATGAAATTTTCACGGGTTCTGATGTACAGGCGACTGACGTTACCCGTTCGATTGTATCGTTGATCTAATCGGATAATGGTGCAGTTTCATGTACCTTTCTGCGCACAGCTTCGGCTGTGCGCAGTTTTTTTCGCTGTCTGGATTCCCGTGCAGGCCGAGGTTCCGTTTGATGCTCTCTGGGCACAGGCGGAGGAGCAGAACTTATGGAATGATCCGGAGTGGTGGACTCTGGGTCATTATCATCGGACCATGTGGGGAACTGTTACCAGCAGAATGGATGACCCTCGATTTTTCCTTCATCCCAAAGGAAAACAGAATCGGCGGCTGGAATTACAGGCGACGCTTGAGGCGTTCATAGATCCCGATTCCGTACCGGGAGAACTATCAGTGGCCTGCAGGTTTCCCGCCCGGAGAAAATGGCTGTTGGAAAAATTGGAACTTCCCGAAGAAACGTTTCCGGGCGGGGATTGTCCAGAGTATCACGAAGTATTGTCCCAGTTAAACATAAAGTCGGCTACGTTAATTTATCCTGCGGCCTACTTGAACAGTCCGGCAAGTATGTTTGGTCATTTGTTACTGGTGCTGGACCTGGAGGGCAAAGACCGGTTGCTTTCCAGAGCGGTGAATTACGCGGCGAACGTGCAGGATTCGTTTGGGCCGCTTTTCGCGGTGAAGGGAATTTTCGGTTTTTATTCCGGAGTGTATTCCATGATGCCCTATTATGACAAGGTGGAGGAATACGCAGCGGTGAGCCGTCGGGATATCTGGGAGTATCCGTTAGAGTTGACCCCGGACGAACTGGATATGTTGCTGAGGCATGTCTGGGAGTTGCAGGAGCTGCAGAGCCGCTATTTCTTTTTTAAAGAGAACTGCGCGTTTAATTTGTTATATCCCATACAGGTAGCCCGTCCCTCTTTGGAAATCGTACGGCGTTTCCGGATGAGCGCGGTACCGGTAAGTCTCCTCCAGCAGTTAAGACGAACGGGTGTGACGGGAGACCCGGTTTTTCGTCCCTCGAAAGCCACGGAAATGACCCATTTCGCTGAAAAACTTTCCGATGATGAGATTCGGGAGGTCAGGGATCTGGTTGAAGGGCAGCCTCCCCGGGGGGATGAAAGTCCCGATGTTCTGGTATTGGCAATTTCCTGGCTGCAATATATCTACACGGAGCAGGAAATCAGTCCCAAAGAGTACCGGGAACGGCTATTGCCGCTGTTAGGGGCAAGAAGCAAGTTGGGGAAAGTGAAGACGGATCCGCCACCCGCTCCGGTGTCGCCGGATCAGGGACATGCTCCCCGGCGTTTTTCGGTATATGGAGGGGTGGATACGGTACGGGGAGAGGCCGTTACGGGGGTCAAGCTCCGGGCGGCTTATCATGACTGGTTAGATGATCCGGTTGGGTATCCATCGGGAAGCAGTATCCGGATGATCGAAGTGGATGTTCAGGGGCGTCCCGAAACCGGGGAGGTGTATCTGAATGACATTACCCTGGTGGATATCCGATCCCATACTCCACCGGAACCTTGGGTCCGGCCTTTAAGTTGGTCGGTGTCGTTTGGCGGAGATGCGGATCCCTTTGATCCGGAACACATGCGTGGGTTTGTTCGATCGTCCAGCGGGATTACCCGTCGGGCCGGGGAAAAAGGTCAGGTTTATTTTATGATCACCCAGCAGTTTCTTTGGGATACGAATTTTGAGGATAATGTGAGTTGGGAGCCCGGTTTTGAATGGGGAGGACTGGTTGCCACTCCCCGCTTTTCCTGCGGTGTAAGAGGATTGCATACCTGGGGAGTCCTTGGATTTTCGGACAGTCGTCATCGTGTGGAGGCGGAAGGTCGTTTTTTTGTAAGCCGGAATCTCTCGCTTGGATGTTCGGTCATCTACCGTCACGAAGAGGGAGATGAACAGAATTTGGTTTTAGCAAATCTAAACAGAACCTTTTGATTCAGGGCTTGATTCACTCCTAAATATATTGGAGGTTCGTTCTATGAGAATTCGAGATGCCCAACGCCTGATATTCGGCAGCATGAGTCTGCTGATGCTGATGTTAATCGGCTCTGTTTGGTCATTGGCGGTTGTCGTAGGTCGTTCAGAGCCGGAGATTTCCGCTTCTCCTGAGATGGCGAGGGAAGAAGCTTTTTACGCATTTGAGATTCCGGGTGCTGAAAGCTGGGCCCTTTTAGAGGACACGGAGTTTTTGGATGAAATACAATACTATACCCTGTCGGGTACGTTTCAGACGTTTGATATGAAAAAGGGTTCCGTTGACGAAGTGGCCCGGGTGCGTTCCCTTGCTTTGGTGGATGATGTTCAGGAGGGGAGGCAGCGTCTTGTAAAAGAAGGCGATCGGCTCGGGTCTTTTTTGGTTCAAAACATCGGTCTGGATCAAATAACCCTGGCGCGGCAAGAGCAGTTGTTTGTGTTGGCCCTTTCCGGGGAGGTCGCAAGCGCATCCATGCAGGAATCTCAGGAGCGTGAATTAAAAACCTCCCCTCCCGTTTCTTTTGAAGACATGCCCGCCTTGGAAACCAACCGCTTCGGAAAACGGATTGCGGAAAATCAGTGGGTGATTCAGCGGGAGGCGGTCTTTAACTATGCCGAAGAAATCATGGGAAATCCCTATCGGGCGGTTCAGCTTTATCGTTCCTTTTCACAGGTGGCGGAGAATAGAGGTGACGAGGCAGGGTTCCAAGTTCAGATGAAAGGCGAGCAGGACTTTTTAACGGCTATGGGGCTGGGCGACGGAGATATTATCCGCAGAGTAAACTCCATGGATATGGAATCACAGGTCCGGGCAGAGTATCTCGTACGGGAATTCATGAATTCCCGAATGAGTGCGGTGGTGCTGGACGTGGAGAATAATGGGGAATCCCGCAAACAAATATTTATTGTGCGCTAATGCGAACGGTATGATTTTATACTTATCTAGTCCTCTCACATTCGAAATGGAACTTCTTTTATGAAACAATTATTATTCCTCTTTGCTCTGATGGCCGTCCCTTTTGTGAAGGGACAAATTGATATTGAATTGGTCGAAGAGCCTCAGGAAGATCCGCCTGCGGGAATCGAAACCCCGGAGGCAGGGGATCACAGCCAAACCGCTCCGCAGGGGCCTGAGAATGACCTGTTACATTTTTTAAATGAGGACCGACTGAGTGGAGAGCTTGTACGGATGGATACCGAGAATGGTTTGGTATGGAAACACCCGGATGCCAGGGAAGAGGTTGTTTTTGGAACCACGAATTTAAAGAGTATTCGTCTGAAGGTAGAAGATGCCGAACAGTCGGATCTTATGTCGCTGCCACGAATTGAACTCACCAATGGAGACCAGATTCGGGGGCGTATCATCCAGATGGACAACGAGACCCTGGTCATAGATTCCCCATTGGGGGGGATATTGAATTTCCGTTCGGATATGGTGAGGACTCTTCGGCCGGAAGTTGTAAGCTCTACGCTGTATTCGGGACCCAACTCCTTAGAGGAATGGATGCAAAACAATAGAGGAGGCCAACAATGGGTGTTCGAAGATAATGCTCTGTTCAGTGATGCTCATAATCAAATTCTCGGTATGGAAATAGCGGACTTTCCTGATAAAAGTTCACTGGAATTCACCTTGGAATGGAAAGGCAATGTGTCGATGCAGGTTGGTTTCTGGGGGCGGGATCCTAAAAATGTGAATCAGAACTGTTACACCCTGGCCATTCAAAACGGGTATCTTCGTTGCTATCGAAATTATAATAAAATTGGCCGGAATGACTTGGGAAATGCTCAGGTCCGCAATTTAATGAACGATCAGAAAATACATATAAAGCTTCTGTTAAACCGGGAGAAAAAAGAAGTATTAGTATTGTTTGAAGGCAATTTAGTCGCCCGGTGGATTGATACCTTTGACGGAAAAATTGTGGGAGATGCGATTATCTTTGCTTCGATGGGAAATAACCCTGCCAAAATTACGGAAATCGAAGTGAGAAAATGGGACGGCTCGTTTGACATGGATGCCGTTGAAAAACCCAAAAAGTTGGATGAATTGGTTACGGTGAATGGAGACATCTTTGTCGGCCAGCTGCAGAAAATAGAAGCAGACCTGTTATATTTTAAAAATGACTTTGCGGAGTTTCAGGTACCCTTGGAGCGTATATCCGAAATTACGATGGCCAAAGGAACGCGAAGCGTACCCCGTCTGCAGGCTGGAGATGTGGAAATCTTTTTTGCAAATCAAGAGCGGATCACTTTGGAGTTGCAAAGTCTGGATGAAACCCGCTTTGTGGGCTTTTCCGAAGCAACCGGGGACGTTGAGCTGTTAAAACGCTATTTTGCTGAGATCAGAATGAACCCCTATGATGAGCGGCATACGGTCAAAGAAGAGGGCTGGTAATCCTTCAGGGATTGCGAGAATGTTATGATTAGCTTTATGAGCCCGCTTCTTCTGTTGGCATTTTTCTTCGGAGGAGAAAATTCTTTGTCGGGGTATACGAATCCGGAAGCCTACTGGAAGGGTCGGGGGGTGGAGGTTGACCTGGAAAGCATGTCCGAATTTCTGGTGGAGCCACAACATCCGGATGAGGCGGAAATCCGTAAATGGATAGAGGGATTGGGTGCACGTGAGTATGCGGACCGGGAACGCGCCAGCCGCAGGTTGTCGGACATCGGGTTTCCGGCGAAATCCGCCTTGGAGACGGCTCGTCACCATTCGGACCCGGAAGTCGCTAGCCGTGCAAAGAAGCTGTTGAACACCTTGAAAGAGAAAGCGGCTGAACAAAATGCTCTTGATCCTTATATGGCTCTTTACAGTTTATCTCAGATGCAGGATCCCCATGCGAAAGAAAGAATTCAAAACGTTGCCTCGGGTGCCGGGGGCGAGTTACAGCAGCAAGCCGCTTTATTTTTGGAACCCTCAGAAGAGAGAAATCAAGAACCCGTCGAAAACGACCTGTTTTTAAATGCATTTCCTGAGGACACCTGCCTTTTGCTACAGGCCGTTCCTGTTAAACGGAAAAGTAAGGTCGTAGAAGCGGTGTACGCCTCTCCGGAAATTCAGGCCCTATTGGTCCAGGGTCTTTCAATGTTTGGAGATGTGAAGCTGAACCGTATTTCAATGGGGGTCACTCAGGGGGAGCACTTCCTGAGGGATTCCCGGGTCGTGATTCGATTGGAAATGGACTATGATCCCATCCGTTTAGCCAAGGCTTTAGAAAAAATCCACTTCACAACCGTCCAATCCAAACCGATGCTGAGCCTGAAAAATGACAGAGTGAGTCTGTTTATGCCGGATGCTCAAAACCTGCTTGTTTTTTTGACTCCAAGAACTGCTGGGGAACCCGAGATATCGGATGCACAAGCGTTGTTGAAACCCCCGGACGTTTCCAGGGTTTCCCCAAGCCTGATCGAGGCCCTGCCGGAAGAGGGGTTTCTTCGGGCAGCCATGGAGGTTTCAAAGGAGGCGATGCAGGATCTGGAGGAGTTTTCCTTACTACGCAGAGCGGATTTCACTGCGACCTCCAACCAGGAAGAACTTAAATTGAAACTTCGTTTTGAAATGGAAGATGAGGAATCCGGAAAACGCTTTACCCAGGAACTGGATTCACAACTGGCCCAGATCCGGGAAGAATTCAACGGAGAAAATGGACGGTGGATACAACCTATGCGGAAGGCTTTGAATGCAGTACAGGTTCATCCGGCCGGCAAGACCTGTGTGGTGGAAGGAGGCCTTCAGGAGGAAGTTTTGGTGGAGGCGGTGGAAATGGTGGAAAGGCAATTGCAACAAATACAACAGTTCAGAAATCAACGGTTGAATCGAATGCAGGGCCGGAACATGGAATTTGTGTTTTGAGTTTTGAACAGGACCTGAAAGAGGCAGCCTATCGCTTTGGCTTTGACCTGGCCGGTATTGCCGCCGTTCAGCCTGCCCGGCATGCCGCGGCATTTCGTGCCTGGTTGAGTGCGGGACATCATGCGGATATGGAATGGATTGCCCGTAATCCGGAGCTTCGGATAAATCCCGCTCAGTGGCAGCCTGAGGCAAAGACGATGTTTGTGCTGGGGGTCTCGTATGCAACTCAGCCTCCCCCTCCGGAAATATGGAACGACCCGATGCGGGGCCGTATCGCTCGCTATGCATGGGGCAGGGATTATCATAAAGTGATCAGGACTCGACTCAGGGAACTCGCACACTGGATCCATGAAGAGGGTCCAAAAGGGATAAAAACTTTTCCGTTTAATGATGCCAAACCGGTAATGGAACACGATGCGGCTTTGGCGGCCGGTTTGGGATTTCTAGGAAGAAACACTTTGCTGATCCACCCGGAATGGGGATCGATGTTGTTTTTAGGCGGCTTGCTGATGAGCTGTGAACTTGAACCGGATCCACCGACCCCCGGAAGCGGGGAAGAGATGCCGCTTCCCGACCGCCGGGGCGGCCTTCAGACAGACGAAGGTGGGAAGTCCGGGGAGTGCGGAAGTTGTCGACGTTGTTTGACTGCCTGCCCCACTCATGCCTTTCCTGCGGAATATATTTTAAACAGCCGTCTGTGTATTTCTTATCAGACGATTGAAAACCGTGGAGACATTCCGGAAGAGTTGAGGTCCAAGTTCGGTAATTGGATTTTTGGCTGTGATGTCTGTCAGGAGGTTTGCCCTTGGGTAAAACGGTTCAGTCATCCCGGTCAAAAGCCCTGGCTGCTTCCCGAAGTGGATCGAATGGCGCCCCGTTTGGATGAACTTGCGCATTTGGAGGATTCCGGATTTCTGGCCCGTTTCGCGGGGACGCCTGTGATGCGCACCAAGCGTCGGGGATTGTTACGGAATGTGGCGGTAGCCTTAGGGAACAGTGGAAGCAAAGATGCGGTTTCTCCCCTGGAGAAACTCACGGGAGATCCGGAGCCTGTGATTGCTTCCCATGCCCGCTGGGCACTAAACAGATTAGAGATGTTCTGACGCCGCTATTTTCGTTGTTCCACTCTCACAACGGTTTCGATAAGAGGGGAATTGATTCCCAGACTTTGTTGGGTTGCCAGCATACTTCCTTCCACAATAGGATGCCAGCCATCTTCAAAAATCGTTACTTTTTTAACATTCTGACGGCCTTCATGGTCGGCCATCCAAAACAGTTTACGCCCATGACTTCTGGTGGTGACCGGAGTTTTCTGCTTGCCGAACCCGGCGTGACGAACCCGACGGTTTGCATCAAATGTTTCCACACTGCCATCCGGTCGGGTAATTTGCCCTGCCCCGGCCGAGGGGTAATCTCCCCAATAATCACCTGTGTGGTTTTCACGGAATTTTACCTGTGTCCCGTCCAGAAAGATAAAGTGATAAAGCACCAAGACCGGATCAGGCGTGTATTCTCCTGACTCAGGAATCGCATTGGGGCTTAAAGGGGTGGGAGCATTTCCGACGGCCTGCACGGCCGCTTCAGTTCCAGGTATACCTGCTTCTGTTTCAGAGGCTTCGTTCGAAGTGCCGCCGGAATTGATAAAATCGGTAATGGCACTCCCCTCGGAAGATCCGTCACTTTCTATACACGCGGAGAGGAACAGGAGGATACCCATACTTAAAAAAAGACGAGTGATGCTTGAGGGGGTAGGGGAACTTTTCATAAGGAGAGCCGTGGCAAAGGAAATAAAAAATGTGATACTATAGGGCGTTAAAGTAATTTAACACCAAAATAATAATAATGTTCAATCAAAAGAGTACTTGTTTTCAACAGGTTAGGAAAGACTCTTGCTACGAAAAGCCGATTTTCACCCCTTCCACGCCTTGCGGTGAGATACTCAGGAGAACCCCATGAAATTAATAACCTTTTTTACGATGATATTATCCCTTCTGGTCCCGTTGGACGTCTTATGCACGGATGTTCAACCTGCAGGAGCAGAAGACCTTAAGGAAATTTGGGTTGAAATAGAAGTGCCGGATAGTGCGTGGACACTGGAGATCACTTCTGTTTATCAAGTGAATAAGGAGATATGGGTGCTTGCCTCCCTACATCGGGATCCGGGTTTGATGGGGGCTATGGTAATATCTACACTTCGGGAATCTGTAAAAATTCCAGATGAAGATATGGCGGTTAAAATCTTTGTTCAGGGGAAAACCTGGAACTGGGGACATACGGAGAAGTATATCTATCTGGAGAATTTTGATGAACTGAAGAAAAAGGCAACGAAAGGGAAACAGCTGTATCCCCGGTTGAATCGTACTGGAACTCAGCCAAAATAATCCGGCTCGTTTCCGGGGATCCACTTGATATTGCAGCCCATTGATGGCTTTTGCTCCTTCACAGGAGAATTTCCTGCAAGTACGGCATCTAGTGCCGCGCGGTAGTCATGAGCATCTACCGGAATGTCAGTTCCGGGTCGACTGTCGTCAATCTGCCCGCGATAGGCAAGTTTATGGTCGGAGTCGAAAAGAAAATAATCAGGAGTACAGGCCGCAGTGTAGGCTTTGGCAACTTCCTGGCTTTCGTCATACAGGTATGGAAAAGTGAAGCCACAGATGCGGGCCTGTTCGGCGAGTTTGTCCGGCGCATCCGCAGGGTGTGACTCGACAGAGTTTGCACAAATCGCGATGATGTTTAAATCTGTTCCTGCATAATCTTTTCCAATTTTGGCCAGTTCGTCCTGCACGTGAATCACAAAAGGACAATGTGCGCAGATAAACATGACTGCGAGAGGGTGCCCTTTAAAATCGGAGAGAGAGATGTTTTTACCACTTACGGTGTCTGGCAAGGTGAATTCAGGAGCCGGGGTGCCCAGTTCTAACATGGTGGATGCTGTTTTAACCATAGGTTTAATCCTGCTTCGAAACTTTTACTTTTGCCTTTTTGCGGGCGTTGAGTTTTAAGACTGTCAGTACGAATATAGCTGGAGTTGCCACCGCAAGCCCTACCAAAAAGTGGGTCATATCCCCGTGGGTTTCCGGACCGGGATGACCAGAGTGGGCCAGTAGTAGCGTCGAACTCATTGTGAAGGGTGTTAATAATACTTTCATAGATTAAACCATAAGGGGGAACTGTGAAAATACTACAATTTTTAAGAAAAAACACATTATTCGGAGATCAATTTGTTTTGTACATCTCTTTTGTGCGGAATTAGGAGACTTTTTTCTGAAATAATATCTTCAATGCATCCGGTATTGCTGAAGTATTCCAGGGTCCGTGCGACGATCATCGGTCCTTCCTTACCCGATTATTTTCAGGGCCAGAAATGGCACAAAACAAAAGACAAGAACGAGAATCTTCATCCATTCCCCATAAACAGTAAAACACGCTGTATTTCAACCATATCGGCGTTTTATTTCGGTAACCGATCCACGGATAAGTTCTTCCAGTACGGATAGGTCGATGTCTGCGAGCCGCTTGAAGTACAGGCAGGCCTTGCCCATTTTATGCGTTCCGAGTTTGCTCAGAAGCGCCTGCTGTTCCTCATGCTCGCCCGACAGGTATACAACAAGGTTGCGTCCCCGAATCGCGAATCCCGTAAGGCACATTTCTCCGGTTCTTCCACTCTCATACGTGTAGCGGTACCTGCCGTAGCCCACGATGCTGGGACCCCACATTTTTGGCGGATGCTTTGTTACTTTTTTGAAAAGGGCCATCAAGATTTCGCAGTCGGCTTTCTGCTCGTCATTGGCGCGCGAGGAAATGTAATCGTCGACGCTTGCGTCGGTTGCTTTGGTTTTCGGTTCAGCCATTGATTTAGCTCCAGAGGGGTTTTTGCGAGGTAGGATGACTCTTTTTTAGAGCGCAGGATTCACGGATGATCTTGCTCATTCCATAAGGAGTCATACCGATTTCAAACCTGAATCGCAAATATTCAGATTAATTTTTCAGCCCCGGCGATCATCTGAGAGGCGATTTCGCGGACCTCGGCCTCGGTGGAGGGAACGCCAAACGAAATTCGGATGCTTCGTGATGCGGTTTCGTCATGTACCCCCATTGAGCGGAGAACATGACTGGGTTTTCCTTGCAGGGAAGCACAGGCGGAACCGGAGCTGGCAACGATTCCGGGAAGCTGGGCCAGCCATTTACCGCGGAGGCCGGGTAAGCTGAACATACTGGTTCCGGGCAGTCGTTCGGCTTCGGCACTTTGGACGACCAGTCCGGGGAGGCGGCTGCTGAGTTGATTTTCCAGCATGCGGGTCAGGCGTTGCAAGTGGGCTTTGCGTTGATGTACTTCGCGGCCTGCCTGATCCGCAGCCATGCCGAATCCGGCAATACCGGCCACATTCTCGGTGCCACTGCGTAAGCCTTCCTCCTGTCCACCGCCACGGAGAAGCGGGGAAAGGGCAAGGCCGCGTCGTTTGTACAAAGCACCCACTCCTTTAGGTCCGTAGCATTTGTGGGCGGAAAAGCAGGCAAAGTCGACGCCGTCCGTGTGCACGTTAAACGGAAGTTTTCCCAGTAGTTGGGTCATGTCACTGAACACCAGGGCACCCGCATCATGGCAGGCTTGTACGACCGCGGGCAAATCCTGAAGTACGCCGGTTTCATTGTTTGCGGCCATCACACACACCAAAGCGGTGGGCTTGTTCAGACATTTTTGAAGATGGTCCAGATCGAGACGTCCTTGAGAATCCACATTCAGTTCCACCCACTCTGCTCCGGATTGGGCACAATATGCCGCGGGCATGCAAACCGCAGGGTGCTCGATGGCCGTGGTCAGGATCCGGGGCCGTTCGGACATGAGTCGTTGCATCACTCCGTAAATAATGGTGTTGGCGGCTTCGGTGGATCCGCTGGTAAAAACCAGTTCATCCGGATGGGCACCTATTGCGCGGGTTACTTGTTGGCGTGCGGTATCAATCAGGCCCCTGGCCCGTCGACCGGAAAGCGAAGCCCGGTTGCTGGGGTTCACAAACTCATCGCACTGAATTTCCAGCATCCGCTCGGCGATGGAGCGGTTACAGGGGGTGGTGGCGTTGTAGTCGGCGTAGATCATCTTCGGCTTTTAATGGGTTACCCAATTTTAAGCATGCGTTCGATGGGAAGGCGGGCTTTGCGGATAATCTCCTCGTCGAGAATAATTTCCGGACTGCGGTTTTTCATACAGAGGTAGAGTTTTTCCAAGGTATTCCGTTTCATGTGGGGGCAGGTATTGCAGGTGGTGCAGGAGCCCTGCTCGTTGCCGGCGACTTCAGCCGGAGCCATAATAAACGTCGCGCGGGGAGCGGCCTCCTCCATTTTGTGAATGATCCCCGGCTCGGTGACCACAATATAGGTGCCTTCAGGATCTCCCTTGGCGACAGCTTCCAGTAGACGTTTTGTGCTGCCCACAACATCCCCCAGATCCCGGACCGGGCCCGGGCATTCAGGATGAACCAATACCCTGGCTTCGGGGTGTTCCTGCTTGAGTTCGAGGATGGCCTGTTCGCTGAAGATCTCGTGCACTTCGCAGGAGCCTTCCCAGAGCAGCAGGTCGCGTCCGCTTTCACGCTGCACCCAGTCTCCAAGATATTTATCAGGGCCGAAGATGATTTTGCGGTCCCTGGGCAAACTTTGAATAACCTGCACCGCATTCGAAGACGTGACGCAGTAATCGGTCAGAGCTTTTACTGCGGCGGAAGTGTTGACATAATTGACTACGAGGTGATCCGGGTATTTTTTGATGAATTCGGAAAATTCGTCGGCGGGTGCACTTTCTGCCAGCGAACAGCCCGCCATCAAATCGGGTAGCAGAACCTGTTTGTGCGGGGAAAGCACTTTCGCGGTTTCTGCCATAAAGTGAACCCCGCAAAAGACGATGACATCGGCATCCGTTTCTGCCGCTTTTCGGGAGAGATCCAGGCTGTCCCCAATAAAATCTGCCACATCCTGAATTTCATCCACTTGATAGTAGTGGCCCAGGATTACCGCATTCATCTCTTTTTTCAGGGCTTGAATGGCCGGGACGAGGTCCACTTTAGGCGTTTCGGATGGATTGGATAATAAAATCATGATTCCTATTAACTTGTAACAGGGATCTAACAAGTCAAAAACGAATCCCGAGGCGGCGATTCCGAAGAGGCGGTACGAAACAACCATGAACGTTGTGTTGGGTATTCCAGAAACCCTTTTCGTTTCCTGGTTAGGTTCTGGATTCGTGTGAAATCAGCAGAGTTCCTGCTTGTATGCTCCTGGAGAATCATTTACGACCTGCGCTCATGAAATATGGTTCTTTTCATATCGATCCCCAGGGGAATTCCTGATGCGCCAAACACTCGGCTGGAAAGAAGTGGATGAAAAGGGCCGCAAGCTGGAAGTGGAAGCCTATCATGAGCGAAACCATTGGACCTTTGCCAAACGTCTAAACCGCCGTCATGACTGGGAGACCGTGGAGGTGCCTTCGGTTTCGGATTGGGAGCAATTACTGGATGTATTGGAGCGCAAATATCAACGTCGGCGGTGTGCCTGGCGGGATGTCGAAGAAGTACAAAATTTTTTAAATGAAGCTAAAAAGAGGGAACCCGGAATATGAAACCATTTATTCATGACGACTTTATTTTACAGACCGAAACTGCAAAACGCCTGTATCACGACTTTGCTGAAAAGATGCCTATTATTGACTACCACTGTCACTTGAGTCCTCAGGAGATCGCTGAGGATCAACGATGGGAAACCCTCACCCAGATTTGGCTGGGCGGCGATCATTATAAATGGCGGGCCATGCGCAGCAATGGGGTTACCGAGGAATATTGCACGGGGAATGCGGATGATTGGTCTAAATTTGAAAAATGGGTGGAGACTCTGGAAGCCTGTTACAAAAATCCGCTATACCATTGGAGTCATATGGAGTTGTCCCGTTATTTTGGGATCGACGAACTCCTGACCTTGGAAAATGCCCGTGAGGTTTATGATAAATGTAATGAACTGCTGGCAACCCCAGATTTTTCCGCGCGTGGACTGATTCGCAGGTCCGGAGTGAAGGTGATTTGCACGACGGATGATCCGATTGATGATCTGCGATGGCACCGTCAGATTCGGGAAGACGGGTTTGAAACCAAAGTGTTACCGGCCTGGCGCCCTGATAAAGCCATGGCGGTGGAGAATCCCACCGGTTTCGCGGCCTACGCAGGTAAATTGGCGGAGGCGGCCGGAATGGAAATTACCGACTTCGATTCCTTTATGGCGGCCCTGAAAGCCCGGCATGATTTTTTCCATGCGGAGGGATGCCGTCTTTCGGATCATGGGTTGAACCGGTTTTATGCGGCGGAGTACAACATGGAGGAAATCAAGTCGATTTTCAGCCGGGCACTGGCTGGCGAAAGCGTTTCCGAACAGGAGGATGATTCTTTCAAATCCTGCATGCTGGTGGAATTTGGAAAGATGGACCACGCTCGGGGATGGGTGCAGCAGTTCCATGTCGGCGCAATGCGGAACAACAGCAGCCGGCTTTTTGAAAAATTGGGACCGGACACCGGTTTCGACAGTATTGGCGATGAACGTCTGGGGAATCAGCTCTCCACCTTTCTGGACCGGCTGGACCGAAACAATCAGTTGGCCCCGACCATTCTGTATAACCTGAATCCGCGCGACAATCATCTGATGAGTACCATGATCGGAAATTTTCAGGACGGGTCGCGTCCGGGGAAAATGCAGCACGGAAGTGGATGGTGGTTTCTGGATCAGAAACACGGTATGGAGCAACAGATGGAAATTCTGTCCCAGCTCGGGTTACTGAGCCGCTTTGTGGGTATGCTTACCGATAGCCGGAGCTTTCTCAGCTACACCCGTCACGAATATTTCCGCCGCATCCTTTGTAACATGCTGGGCAAGGATGTGGAACAGGGGCTGTTGCCGGCGGATATGAAACGTCTGGGCGCGATGGTGGAGGATATTTGCTTCAACAACGCCGCCCGCTATTTTGATTTCGGGGTTTCCCCGCTTACGTAACTTAAAGGAACTTCTCAGATGACAGATAAAAAAGTACTGGTAAATCGGGTCGCGGATGCGATTGCTCAAACTCCTGCCGATAAAAATGTGCTGATCGGTTTTGACGGCTTTATTGACGAAATCATTCGACTGGTGGATACCCGTCATTCGGTGGATTCGTTCTCGCCGATTGCCACGATTACCGGGTTTGGCGAGCGGGTCACCGCTGCAGCGGGGATGAGTTGCAATATTGAGATGGTGCAGGAGCAGATAAAACTGGGGGGGAACGGCCCCATTATGGCCAATAATCTGGTGGAGCAGGGCTATGGGGTTTCTTACTGTGGTGCGTTGGGGGCGGATGGAAAAATTAACCCCGTATTTACTGATTTTACCGATCGCTGTCAGGAGGTAATCACCCTGTGTGATCCGGGTTACAGTGAAGCGCTGGAATTTGATGACGGCAAAGTGATTATGGGCAAAATGACCAGTTTGGCTAAAGTGAACTGGGAAAGTGTTTTGGAGCAGTTGCCGGAAGACACACTTGCGGCGATGATCGAAAACGTGGACCTAATCGGATGTGTAAACTGGACGATGTTGCCTAATATGAATTCGATTTTGAAAGGATTAGGCGGATTGTTGGCCAAACGCAGCCGCCGGGCAAAACTGTTTATTGATCTGACGGATCCCCGCAAACGCAGCAAACAGGATATCGCGGAAGTACTGCAGATTCTGAAAGAACTTCAATCCGGTGTGGATGTGATTCTTGGGTTGAACGAAGATGAGTCCAATCAGGTGGCCAAGGTTTTGTTTGGCTGCGAAGGGGATGACCTGACTGCCCGCGCTCAGAAAATCCGCACTGATCTTGGATTATTCCAAGTGGTGGTGCATCCGACACGCTCGGCGGCGGTGGCTTCCGCCGAAGGGGAGTGGTTTGTGGAAGGACCCTTCACGCCCAAACCTAAACTCACCACGGGTGCCGGCGATAATTTTAATGCAGGCTACTGCAATGGCTTGCTGAGTGGACTGGATCCGGAAGCGTGTCTGGTGACAGGGGTTTGCAGTTCCGGATTTTATGTGCGAAACTGC
>JGI12210J13797_10011103_pt1 | contig 15910 bp, 18 predicted proteins | sample ElkSlonscriptome_3_FD_13797 | JGI IMG/M metagenome (IMG submission 13797)
CACCTCCCTATCATGACACAACCTAAATATTTCAAGGGGCGATAATTCCGTTAGATAGGAAGTGTGAATTTACCTGCCAAGGCTCCTTGATGCAGCCATCAGACGATAGTTCACATATCAGCTCTCTTTTGAACAAAGAGAATCTTCCCTCGTTATCAACATGTAACCCAATTCCAGTCCAGTCCTGATATTGATCAGAGAAGGACGGATCATATTGAGCAGATATGGCGTATATAAAAAAACCTAGCGCTTATGAGCAGTTTTGTTCCGGGTAGTGCACCCCCTAAGAAATCTGGGAACCTTGTCTGAAAACCCTCTTGATGACGGGAAGTTCATCGATGATTGCTACCTGAACCATGTCTGCCCGCTTGCCTGGTACCAGCTCACCGCGGTCCTTCATTCCAAGCATGTCAGCAATATTGCAGGAAATCAGGGCAACTGTCTGAGGAAGGGGCCTGTCAAGCTTGCCGGCTAGTATGAAGGCGGCTTGGAGGAGGCTTGCCGGAACGTAATCGGATGAAAGGCCGTCAAGCAGGTCTGCTTTGGCAAGCATTTCTGCCGAGATGTTACCGGAATGAGAGGTACCCCTTACGGCGTTCGGTGCTCCCATGATGGTGACCATCTCCTGTCTTCGGGCCTCCCGGGCAGCCTCAGAAGTCGTTGGAAATTCAGATATATCTATACCGTCTGTAGCTGATTGCCGGACATCGCTGACGGAGGTGTCATCGTGGCTGGCCAGAGGCATTCCCCTTACTTTGGCAAGATCGACAGCAAGCCGGCGATGGCTCCCGGCATAGCGCTTCTGCATCGATTGGCGTTCGGTGAGAACAGCTTCGGACTCTTTTTCCGTCCAGCGCTTGTCCCTGTGATAGAGGCGCCATTTGTCGAGATCAGACCACTGGCGCTGGCCCGGGGTATGGTCCATAATGGAGACCAGCCTGACAAGCGGGTTGTCTATATGGGCGAGCAGCATCTGCTCCATATGCTCATCGGATACCTCGCAACGCAGGTGAAGGTAATGGTCCGCTTTGAATAGGGATTGTTTTTTCCCATGGCTGAGTGCCTCGATGGAGTCATTGAAAATCTGCAACCGGAGGCTCGACTCACGCAGACCACCCACGGCGATGGCATCGTAGACGGTGGTTATACCGGCGCTCGCAACCTGGGCATCATGGGCCAGGGCGGAGGCAAGTATCGAAGGCCATATCACCCCCGGTCGAGGTTGGATGTTCTTTTCGAGATTGTCGGTATGAACCTCAATACAACCGGGGAGAAGAAAATCACCACCGAGGTCTATGCTATTAGCTCTTACGGAGGAAGCACAATCGATGTCGGTGATGATACCTTTCTCCACAGCGATGCTTCCCCGAATGATATCGTTGTGTGTAACAATTCTGGCGTTGGTATAGATGGTTTCCATTATCATGCATCTCGTACAGTGTCATATGCCAAGAAACCAGGGAGTATCGGAGAGCTGATATTCCCTGGAACAAAAGCAGTCGAAGGGTTGAGAGGCCTTTGGTTTTTGGGAGAGATCCAAAATTTCACAATGAATTTTTCACGCGGTTCCCTGCTTCAGGATTCCCTCTAGTCGGGTACATTTTTTAATCGCCCATCACTTGGTATCCATATTGAATAGGAGACAGCTCTTTTCAGTTTGCGTTAGTTTTTGGTGAGTATTTTCTCAGCAGTGCAACTGTTCATACACGATGCAGCCGGATATGCGGTTCCGGCGGCATTTCAACGCTCAGGGTATCCCCGGGACAGACAATCCCCCCGACCCTGATAATGCCCATAACTCCGCACTTGCGTTCCATTCGGCCCGAATCGTCATTGTCAAGTACCTTGTCCAACAGACCGGGCATGAAGGTTTCAATCTGGTTGCAGGGATTGCGTAATCCGGTGATTTCAATAACGGCACCGCCTTCAAAAAAAATTCTTGTCCCCGTGGGTAATTCCAGCAGCGCTATCCCGCGCGTGATGATGTTTTCGCCGAGGTCGCCTGGGAAAACGGTAAAATTGTCTGCCTGCAATGCATCGAGCAGTTCTGCGTGTATCAGGTGGATCTGCCGCATATTGGGGCGACGTGGATCTTTAGCTTTCCTGGAGAGATGCTGTACCGTTGCACCACAATGGGCATCGTTTTCTACCCCTTGACCGGCGATCATTCTAACAGACTGTTGCATCTGCTTTGAAAAACTGTGTGTTTCGCTCCGACAAACCGCGACAACGATTCCACTGGCTTGCCATTTTTCAGACTGCTTCCCTGGTGGTGCTTGTACAATGTTATTCATTGGGCTGTTACCGATGTCTGAAGTTCGGCTGAAAGAGAAAAACGTTTCACCAATCGAAGCGGTCTGCCGGATTCCTCGATGAAAAGGCAGAGTGAGGAAAAGGTGATTTCTTTACCAATCGGATAGAATCTTTCGGACAACTCCTCGCGGAGTATTTCTCGCTCACGCCGGTTTTCAACGTTGCCAGTGAGGGTGAGGTGAAAGCGAAACTCGTCCATGACATAGGGAGACCCCCAGCGAAGGAGCAGGATTTCCTGGCGGGGACTCAGGCCCGCGCTCCGTCGTTTTTGAAGTTCGTCGTATTCTGCACGTTTTTGAAAACAATCGAAATGTTCGACCGTATCGGCTGCCAATTCTGTCAGTTCCTTGCAGGGAAAGAGAGGACGAAGACAGAAAAAATTGCCTATCCGGGATACTTTGAATGGAGGCAGCGTGAATTCAGGGCGGCAATGAGTAAAGGTTTCCAGTCTGTCGGCAACATCTGCCAGGGAGAATCCGTCACGGAGCCGAAACGGTGGCTTGATGGTACCGTGAAAACCATAATGAAACGGAGCGGCGATGATCTCGCGGAATCGCGATTCATCAAAGGAGGCCGGCCATACCCAGTCAGGGCATTCAAGGTTGTGGCTGTCACGGCCGAGCCAGCGGGCCGCCGTACGAGCAAGCGCCGAATCATTCTCCGGTGTCCAGTAAATGGCGACCCTGATCATCTGTTCACCTCAAAAACTGTGACGGTTCGATCCACCGGACAGCTCTGCACAGTGAGGCTATTGAGCAGGGTAACGAACCTCTGCCCGCTTCGTTCCAGTGGGGCGGAGTTGTCAAATCGGATGTGATTTCTGGCCAATACCGGCTGGTCTGCGCGACGCAGCCGCCTGTCGATGTCACCATCCTGTTCCCGCCCACGCCCCTGCAGCCGTTTTCGCAGGACATCCTTGTCGACGGAAATCTCAATGGTGGTGGCATGCGGGTCGTGTCCTTCAAAATCAGCGATGGCTGCCCGAGAAACTGGACAGATAAGTACGGCGTACGGCTGCCGGTCACTGAAGAGATGATCCGCTATACCATAAAGGTTGCCATGAGCCCGCCAGGTTGAGAGAAAAAAACCGGCTGCTTCAAGATGGGCAAAAGCGATGGCGTCGATATAATAGTTGTCTTCACTCGTATCGGGCGGCCTGGTGATATACCGCCTGGCAAATACGATGCTGGCGTCGCTTTTGAAGGCTTTGCGGGCGAAGCGAAGCAGGCTGTCTTTGCCGGAACCGCTGGGGCCGACCAGCAGGATGATCCTCATGGCCTGTCTCCATAGAGATGGATGAACCGCCTGATATCGTAGAAATCTTCGAGACGTTGCCGAAGTGTTTCGTGGTCCCAGTTCCACCAGCCTATGTTTTCGAAGGCTTCCCGGATCGCCTTGGGGAATCTGAAGCGCAGTACCTTTGCAGGTACGCCTGCAACGATGCCATAGGCAGGAACATCGCGGCTGACCACCGACCCCGCGCCGATCACAGCGCCATTACCGACACAGATGCCCGGTAAAATGATGGCCCTGTGGCCGATCCAGGTGTCATGGCCGATGGTGACTCGCTGCAGGCTTCGCCAGTGGAAAAACGACTCCCGGTCCTCATCGGCAAAACCATAGAGCTTGCATCGGTAGAGAAAATGATGCTGGCTGACCCACTCGACGGGGTGGTTGCCGGGGTTGATCCGCACCTCCGAGGCGATATTGGCAAACTTGCCGATATCGGTATAGATGATGTTGCATGCTTTCATGACATAGGAATAGTCACCAAGCTCGCAGTCGATCATTTTGACGTTGCCGGCGACCTCTGTGTACGAGCCGAGGGTGCATTGGGTCAATGATGCCGAATCGGCGACGGTGGGTTTCTCGGAGAGTCTGTCGACAGTTCGCTGCCGTGCAGTTGGTTCAGGCATATGCATGGGTACAGAGGCAGTCGCTGCTGCTGTAGACCGGTTTCCCGGCTTTAATGGTCATGACAACCTTGGCAATTGGCTGATCCTCGATAATTGTCAGATCGGCCAGCTTGCCAGGTGCAATCATACCGCGATCATCGAGTCCGACTATGGTGGCGGGAGTGGCGGTAATTAAGGAAAAGGCCTTGCCCAAATCCATTCCCAGATTACGATGGACAGCATACACGGCCTGGAGCATCGAACTGGGGTGGTAGTCAGAGCAGAGAAAATCGCAGCAGTCCTGTTCGAGGAGCATCCGGGCTGATATGTTGCCGCTCTGGCTTTTGCCCCGGACCACGTTTGGCGCGCCCATACCGGTGCGCATTTTTCGGCTTCGGGCGTATTTTGCCGTAGGGCCGGAGAGGGGAAATTCGGCAACGGTGACGCCGAGTGAAGCCATCAGGTCTATTTTTTCCGGCGTATCGTCGTCGTGGGAGGCGAGCAAGACACCGTAGTGCCTGGCAAGGGCAGCCAGATCCTCGAGAAAGTCCATGGAAATTTTCCGTTTGCTGCGCTGGACGGTGACTATATCGGCAGCTTCTACCTCGCTCAGATCATAGACTGGCATATGGTATTTCTTCCACTTGGCAAGTGTTTGAAACTGTCCCTGGCCGGGGCTGTGGTCCATGAAGGAGAGTAGTCGGATACGCCCGGTAGTAATCGCTTCTTTCAGGGGTGTGACGGAAGAAAACGAGGTGATCTCGTATCTGGCGTGAATAAAGTTGTCGACGGCCAGGACATTCCGGTTGCAGGTAAACAGTGTTTCCAGCAGCCTGGCAGCCGTTTCGGTACCGCGCAGGCCGACGAGTGACTCCTCGTTGAAGGCGATGGCGTGAAACATGGTGGTAATGCCGGACATAGCCAGCTTCTTGTCCAGCTCCACCAGGGCGTTTTTCATGGGAAAGGAGGCGCCGGGGCGCGGTTCGATTTCTTTTTCCACGGCATCGGAATGAAGATCGACAAAACCCGGGACGATCAACCTGCTGCCGAGATCGATGGCTTCGCCGGCCGACCCATGACCGACGACCTCTACGATGGTGTCATGTTCGACGATGATATCGGCAGGCTCGATAGTTGTTCCTTTGAGAACCTGCCGTGAGCGAAATACTTTCATTGTTTTTCCTCGCGTGTGACGGTGACGGCATGATCGGCGATCAAATCTATTTTCTTCTGGTCGTGAAATATGGCGACCATGGCGATTCCTCGTCGTTTCAGATCGCCTAGCAGTTCAAGGACGACGTTTGAGCTTTTCTGGTCAAGCGAAGCGGTCGGCTCATCGAGCAGGATAAGCTCCTTGGGGGCGATTATTCCCCGGGCGATGTTGACCCGTTGCTGTTCACCACCTGAAAATGTGAGCGGCGAGAGCTCGAAAAGTTCCCGCCGAATACCAAGACGGTCAAGCATGTTTCTGGCCTGCTCTCTCGCATTCTCTTCCGTCTCGCCGATTTCGATGAGCGGATGAGCGACGGTATCGAGGGCCGAGATGCGCGGCAGGATTTTGAGAAACTGAGTAACGAAGGCTATTTCCCGTTTGCGCAGGTCAAGCACCTGACTCTCCTTGCAGGAGACCAGATCAACGGTGCTGCCGTCGCCTCTTCTGAACAGCACAGAGCCACGGTCAGCCAGGTAGGTGCGGAAAATTGTCTTGAGGATACTCGATTTTCCCGCCCCGCTCGGACCGGAAAGGGCAAGCAGCTCGCCGCATTGCAGCCGCAGGTGGATATCGGCAAACCCATGCACGCGGGTGCCGCCGCGGTTGTGGAGCTTGAAGCTCTTGCTTAGGTTGGAAACTGTCAATTTATATTGTTGTACTCTATCGGACATATTCATATCAAAGTTTGCTGGACACCAGCAGTTGGGTATAGGGATGCTGGGGATCTTCGAGAATCTGATCGGTAAGCCCATACTCCACCAGTGAGCCGTTTTTCATCACCAGGGTGAGGTCGGTGAGGTGGTTGATGACCCCGAGATCGTGCGATACGACGATCATGGCAAAGCCCATCTCGTACTGCAGCGCCCTGGTCAAATCGAGTATGCGCGCCTGCACCGAGACGTCGAGACCGGTGGTCGGCTCATCAAGCAGCAGCAGCCTCGGCGAGCTGGACAGGGCCTTGGCGATCTGAATACGCTGCTGCTGGCCGCCGGAGAAGGTGTCGGGGTAGTCGTCTATCCTGCTGGTGGGCATCTCGATTTTGCCAAAGTAGTGCAGCGCCTGCTGCCGGATGGTTGCATACCGCTTTTCGCCGGAGCCGAGGATCTTCTCGGCAATGTTGCCACCGGCAGAAAAATTGAAGTTGAGCCCAAGATGCGGATTCTGGTAGATCATCGACATTTCATGATTGCGTATCCACGATGTCCTGGAGGGAGAGAGGCTGAGGATATTCGTCCTGGCGCCGCTTCTCTCGGTGATGCCGTTGAAATATATTTCTCCGGCTGTCGCCGTAATATCCTGATAGATGATCTGCAGCAGAGTCGACTTGCCGCTGCCCGATTCGCCGACTACGCCTAGAATTTCATCCCCCCCGAGGGAGAGGCTGACGTTGTTGACAGCGATGACCGAATGACACCGAGGGCAGATTGCCCGCTCAGCATCGTCGCCTGTGAGCACAAGGCATTCGGGGCAACCCGTGCCGAATATCTTGCTGATGTTATGAAGTTCCAGCAGCATCCTTTGTCTCCATCTGAGTGTCGCAGTAGTAGGTATCACTGCAGAAATAACTGACGCCGGTATCCAGGTGCACCTCGTCGAGGTAGACGTCCGAAGCGCCGCACCGCTGGCATCTCTTGCCGCCGAAGTCCTCGACTGCAAAATCACGGTCGCTGAACTTCAGAGGAGCCACCTCCGTATAGGGAGGAATGGCGTAGATCCGTTTTTCCCTGCCGGCCCCGAAAAGCTGCAGCGCCGGGTTGTTGCTCAACCGCGGTATGTCATATTTCGGTATCGGCGAGGGATCCATCACAAAATGGCCGTTCACCTCGACTGGGTAGCGGGCCGAGATGCGGCTGTCGCCGAACTGCGAGGTGTCCTCATAAAGCAGAACCCACAGCTTGGCGTAATCGACATTGGCGTGCATCTGTTTCTGCCGGGCAGTATCCGGTTCGACGGTGGTCAAAACCTCCGGATAGGGCACCTGGTAAACGAGCGTCTGGTTTTCGATGAGCGGATGCTCCGGTACCCGGTGCCGGGTCTGGATGATGGTTGCTTCAGGTGTCGCCGTTGTTTCATCGGCGCCAGTAACCTGGAGAATGAAGTCGCGTATATTGACCGCGTTGACGGAGCCGTCGCAGCCCTGGTCGATCACCTTGAGGGTGTCTTCCTCGGTAATGATGGACAGGGTGATCTGCAGGCCGCCGGTTCCCCATCCTCTGGCAATAGGCATTTCCCGCGAAGCAAAGGGGACGATGTAGCCGGGCAGGGCGACGGCCTTGAGCATGGCCCTCCGGATTTCTTTTTTGGCATCCTCGTCAAAGAAGCCGAAGGTGACATTATTTTCGTTCATCGTTTTGCCTCGCTGCATTGAAGACATGGAGGTCGGCCTGAAAGGTGACATAGTGGGGCAACTTGAAATGGTTGGTAAAGCCCATGGACTCGATGGCATCGACGTGGTGGACGATCATCTCGGGATTGGCGGCGATGGCCTGGCCTCCCACCGAGTAGCCCCTGTGGTTCATGGCCAGATCGAGAATCGACATGGCGATAGCCTTAGTTTCGTTGAAACCGAAACAGAAGCCAAACCCCACGGCCAGTCGCAGTTTTCCATCCTTCGGATCGGGGGCAAACGACCCCACCGTTTCGCAGGCAGTCACCCGAATGGCTCCTATTGTGACCGTGTTGCCGGTGAATGGATGAGTGAAGCGCATCTCGGCCATGCCGAGCCGCAGGTCACCGATAGTCGGATGGACATCGCCAAAACCGCGCATCGACGTGTAGGCAAAGGCGAGCAGGGAGCCGGTCTCGCCCCGGGCCATGATCTGCATGACACTGCTGCGGGGATACGGTGGCAGAGGAAAAGCCCGGGTGACGTCAAAAGGTGCCGCTTCCCGGTTGGCCAGCGTGACGATGCGGTCATCCTGCCGCAACGATTGGAGCGCACTTTCGATATGGAGATTGTCATTGGTGCCCTCTTTGATAAATTGGTCGTCGATTGACTCTTCACCTGCAGGATTGGTAAACAGTCGTATGACGTAATCGCAGGAAGGGCCAAGAATTTGGCCGCCTTTGATATCCTTGAAAGCCGAAGATATGCGACGCAGCAGATGCAATTCCTCGCCTGCAACCGGTTGGGTGGAGCCGATCCGCTGGCAGGTGGATCGGTGGGCGCGGATGTAGAAGGCTGCTTCAAGCAGGTCGCCGCCGCAAAGCTTCATGGCCTTGGCGGCAAGTTTCTCGGTGTAGAGAGCCCCTTCGGCCATGATCCGGTCACAGGCGAACCGCAGACCGTCTATGATGTCGCTGTCCTCGATATTGTCGGCAGACTGGATCTGCTTGTGAAAGAACCGTTTGGATGCCCGGATGGCCTCATTGCCGCCTTTAATCGCTACATAGCTCATCTGGCCACCTCTATGCGTGTGGTCCGTGGAAGTCCGATAAGTGAATCATCCCAGCCGATGAAAAAAAGATCGACACCCAGGGGAAAGTCACTGTTTTTCCAGGTAAGTTCCTCGACGAAGAGGCTGTCAACCGGCAGTTCAACCGCTTTTCTTCCGTCTATCCCTGGACCTTCGAGAACGGCGGCTGTGCCGTTTCGAAGCTGATCGCTGGTGTAGGAGAAAATCAAGGTGGCGCTTTCCTCTGGATTTTCAGAAGTGCCGATCTTGGCAGATGAGACCATCCTTGCCAGCGGCGAGTCGAGAAAGAGATAATCTGCTTCTTTCTGCGATGCCAGAGGCGATCCGCAGATGGCACCAATGAGTCCAAAATCGAGCGCACTCTCCTGGTAGTGGCTTACTTCGACATAGAGAAAAACGCTGGCCATGGCCAACAGGCTGGAGCCGAAAAGTGGGGTGATCTGCTGACGCTTTCCCGGTTGCGCCATTGCCTCCAGGCTGTTGCGGAAATTGTGACGGTTGATTTTTTCAATATCGTAGTGGTGTTTCATTCTCTGACCGTGATAGATGTCTGTTTAGAGAAGGTCGAAGGCAACCCTGGTTGCCTGTACGTTGCCGTTCAATTTGGATTGCTCCTGGTCAAGCTTTTCCTTCCCTTGTAGCCCAAGAGCGATGATTTCCTGTTGCAGGATACCGGCGGCAAATGCTGCGTCAAGAACAGCTATGGAGACAGCCCTTTGCGGTGTATCGTCGAGGACCATAGCCCAACCGTTGATTCCATCAACCTTGGCGATGGCGCTGGTAACCAGGACCTCGCCGCCATAGAATGTACCGCCGGTGATTGGATCCTGCACCGGCACCAGCAATGTCTGGGCGGTCGGCTTTTGGATCAGTTCGACGGTTGCCTGCTCTTCGATACTGGTTTGAATCGAATCGATGTCCTTGCCATCCGTATGTTGGAGATAGTAATTGAGCTGTTCCCGTTCCATGAGTTTTCCTTCTGTCTTAATCGTTAACTTGCAGTCTTTGGCAAGACTCTAGCTGATAAGTGTTATGGTAGTGATGTGATCGGGTAATTCTTCAATTAAATGAAATATTAGGCTGTCTATGGTCTCTGGAAAACATAATATATCAACAAGTTGAGCTGCTTTTGTCTGCGTTGTCGGCCCTCTGGTGATCTCAAAAAGGTGTTCAGGGAGGCATATGGTGTCCGATGAATGCAAAAAAAATGAGGAAAAATGAGGCAGTTGTGTTTTTTGGGTGGGTTTGTCTGCAAACCCGGATATTTTTAATCAAATCCTAACCGGGTCTGAACACAGGCATGGTTGAGTAAAGAAGGCGCTAACCTCCCACTTACATTCATTGTCTAGAAAGCATCATGGTATTAAGAAGGTTGACCGATCATGTTGAAGACATGCCGCTCTATAAGCATGTCAGTTTCCTGCTGGCCGAAGAGATCACCAGGCAGCATAAACCGGGGGATATTCTTCCCTCTGAAATCGAACTGGCCAAACAATACAAGGTCAACCGGCACACCTTGCGACGGGCAATCAAGGAACTGGTCAAAGAGGGGATCGTGGGCAAGCTCCAGGGCAAGGGAACCATCGTCCAACAGAAGCTCATCAGCTATTCCATCCACAGCGGCACCCGATTTACCGAGACCCTCGAAAAAAGCGGCAGGAGGGCGGAAAGTATCGTCCTGCGCAAAATCGGTATCCCGGCAAAAAACGAGGTTGCCGAACTGCTTCGTATCGAGGAGAGCGAGCCGGTGGCGCTCATAGATGTGCTGAGGAAAATGGATGGCATGCCGTTCTCGGTAACCTCCCATTACCTGCCTCTTGAACGGGTTTTCGATGTTATCCGAATCTATAAAAGCGGTTCACTGCACCAGTTTCTTGATGACCGATATGGTATACGTGTAAAACGTGTCCTGAGTATGATCCGGGCGGTTTTACCCGATCAGAAGGATATAAAAACGCTTGCCATCATGGGGAATTCGCCGATTCTGCTGGTCAAAAGCGTCAATGTTGATAAAGAAATGGGAGAACCTGTCGAGTTGTCCGTCACCCGCTTCAAAGGCGTCTCCACCCAACTCACCGTTGAACCGGGTGGTTCCTGAAATAGTTTACGATAACACAGCAAACAATAAGAAATCTTTTCGTATGACTGTACAGAGCCTAGTACCCCGTAATTTATTGGACTTTTTAGCGAGTTCATCAGTGTTGATGAGCTTAAGTAAAGCCTCCCTGAAGGTAACTCTGCCAATTTTGTGCATCATAAGAGAGTAAAGGGGAGTTTGTCTATTGAATCGACAGCCCCGTAAAGCAATTATATATGGCCAAATCAAATATCTAGTTTTCCCCCACCCTCTGGTTGAGGTGTTTCCTGTGAGATCCTAAAAGTCGGTTACAAACATGACCGAGCAGTTGGTCACCCCCGAGCATGAAAATATATTATACCCGCGCTATTATGCAGCAAAAAGGTGGAGTGGGTGCTTCATGGTCGAATAACTTATAGTGGTGACAACCCTGAGAGCTAAACGGACCCGGATTTGCGGCACGTCCCGATTTTTCCATGCAGCTAAATGGCATTGGACGCACGGTAAAAAGACTTACACCTTACTGGTGGATGGCCACCCGGAAATCCAGCCCCACTTCGTTGTTACAACCATTTAGCAATTCGGAGTTTATCATGGACAGCCCAATCGTCAAGAGGTATGCCGGACTGGATATCCACAAAATGATCGTAGTGGCAACTATTCAGTTAATGTTGGAGGATGGCAGTGTCATCGAGGAAACCAGGAGTTTTTGAACTTTCCGGAAACACCGTCGGCAGTTATGCCGCTGGCTCAAAAAGCACGATATCGAGCTGGTGGTAATGGAGAGTGCCGGAATTTATTGGAAGAGCATATATGGATCCTTGGAGGATTCCGGACTACCAACGTACGTGGTCAATGCGCGGCACGTCAAACAAGTTCCCAGTCGGAAAACTGATGTCCAAGACAACCAGTGGCTTGCCACCCTTGGCAGGTATGGTTTGTTGCGGCCCAGTTTTATCCCGCCCAAAGATCTGCGTGAGCTTCGGATGCTGACACGCCAACGGCAAAAGATCCAGTCCATGCTGAGTGCTGAGACAAATAGACTACATTAGGCACTTGATGATTCTGCGATTCGTCTTGGTGGGGTAGTCAGCGACATCAAGGGAGTATCGGCCCAGGATATGATTACCGGGCTGATAGAAGGGAAGTCTCCGGAGGAACTTGTAGGTTTTGCCCGAGGGCGACTCAATCGAAGGTTGCAGAATTATTCGATTCGCTTGATGAACCTCTGGGAGAGCGTCATCGGTTGTTGCTGTATACGATTCATCATCACATGGGTTTCTTGGCCGAAGAACTGCGTCATATCGATGAGTATATTTTTGAGGCAATGGCACCTTACCAACAGCAGTGGGAGTTTATACAAACGGTGCCCGGTATCGATCAAATCGGCGCTGCTCTGCTACTGGTGGAGATAGGGGTAGACATGGAGCGCTTTGGAAGTAAAGAGAATTTAGCTTCCCGGGCAGGGATGTGTCCGGGGAATAATGAGAGCGCGGGATAAAGAAAAAGCGGTAAGACCCGCAAAGGAAACCGCGCTGTAAGGAGAATTCTCTGCGAGGCTGCCAATGCAGCCAGCAAGACAAACAGTCAGTTCAAGGGCAAGTATCAATGGCTTGTAATTCGACGGGGACACAGATGGGCTATCATTGCCGTTGGACACAAAATTCTTCGCGTTGTTTATTCTCTGTTGAAAAATGGCCGAGCCTATATCGATCCAGAGATAGACTATGAATCCATTGTGGTAAAGAAAAACGCTCCACGCTGGATTCAGGCATTGAAGAAATACGGCCATTGGCCGGAGGCGGAAACGGCAACAGCCTAATTCGCTTCAAACGATTGTACCTGTGTTGATCGGTAAACACTGGCCATGGTCAGTGGAAGATGGAGGGAGGTCTGCCCTCGGGAACAGAATATTTTCAGGGTAAAAGCATGCCCTGAAATGGGGGCCTGGACTCCAACGGATGAGCGCACGCGTTCAGCAGCGAGACTTAGGTTGCCGGCACAATCGGACGGGCAATGATGACTGAGCGGGTTTACCCCCCCCCCTCAAACCGCTGTCCTACGACGTCCTGCCACTCCCATCCGGTATAGATAACAAGCCCCTTGGGCAAACGGTGCCACTCTTCGAGCAGGCCGAGCTTTCTTCGATAATCCTTCTCTTCTATAGTTTCCCAGCCGAGCTGCTTCAACCCTGATAGTGGAGGCGGCTCCGGTATCTCTGTGGGATCGATCGGCAGCTTCAGTGACGTTACTGTCCACAGATAAAAGCTGCGCAGCGGCTGGAGATTTTCCACCTCCTAGGGCAGGGAGCGAGCGCCGTTAAGAATTAGGGTCAGGCTTTCATCGAGGGCAGCCGGGACCGGCGGGAGAGCGGTTTGTGCCTCCTTCGGCTGCATGAAATGCAGCACCGGATAGGCAAAGTGCTGCTGTGACAGACCGCAGATCTTTTCCGCCAGTGGCTGCAGATTATCCACCAGACCATCCCTCTCTCTGCGGGCAAAGGAGGAAACCAAGACTCCGCGAAAGCACTCTCTTTGCGATATGCAAGAGGGACTTTCTTTCCAGCCGGATCAAGAAGGAGGGAGTTGGCAAATAACAATGGGGGAAACCGGAGGGCTTCCCCCATTGATTGGAATTAATTACATTGGATACAAATTGGTCATCAGAATTGCGTTATCTTCTGAACCGTTTGTGGCTCGATTTACGATCATCATCTCGATCATGGTCACGGTCATAGTCACGATGGTGGTCGCGATCATCGTCACGGTCACGGTCACGATCATGATCACGATCATCGTCACGGTTACGGTCATGATCACGATCATCGTCACGGTCACGATCATGATCATGATCACGATCATCGTCATGGTCACGATCATGGTCACGAACATCGTCATCACCACCTCTCACTGTCCGGTCAACTGCACAACCGCTGGATGTGAAGACGGTAATATTCTCGAGTGAACGATCGACATTTTTGATTTTGGCTTTCCATTTACCTTTTTTGACGCTGATTCCCTCTGCGAGAATCTCATTAGTATCAGAATTGATGATAGTGATGGAGTTACCGACAGTGGCCCGTCCTTTAATCGCAAGCTTTTCGTCACCTCGGTTGTATTCCATTTCCTTGATAACCAGCAGGGTTCCATCCGGGCAGGTAAGACAGGTATCGTCACTTGCACCGTTGCAGTTTTCATCGAAACCATTACCACACACTTCGGCAGCACCTGGGTTAATGCTTGCATCATTGTCGTTGCAATCCATTCCACCGCAAGCAGCATCCTGGAATCCGTCACCATCAAGGTCGGGACAGGTGAAATCACAGTTTTCATCGATTTCGCCGTCACAATCATTATCAAGGTTGTCTCCACAGATCTCTTCCGATCCGGGATTAATTCCTGCATCACTGTCATTGCAATCAACCGGACCGCATTCGCCGCCGTCAATCGCATATGTGTCAGCATCAAGATCGACACAGGTTACCGGACAATCAACAGCGTTGGAATCCTGGACATCGACAAAGCCGTTACAATCATTATCCACACCGTCTGTGCAGAGCTCGATAGCATTAGGATTTATATCCCCATCTGTATCGTCACAATCTCCGGTCGCAGGGGTAAAACCGTCACCATCGTTGTCTAATAATGCGGTGTCAATGCTATCGAAACCGTCGCAGTTTTCATCAATACCGTTATTAGGAATGTCCTGTGCTGCCGGGTTAATGTTCGGATTAGTGTCATCACAGTCATCAGACTGGGTGAAACCGTCACCGTCATTGTCCATCAGGGTCGGGTCAACCGAATCTGATCCGGAACAATTTTCATCGATTCCGTTGTTTGGTATATCAATAGCGTTAGGATTGATGGCGGCATCATTGTCATTACAGTCAATTGGGCCGCAGTCACCGCCATTCGAGGCAAAAGTATCGCCATCATTGTCGGTGCATACCAGGCAGCCGACCGCTGCAGGATCTAGATCGTCAACCAGGCCATTACAGTTGTTATCAACGGCATCGCTACAATTTTCCTGCGCACCTGGGTTGATTGCGTCATTAGTGTCATCACAGTCAACCGGACCACATTCACCGCCCTCAACGGCGTAACTGTCATTGTCATTATCGGTACATGTCGGGGTGGCCGGCGGACAGAAAAAATCAGTTAAAGCAGTACCTCCGGCAAAATAGGCTTCTTGTGCCTGGTTAGAATCGTGGCATGAAGAACAGCTCACGGGTGTGTAGCTAGGTTGGGGAGCACAGGCTTGATCAATGTCGTCTTTATAGGACCCAAAAGAATATCCATTACTCACAGTAAACAGTAATGTTCCCGCAAAAACTGCAAAACAACTTAATAATTTTTTGTTCATAGACAATAACCTCTTCAAATTGTGGAAAAGATACTTCAAGATGAACTATGGAAGGTAAAAAATCGTTTATGACCTCGTCAACTCAATGAGTTGGTGTAGCCTCAGGTGCACCATATTACTTAAACAGTTCATGCTGAAAAAAACTGCAAAACATTTTTCTGGCCACAAAACCGAAAGTTCGACTGTAAGTGTGCCGTCCTCCTTAGTTCAATCTACCATTGCATGCGAACGTTCCTGAGCAATGACCATGCCAATAAATGGAATTAACATCAACTTTACTGAAGCTGCAGTGGACTCCACTTTAATGTTTCTAGTGAGTTAGTGCCTACATCGTGGTATCCGGAAGTTTTCAGAAAAGGAGTATTCCTGATAGTGAGCATTTTGTCAGGGTGTGCAAAAGATACATCCGGTGTGCAATTTTTGGCTTGACTGGTTGTATTTGGTCAATCAGGTGCTCTGAGAAAGATCGACACTGGAATCTATCGGCGTCCAGGTAACAAATAGGGTTGGTACCACTTTCGTTTGGGATACGTAAGCAAAAAATCGGCCATTTTCGCTCCATCGAGATTTTTCTGTAACGATATATCAATATTATAACGAATGTTTTTGTTAGAAAGTTTTCAAAATCTGTAGT
>JGI12210J13797_10072579_pt1 | contig 15910 bp, 9 predicted proteins | sample ElkSlonscriptome_3_FD_13797 | JGI IMG/M metagenome (IMG submission 13797)
GTTGTTTTCATCTAATTACTACCTGGTTTCTGCAATCATCTAAGTACGAGGGTGATACCTTTATGAAGCGAGTTAGTAGTCTGCAAATACAATTAGATAACTTGGGTGAGTATATTACGCTAGTTATTCAGCATATAAAGCACAGCCCATCAGTTATTCTACTCAACTTGTTGTTGCTGGTAGGTATTGTGTTGTTTACCGATACCAATACTGGGAGGAAGCAGTGGAATTACATTGCAGGAGTTATTCACGCAATCCTCCAACTGGCTACATTTTACGTACTGGTCTGGCTGTTTTCGGTAATTAATATCAACTACTTTCAAATGCCGGTAGACTCACCCCAGCAGGTTATCACCTTCGTTGCTGAAATGGTAATTGGCGGAGGACTGATCAGTACTTTTATCTTTGGGATTTATCTGCTAGTAAGTATTCTTCTGCTCAAAATTCATCCGACGGAAGCTTTCTCTTCTTTCCGCTGGGAAGGCTACAAAAACTTTCTGCGCATCCATATTTCCCAACGGGAAATAACCATTTATGCCATTGGCATCAGAAAAGTAGTCAGCGACTGGAAAAATGTCGGCTCACCGGACAAACCAAAGTTTAGTACTGACGACAAAATTGACTTTACGCTTATTGATCAACCAATCCGCCTCAAACTATGAAAAAACTATCCAAACCCTTCACCGAAATAAAAGCTAACTACGATGTTATTGTCATTGGCTCGGGCTACGGGGGCAGCATTGCCGCCTCAAGAATGTCACGTTGTGGAAAAAAGGTGTGCTTATTAGAAAAAGGGAAGGAGTTTTTGCCCAAAGAATTTCCCAGCACCATGAAAGAAGTCTACAAGGAAGCCCAGTTCAATAAAGGAGCGATAGAATCAGGTTCGGAAAATGGGTTGTATGAATTTGTGATGGGCAATGAAATTTCGGTACTCAAAGGGTGTGGATTGGGTGGAACTTCCCTAATTAATGCCAACGTGTCGATTGAGCCGGATCACCGGGTGATGGCTCACGAAAGCTGGCCCTCGGCACTACGTGATAATATGGATGAATTTCAGGGCGGGGTTGATCGGGCGCGCAGTATGCTACAGCCCAACCCGTACCCCGAAGGCAAGAACGGTTATCCGTCGCTAAAAAAGACGGAAGCATTGCGTAAGTCGGCAGAGTTTCTATCCGAAGAATTCAGATTGCTGGATATCAATGTGACTTTTGAAGATAAATTTCCCAATCACGTAGGCATTGATCAGCCCAAGTGCAAGAACTGTGGCGATTGTGTAACTGGATGCAACGTAGGTGCGAAGAACACCACCGCCATGAACTATCTCCCCGATGCGTATAATCACGGTGCTGAGATATTTGTTGAAGTGGGAGTTAAGTATCTAGAGAGAGACGAAGCCAATAACCGATGGCGAGTATACTATAATGCCCTCAACGTTGGTCGCGAAAAGTTTGATGCCCCGCCATTATTCGTTGAAGCACCGATGGTGGTTATTAGTGCTGGCTCATTAGGCAGCACCGAAATATTGCTAAGATCAGCTCAAAAAGGGTTAGAGCTTTCGCCTCAGTTGGGTAAAAAGTTTACTGGGAATGGTGATGTGCTAGGGTTTGGCTATAATAACGATATACCTATTCACGGTGTAGGACGAGGCGATAACCTGGAACCTGATGTGATCGATGAAGTGGGGCCGTGCATTACGGGTGTTATCGATATGAGGAAGCGCACGCCTTATGAAAACGGAATTACCCTAGAAGAGGGAAGTATTCCTGGCCCGATAAGCTCCCTGCTGGTTTCGGCCTTAGTATCGTTTTCCCGAATTATGGGCAAAAATACCGATAGAGGATTTAAAGATTTTTTCCAAGAGAAGTGGCGCGAGGTACTAAGTCTCTTTCACGGGCCTTATAAAGGAGCGGTAGATCATACTCAGATATATTTGGCCATGACCCACGATGATGGTAATGGAGTAATAGACCTCAGTGGCGAAGACGAAGTAGACATTAGCTGGAAAGGAGTGGGAAAACAGTCTATTTTTAAGAAAGTAAGCGGCGAATTAAGTGGTGCGACCGAAGCTTTGGGGGGAGTCTCTGTTCCCAACCCAACCTGGAGTAAGGCCCTGAATTATGATCTGGTAACCGTGCATCCGCTGGGAGGCTGCTCTATGGGAGAAGATGCCACCAGCGGAGTAGTTGATCATAAGGGCCAAGTATTTAAAGGAACATCAGGTAAAGATTTGTACGAAGGGCTTTACGTGATGGACGGAGCTATCTTCCCCCATCCGGTAGGTACCAATCCCTTGCTAACGATTAGTGCGCTGGCTGAGCGCAATTGCAAACTTATTGCTGATGAATTTGAACTGAACCTACCGTACGATCTTCCACCAATTGAGTCAATGAGTAACTACGGGAGTCCGCAACCCGGCGTTCAGTTTACGGAAACCATGCGTGGATACTGTTCACTAAACGAGCAAGATGATTACGGCGAAGGTTTTGAAAAGGGGAAGCAAGAAAACACACCTTTGGAGTTTACACTAACCGTGCGGACAGATGATATCGAAGCTTTTGTTCAGGATAAAGGCCATGAGGCTTTCATGGCCGGAACGATGCACGCCCCCACGCTGTCAGCGCACCCCCTGATGGCGCATAGCGGACGTTGCAACCTGTTTATAGCCGATGAAAATGACTCTAGCCGAAAGAAAATGGTTTACAATATTCATCTGCAAAGTCGGGAGGGAAAGAGCTTTTATTTTGAAGGGTTTAAAGATATACAAGACGATAAAGGCTTTGATGTCTGGAAAGATACCACTACGCTATTCGTCACTTTGTACGAAGGCGATGCTGCTGAAAAAGTAATAGGGAAAGGGCAATTACTGATTGAACTAAAAGACTTCAAAAAACAAATGTTCACCATGGACTCAGTAAATACTCATTCCAAACAGGAAAAGCTAGAAGCCGTTTCCAAGTTCGGTAAATTCTTTGCGGGCAATGTGTTTGATTCGTATTCCAAATTTTGATTATAAGTGAATTCTCTTTTAATCAAAACTTCACAATCATCTGAGCGCGAATGTCAGTGCGGGTATTACCATCAATAGCATCCGCGCTGCTGCCGATAACGTTACGGTCGCTGTATACAGTTCGACCTATTTTCGTCCAGAAGCTCAAGTGGCGATTTAGTTTGTAGCGAAGTACCCAGTACGTTCGGGAGCCACGACCAGAGTAAGCGGGAATGGAGAAGGTATAAAGTAGATCATTTTCGTAGATATACTGACGGGTATCGTAATCTTCGGCATCAAAAAGAGCGAAGCGTAAATCGGTTTTCCAGCGACCACGCTGATAGGTAACGTCCTGAGCAATAGCCCAACCCCGATCAATTTCTTGATTTAAACGGTAGGCTGTATGCTGCCAGCGAGTATTGAGCCGTAGTCCTTCTACTGGAGTATGCGTAATTCCTAACGCTAATTGCCGTTTGTTACCGGGTAGCGGAACCTTTACTGACAAACTATCTAAATCTATATTGACTGCTTTCTCTTCCTCTCTAATTTGGGCAAATAGATTCGTCCAACGAGTTAGTTGGTAATCAAATCGAGCCAGTAGTTCGTGTCCTTGCGAAGGGGCGTCTACTCGGAACCGCAACCAGGGAAAGCGGAAGTAATCGTAGTAAGCCGATAGTGTAGCTTTCTTGAATGGTTCAATCCGTAACCCCCAGTAAAAACCTTGCTCGTTAATTGGGCGAGAACCTTCGCTTAAAGCGTTGCCGTAGAAGGAATGGAAATCGGGTGAGTAATGCCGGAGTACCCAAGCCATTTCTACGGTAGAAGATAGCGAAGCACTTAGTCCACCGATGGCACCCCAACCGCCGCTGACTGAGCGAGCGGCTTCACCAAAGAAGTGGTAGTGCCGATAGCGGTAATTACCGAATACCCCCCAGCTTTCATTCACTGTTCCGCTAAACTCGTGGCGGTTTCGTAATTCATCTGAGCGTTGCCAAGGATGGTTGAATTCAGTACGCACATAGCTCACTCCAATCTGTCCGTTTCTACGATTATTCTTGATAAGCACATTCCCGCCAACCACCTGCTCCTGTACCTGATCTTGACTAATTCGCTCATTTTCGGTACGGTGCCACCCGCTGGTTTGTAATGATCGAAAATATAGTGAGCTATCCGCCTGGTTATGTAGTTTAGCATCTAACTGTTGCCGAGAGACAAATGGAGTAAGCTCTAGTTGCATCTTGCCGATATCCTGATGAAGCGTAGCTGTCGCACCCCGAAAGAAACCAGATTCAGTACTGGAAGTATACGGGCGAACCTGCGAGCGAGTGCGCCCCACCGAAGTAACTGCGAAAGCACTTTTTCCTAGATTAAAGCCCTGACCTAGTAGCAATCCCTGACCGAACTGAAGGCTATAATCACCAATCAGCAGATTCTGTAGTGCGCCTCGGTCTTGTACCTGTAAATGATACGACTGAAAATCCGACCCGTACTGCGATCGAGCAGATTCCCACTGAATAGCTTCCCCAGCATCTTTCTCTAAAGTTAATCCTAAACTGAAATCATTCCGACGGCTCACTCGCAGGCGGGTGTATAGTTGGGGGCTGCTGCCAATAAATGAAGTGGATGAGATTGGGTCAGCGAGCGTATCTTGCGGAATAAACCCTCGTTTAGTTTCTAGCATGGTGGCTTGCCGTAAAATAAGCAGTTTATCAGCCCGCTGCCATCGTTCAACCCAGGATAAAGTGTCTACCGGAACAGTTTTTACGGTAATAAAGGGAAGCATCTGCTGGATTGTAGCCGGATCGAAAGCTGGAATAAATTGTAGTTCGTACACCGTGCGTAAATTGCCGTAGCTTTGTCGATAATGAAGCAGATTACTGACTTGCCGACTGCTTAGAAAGAATAACTCCTGTAGTTCTTCCTCATCAGCTTGGTTGAGATTGATAGGCTGGGTGTACAACTGATACAGTATTTCGTACTGTTCTTCATAAGCCACGTCTTCATCTTGTTGGGTAAACAGGTTTTCTAATAATGTCTCAAACGCCCGTTCAGGGGAAGATTGAGCATGGGTCAACTGAACCAAACTAAAGATTAGAAAAACAGTGACCAATGTTCGCATCACCGCTCAAGTTTGTAGGCCAACGACAACTGATGCGATAGTCCTAATTCACTGTGGGTGCGTAGGGCGTAGTCGATCTGGAGTAGACGATGATTCAATCCTAATCCGAAAAATTGCTGAAAATGAGCAGTCTGCACTCCGCAGCGAAAATTAATCTTCTTCATCGCCGTGTACTCCGCCCCAAATTTTGCGTTGGTTTTCTGTTGTACTTGGTGTTCTACCTCAGCTACCAAACGAATTGTCTCGGTTGGACGATAGTTTAGCCCGGTTTGAACTAAAGTAGGAATCTTCTCTTCGGTATAGCGAGATTTTTTAGCCTGAGTCAGATTAGTAATCTGCATTCCGAAGGTGAGCTCGGAAGATAGCTTGGCAATGCCTCCCACATCTGCCGTGGTAGTAAAGCGAGTGCCTACTGTTTCAATATGATACTGATATCCATTCAGGCGCAGTCCGAAACTAAACTGACTGACTTTATGGCTGAACCCTAGTGCAATTTGGTCTTCACTGTACAATGCATCCCCAAAACGGTACACGCTCAGGCTGCCTACCCCGAAGTTCATCGGCTTGACAAATCCTACCCCAGCGGCGTGTAGTCCTTCTGAAAAACCAAAGCGGTTTTCGTAGCCAGCTACCAGTGTAGTCTGTTTCACCCAAGCTAATCCTCCTACATTATAAAACGCCGACCAAGCATCGCGCTGAGCTACTCCCGCTTCACCCATGCCGGTGGCGGGACCACCTAGCGACTGGGCAAAACTTAAGTAACTATTGAGCAGTAGTAGCTTGAAGACGACAAAAAATTTCATAGAACCTTACCCAAGTGTTAAGAGAGAGTAATATCAATCATTTAGGGATGAATCGCATGGTAAATTGCGGTAGTACCCTACGGATGTATAGATGGTCGTAAAATTGAAAAAAATAGGCGGAGTTTTCATCTGCTTACTGCTGATGCAGAGTGCCTTAGCACAAGTAACTGACGACTTTTCAGACGGGGACTTTGCGACCAATCCAGCCTGGGCAGGAGAAGCTACCAAGTTTGAAGTACTGGCCGGACAACTACACTTGAACGATGTTGATGCGGGAGAAGCTTATTTGAGTACTTTTAGTCAAGCCATTGCCAACGCCGAGTGGAATTTTTTTGTGGAAATTTCAGAGAATCCTTCCAGTACCAACTTTACCTTGGTCTATCTGGTATCTGATCAGGTGAATTTAGCCGATAACCTGAACGGTTATTTTGTAAAAATTGGTGATACCAGCGATGAAGTTAGCCTTTATCGGCAGGATGGCAGCACTCAAACCGAAATTATTGACGGACTCGATGATCGAGTAGATACCAAACCAGTACAAATCGAGATAAAAGTTACGCGAGATACCAATGGAAATTGGGAGCTGAGTTCGCGACCGATAGGTGACATCAACTTCAGTATAGAAGGTACAGCACAAGATTACACTCACACCGTCTCAAGTTATTTCGGGGTTTATTGCAAGTATACTTCTACCCGTAGCGATGCATTCTACTTCGATGATATTTCAGTAACGGGCATTTCTCAGCCAGACACCCAAAAACCGAAAATAACTAACTTCTCATTTTCATCAAGTACCCAGCTAAACCTGCAATTTTCCGAGACAGTGAATACCGCTTTGGCTGAAACGACTACGAATTATACACTGAATGGTCATACTATTACTTCTGCTACTTCAATAGGAAATGAAGTTACGCTATCGGTGAACCCAATACTAGCGAATGCTACTGATTACACGTTAACAGTTCAGAATATTCAGGATGGAGCTGGGAATATATTGGCCGATACCACCCTCAACTTTTTTTATTTTGAACCAATACCTGCTCAATGGAATGATGTAATTGTTTCAGAATTAATGCCCGACCCGAACCCGGTAAAAGATGATTTGCCGGATGCGGAGTTTGTAGAAATCTATAACCGTAGCGAACATTCGTTTGATTTGCAGAACTGGTCGTTGCATACTAAACTATTGCCATCGTATATTTTACGTCCTCAGCAGTTTGTTATTTTATGCGCTTCAGCCGATAGCGCTTCGTTAGCACACTTTGGTCAGGTGGTAGGATTAGATAGTTGGCCGACACTACCCAATACCGGAACCCAGCTTGTTTTGCAGGATGCTACATCTACCGCTATTGACTCACTGGCTTACTCCGCTGCTGAAGTAGTAGGGGGTATTTCGCTAGAAAGGGTCTCAGAAGAAACGCCCTGCGATCAGCGTACCAACTTAGCTCTTTCTCTCGCCGAGCGGGGAGGAACACCGGGAGAAATCAATACAATTCTTAGTCAAGAAGATACTGTTTCGCCTAAGCTGTTAAGCATTCAACCACTTAACGATACGCTGAAGCTGATTTTTGACGAACGGGTTTCAGATGAAAGTCTCCAAACTGAGTTAGTGCAGACGCAGCCCGAACGAATGGTAGCGCAAATTATACGCGATACAATTGATGAAAAGGTGCTTTGGGTTATAGTAGCCGAACCATTGGTTACCAATACTAACTACCAACTTACTTTCTCAAATGCTCAGGATTGCTACGGAAACATTGCACCATCGCAAACGGTAGTTTTTTATTTCGATAATGAACCGCCGACTTTGCTAAGAGCCGTTGTGCGCGATACCGCCGAGGTAGAACTAATTTTTTCCGAAAAAATGGCCGTGCAACTAGCCGAAGATGAAGATAATTACTGGTTGGATAGCGTTTCCAATACTCTCAAATCAGCTAAATTGGAGCCAGATAGCTCATTAGTGTTACTAAAATTTCCGATCTCACTAGCCGACGGACAAAATCATCAGCTTACGCTAACTCGCTGGGAAGATTTATACGGTAATCCGGGAGATACACTGACCGTTAGTTTGCGTTATCAGCAGGATATTGATACCGTGCTGGTCGTGAGTGAGTATCAGCTTGAAGTTCATTTACCCGAACCGATATTGCCGGAGTCAGCTGATGAGTTATCGAATTACGAGATTGATCGGGGGGTGGGTCATCCGCAGGCTGCTTTCCTAGATCGTAATCATCCGAATATTATTCGCTTAATTCTAGCCAATCCGCTTTCGGAAAACCGGGAACATGAGGTACGGATTGACCAGCTACGAGATGAGCAAGATAAACTATTAGGCACTCCGGTTTATCGTTTTTACTTTGATCGCCGCTCCCCGGGCGTAGACTCAGTAGTAGCTATTGATGAACGCAGGCTTCTAGTGTACTTTGATGAAAAGGTGGACTCGCTAACCGCGACCAATACGCTACATTATCAGCTATCTACTCATACCATTGAGCAAGCTGATCTGGAAGAAAATATGAGGGTAGTGCGCCTACAGTTAGATACTGTGCTGATCCCCGAAATTGAGTATGAATTGGAGGTGTTGGGTATTGCCGACCTCGCCGGAAATGCCATCAGCAGCCCAAAAAGAAAATCCTTCGTTTACGATCAGCGACCTCCGGAGTTACTATCGTGGAAAATTGTGAATCCCTACGAACTGCGACTGTACTTCTCAGAAGCCGTACAATTTATTCCAGTTGGTAATTTCCAACTAGAAACAATTGGCTCTCCCGATAGTATGTGGATATCTCAATTACGAGCTGGTGAAGTTAAGCTGTTCTTTGCCGAACCCTTTCCTCTCCAAGAAAGCACACTTACTATCACTGGAGTTACCGATCTACGAGGGAATCGTCATCCAGAACCGTTGCAAACATTAATCAATAACTCTCAAATCACTCTTGGTCAGATTACGGTGTTATCTTCTACTAAACTACAGTTGAAATTCACCCAGGGCATTGATAAAGCGACGATGTTAAATCCCGCTCAGTATTTAGTCAATCAGGCGTATCCGCCAACTAAAGTAGCTGAGGTGGAGCAAAATTCTTATGCAGTACATCTAACATTTGATCGGCCTTTTCAATCCGATGCCAACTACGAACTCACCATCCGTGAGCTGGTAAGTACTGAAGGGCAAAGTATCACGGGAGTTCAGGATTCATTCGTTTACCAAACGCAGGTAGAATATATTGAGGCAGAAGAGCGAGCCTTACTGCTGCATTTTCAAGTTCCATTGGACTCAAACTTAGCGGTACAGCCGATACATTATCAACTAGAAGAAACCAGTCCGGCGGCGGTGATATGGGTAGATGAGCAAACCGTTCGCTTAGTGTTTCAGAAGTCATTAGAGCCACTCACTCGCTACGAGTTTTTGCTGTCTGGTTTGAAAAATACTGATGGAGATGTGATTCCCAAATCAAACCACGTAGTAGGCTTAGGTCGCACGCCTAACTTTAATGAGTTGCTGATTACCGAGATTATGGCTGATCCTACGCCATCGGTTGGGTTACCGGAAGTAGAATATCTAGAGTTGTACAACGCCTCGGACGATTTGCTCAGTACTACCGGACTGCGTTTAGCAGATGCTACGTCTTCTACCTTGCTACGATCAACCTTGTTACTTCCGGGTGAATACCTAATCGTAAGTGCTAACGCCGATCAGCCCCAGTTAGCATCTCGCGGACGAACAATGGGAATCACCAGCTTTCCTTCGCTAAATAGTAGTGGCGATCAGCTTAGTATTACCGATTCATACGGAAGGGAAATCTTTTCCGTATCGTATTCGGATGACTGGTACAACGATGCGGAGAAAAAACAAGGTGGCTGGTCGCTAGAGATGATTGATTACAACCGTCCCTGCGGTGAGCAAAATAATTGGACTGTTTCGGTAGCTGTTGCGGGTGGCACCCCTGGTCAGATAAATTCAGTGAACCATACCAATCCGGATAACCAGCCACCGTATTTGCAAGCCGCTTTTGCCGAATCGCCTACCGAAGTAATCCTTCAATTCAGTGAGAAATTATTCCCTGATTCGTTTGAGAATGGGCAGATTAGTATCGGTAATGGAATAACGGTTGATATTATAGAATGGAACGCTGACCGAAAATCTGCTATTGCTTTTTTAATTGATTCGCTGCAAGCCCAAGTAACGTATACCGTCCAGGCAAGCCAACTGTACGATTGTAGCGGAAACTACATAAACGATCAAGCGGTATCATTGGTGCTATCCGAAGAAGCTGCGCTAGATGATGTGCTACTTAGCGAAATACTATTTTACCCTCGGTCGGGCGGGGTGCGATTCGTAGAAATCTACAACCACTCTAATAAATCAATCAACTTAAAGGACTGGCAACTGGCTAATCTGGAAGGTGACTCACTTACGAATTTGTCGCTGGTTAGCAATGAAAACTATCAATTAGCTCCTAACCAATACTTGGCTTTTACCGAAGATGCTACTACACTCATTGGCGATTATCCGTCGGCTTCGGAGGAAAACATAGTTGTTGTAGAATCACTGCCCAGTTTACCTTCTGGCGGTGGAAACATCGTTTTGATTTCTTCTTCCAGCGAGCCAATGCAGCACCTAGAGTACGACGAAGATTGGCATCATCCGGTGCTGGATGACGCTCGCGGAGTTTCCTTAGAACGAATTCAGTGGAATGCTCCAGTTAACGATCGCAATAACTGGCAGTCGGCGGCTCAGACGGTTGGTTTTGCCACCCCGGGTTACGCCAATTCTCAGTTATCAACGACTAGTCCATTGCAAGCAGCCTTATCGGTAGACCCCCAAGTTTTTACTCCCGATCAAAATGGGTTCAATGACTACACTCAAATTCGCTACCGCTGGCCCAATGCTGGTAATGTGGCTAATGTAATTGTCTTCAATAGTCAAGGGCAAAAAGTAAAACATCTGGCTCGGAACACCACTTTAGCTGAAGAGGGTTTCTTACGGTGGGACGGTACCGATGATGCTGGCCAGCAACTTTCTATGGGGTACTACATTATTTATTTTGAAATTTTTCGTACCAATGGGCAGGTTTCAGTGTTAAAAGAACGAGTAGTACTCGGTAGACCTTTGTAATGGGCAGTGAACAATGTGTAATCGCTTCTATATCGTATAGAAGGTAATTGTTCACTGTTAACTGTACATTGTTCATTGTTGCAAAAACTGTGGACTTGAAATTATGAAGAAACTCAAAAAGCTAATTCATAGAGGCGAAGGGGAACAGCTAGATTTTAAGCAGAAAATTACTGATCCGTATAAGATTGCTAAGACGATCTCTTCGTTTGCCAATACCAGAGGCGGTAAGATTCTGGTAGGAGTGAGGGATGATAAAACCATTATGGGCGTAGATCCGGAGGAAGAAAAGTACACACTGGAAACGGCTGCTCAATTTTACTGTGACCCGCCCATAACCCTCAACTTTAGGGAGGTGGAAGACGAAGAGGAAGAAGTGACTGTACTGGAAGTAACTATTCCTGAAAGCAAAGAGAAGCCCCATTTTGTCCGCAATAAAAATGAGCAGCGACTAGTATATATTCGTCAGCGCGACAAAAGTATTCCTGCTGGGAAAACAATGATTGATTTGATGCGGAAGGGGGAGTTGCCAGAAGCATCGATTGATCTAACGCACTTAGATCATAATGAACGTAAACTACTATTGTTTTTAGAGCGTCATGAGCGAGTCACTTTGAAGCAATTTATGCAGATTGTCAACATTTCTCGCCGCCGGGCACTACGTATCTTGCACCACCTCACCCGCGAGGGCGCAATTCGTATGCACGAACAAGAGAAGGAACCCTATTATACTTTGTAGTTCACTTGAAAATCACTCGATCTCCATCAATAACCGAAAACCCGAATTTGTGCCACCGCCTGTATCTGGTTCGTGGCCGTTGCGGTTAGCTGAGCGTAATGTGGATGGCTTATTAAACCAACTGCCGCCCCGGTACACTTTTTTTGTACCCTCAGAAACACCAATGGGATCAAGTGTATCGGCAGAATGATAGCTCGACGACCGCCAGTCCTGACACCACTCCCACACATTTCCACTCATATCATAGAAGCCCCAGGCATTAGGCTCCTTTAGTCCTATCGGATGGCTACGACCTTCTGAGTAAGGAAATACCCAAGCATATTTTTGGGTCTGCCAACCAGCCGAGTCAGTTCCCCAGTAGAAGCGGGTTTCCGTTCCCGCTCGGCAAGTATACTCCCATTCGGCTTCGGTAGGTAGTCGGAAAGTACCTAGACCTAAAGCGTTTAATTTTTCAATATATCGCTGAGTATCGTTCCAAGATATATTATCTGCCGGGTGAACATCGGAGTCAGGAAAGTTTCTAAATACGGAAGGGTTATCACCCATCACGGACTTCCACTGGGCTTGGGTGAGTTCGTATTTTCCTAGGTAAAAACCCTGACTAATTCTTACTTTTCGTACTGATCCCTCATCGCCGTGCCGCTCTAGTTCTTCAGGGGAGCTTCCCATTAGAAAAGAACCTGAAGGAATGTATAACAGCTCTAGGTCGGTGCCATTGGGTAGTTCAATAGTTATGCTTCGTTCCTGCGCCTGACTCCGATAAGAAAAAAACAAGGCTGAAAGGGTGATAGTAGTAAGAATAGAAAAATTACTCATAACATCACTTTATTTATCTTCCCAAACCAAGCGAAAGCCAACAGCCGCGTATGCTTCATCCGGGGCGTGTTTATGGCGATTAGCAGAACGGTGCGCTTCGTAAAAATCGAACCAGCTTCCTCCGCGGAATACCTTCATTTCTCCCTCGGCAGGCCCCTTCGGATCGGTATGGGGTTCACTGTCGTAGGCTGCGTACCAGTCCTGGCACCATTCCCACACGTTGCCGTTCATATCGTACAGACCCCAGGGGTTTGGTTGTTTCGTTCCTACCGGATGGGTTCTGGCAAATGATCGGGAGTTGGCCCAGGTATACTCACTTTTTCCGTTCGTAGCCATCTTATCGCCCCAAGAGTACGCGGTAGTAGTTCCGGCTCGGCAAGCATACTCCCATTCTGCTTCGGTGGGTAACCGAAAATTCCCCAGCCCTTTTTTGTTGAGTTGGCTGATGAATATTTGTGCCTGATTCCAGGTAATATACTCTATTGGATGAGAGGGCGAGTCATCAAATATTTGAAAAATTGCCGGATTATTCTTCATTACCGCTGTCCATTGAGCCTGAGTCACCTCGTAAATTCCCAGATAAAGTCCTTTCGTAATGACGACATCATGAACCGGAGCCTCATCCGGCTCGTACATCAGATCATTTGAGTCACTTCCCATCTGGAATCTACCGCCTGAAATAAAGTTAAAGTAGACCGGAGTGTCGGAATTAATCAAAATCAGTGTATCATAGTGAGGTGGCACAGCTTGCCCTAACACACTGGTAGAACATATTGTAAACCATATGGATAGAACAACAAAAAGTGGATTCAAAGAAGAAGTAGTAAGGTTGGTAGAATTTGACTAATAACAACAAGATACGAAAGGCATTGCTAATTACCTTCTCTTTTACATCCGTAAATATTTTGTAACTTAGAGAAATAACCTAAAATAATCTCTTTCCTATGAATAATTCTCCTCAAAACGAGTCTCGTCGTCGATTTATCAAAAATACTGGTTCCGCTGTGGTAGGTGGTAGCTTGGCTATTCCCATGATTAATACGATGCCCACTTTTGCGAAAGGAAATGCCGACACTTTAAAAGTTGGCCTGATCGGTTGCGGTGGTCGGGGCACTGGAGCTGCTAATCAAGCGATGAAAGCCGACCCTAATGTAAAGTTGGTAGCAATGGCGGATGCTTTTGAAGATCGGCTTCAATCTAGTATGGAGAATTTGAAGAAAGGGCACGGTGATAAAGTGCAGGTTGACCCAGAGCATCAGTTTATCGGCTTTGACGCTTTTCAGAAATTGATTGATAGCGATGTGGATGTTGTGCTGCTAGCCACTCCTCCCGGTTTTCGTCCTCAGCACCTCACGGCGGCAGTAGAAGCAAAAAAGCATGTATTTGCGGAAAAACCAGTGGCGGTAGATGGCCCGGGTATTCGTCAGGTGATGGCCGCGGCCAAAAAAGCAAAAGAAAACAATACTGCAGTGATGTCAGGTTTTTGCTGGCGTTATCACGAGCCTAAGCGGGCTGCTTTCGGTAAGATTCTGGATGGAGCGGTAGGTAATATTGGCACGGTGTACAATACGTACAATACTGGAACTTTGTGGTCTAAGGAACGGCAACCCGAATGGACTGAGATGGAATATCAATTGCGTAACTGGTTGTACTACAAGTGGCTATCCGGCGATCATATTACTGAGCAAGCAGTACATAGTCTGGACATGATGTCCTGGGCTCTGAGTGATAAGCAGCCGATGAGTGCTATGGGAACTGGTGGTCGCCAGGTGCGTACCGATGATAAATACGGTCATATCTACGATCACTTTGCCATTGTATACGATTATGGTGACGGGCAGAAAGGTATTCATATGAGTCGACAGCAATTCAACTGTGCGAATAGCTACTCAGTAGAAGTATCGGGCGATCAGGGTCACGCCACAGTAGATTGTATAAAAGGAGTACACGAAATCAAAGGCAACGAAAAATGGCGTTACCGAGGTGAAAGCAACGATATGTACCAAACCGAGCACGACGAACTGTTTGCCTCTATCCGTAATGGTTCGCCAGTGAACGATGGTGATTTTATGGCGCAAAGCACTCTGCTTGCCATAATGGGTCGTATGGCAGCTTACACCGGACAAATAGTTACCTACGATGAAGCCCTTAATTCTCAAGAAAAACTAGGCCCAGAAAACTACAGTTGGGATATGGAGTATCCAGTAGCCGCAGTGCCTATGCCCGGTATTCAAGATGGAGTGGGAAGATAACCAAAAAATCGAGGGTAAAAGGTAGATGGTTAAAAGTGCAAAAGTGTTTATGCTTCTACCTGTTTTGGGTCTATACAATAGAAACCCTTTAGCCATTTGCCCTTTACCTTTCCACCTTGTACCCTTGACCTTTTTACCCTTCACCTCTACCTTTCCAATCTATGCTTCGAAGAAATTTTATTAAAATTAGTGGGGCTACGCTGGCATCAGCTCCGTTATTTCCTATGGCTTCACCGTTCAATTCGACTCCTATGCTCAATATCAAAAAATGCCTAAAATATAGTATGGTCGATGCGCCTGGCTCAGTGAAAGACCACTTTCAAATGTTGAAAGAGATTGGCTTTGATGGGGTAGAGATGGACTCGCCCAGTGATATTAATATTGACGAAGTATTGGCCGCTAAAGAAGCAACCGGACTAGAAATTCCGGGCGTGATTAATTCCGCTCACTGGAAAATACCATTGTCTGATCCTGACTCCAGTGTACGAGCTAAATGTGTAGAAGCTTCTAAAACTGCCTTGCGCGACTGTCAGCAGTACGGTGGCACCACGATGCTACTGGTCCCCGGCGTGGTGAATGACAAAATTAGTTACGCTGATGCTTATCGTCGTTCACAAGAAGAAATTCGTAAGCTACTCCCGATAGCCGAAGAAACCGGAGTGAAAATCGCTATTGAGAATGTGTGGAACAATATGCTGATTAGCCCACTGGAAGCGGCTCGATTTATTGATGAGTTCGATAACCCGATGATTGGTTGGTACTTTGACGTGGGAAATATTGTTCGCTACGGCTGGCCCGAGCACTGGATTGAAGCACTAGGCGACCGAATTATGAAGCTAGATATTAAAGAATACAGCCGCAAAAAGCAGCAGGAAGAAGGCATCTGGAAAGGCTTTGATGTAGAACTGATGGAGGGTGACTGTAACTGGCCGGAGGTTAATAAAGCCTTAGATAAGATCGGATATGAAGGTTGGGCTTCCGCCGAAGTGAAAGGTGGTGGTCGGGAACGCCTACAAACAATTTCTCAGAAAATGGATGCTATTTTTGGTCTCGTCTAATAGTCTAATTCTTCTTTTTTTGTT
>JGI12210J13797_10005439_pt1 | contig 15901 bp, 14 predicted proteins | sample ElkSlonscriptome_3_FD_13797 | JGI IMG/M metagenome (IMG submission 13797)
CGCTCTGCTCACACGCGAAATCGCCCGCGGGCAGGCACGCGCCCATCAGACCCAGCCCGCCGATCGCCCCCCATGCCCTCCACACGCCCGAGGATGGTAGCAGACCCGCCCTTCGAAGAAATTCGAACGTTGGCGCAGACGAGCGGAGCGGCGGTGCAACTACGGGCTCGATGCGGATTTGGAACCGACCCACGGGGGCGCTGGGCGCCGCGCTGATGCTGTCGCTGTCCGCCTGCTACACGGGGCTGTCCGAGGCGGACGCGGGCCTCGGCGCGGGAGAGCAGGACGAGAACGAGTCGGGTCCCGGAGACGACCCGGTCGATCCCGAGCCGCCCGCCTCGTGCGAGGGCGGCCCCAGCGTGGCGGCCGCTCCGATGCGCCGGCTGACCGCGCTGGAGTACGACAACACCGTGCGGGACCTGCTGAGCGACGACACCCGCCCGGCCCAGGGCTTCTCGCCCGACGAGGAGGTCGGGGGCTTCGCCGCCAACGCGATCGCCAAGCTGTCGGGCTCGCAGCTCGAAGAGTACATGGACGCGGCCGACGACCTGGCCCACGCCGCGGTCGAGCAGCGCTGGGACGCGCTGGTGGGCTGCGACGTGGCCGGCCCGGGCTGCGTGGAGAGCTTCGTGGAGCGCTTCGGTCGGCGCGCGTTCCGGCGCTCGCTGAGCCCCGCCGAGCAGGCCGAGTACCTGGCGCTGTACACCAGCACCGAGGGCGAGTGGGGCGAAGCGGAGGCGGTGGCGGTGGTGGTGCAGGCGATGCTGATGTCGCCCTACTTCCTCTATCACGTAGAGCCGCTCGACCCGAGCGCGGACGCGGAGGTGGTGCCGCTGACGGCCACCGCCCTGGCCTCGCGGCTGTCGTACTTCGCGTGGGCCTCGATGCCCGACGACGCCCTGCTCGACGCGGCCGAGGCCGGCGCGCTCGACGAGCCGGCCGGCGTGGAGGAGCAGCTGCGGCGCCTGCTGAGCGACGACCGGGCCGCCGACGCGATCGCCAGCTTCCACTTGCAGTGGATGGGCCTGCAGGGCCTGGGCGAGCAGGTGAAGGACGCGGAGCTGTTCCCCGAGTGGGACTCGGCGCTGGCCCAGAGCATGCAGCAGGAGACCGCGCGCTTCGTCGACGAGGTCATCCGCCGCGGAGACGGCCGGCTGCAGACCCTGCTGACGGCGAGCTGGACGGTGGCCGACGAGACGATGGCCGACCACTACGGCGTGCCCGCGCCCGAGCAGTCCTGGGGCGTGGTGGAGCTGCCCGCCGACGAGCGGGCCGGCCTGCTCACCCACGGAAGCTTCCTCACCAGCTCGGCGCACGCGGCCGAGAACTCGTGGGTGTTCCGGGGCAAGTTCGTGCGCGAGCGGATGCTGTGCCAGGACCTGCCGCCTCCGCCGCCGGAGGTGGAGGGCAACGACACCAACGACCCCGACCGCCTGCAGGACCCCGATTGCAGGGCCTGTCACCTGCAGATGGACCTCATCGGCCAGGGCCTGGACGCGTACGACCCCATCGGGTTCTTCACGACCGAGGGCCCCGACGGCGAGCCGATCTCGACCGCGGGCGAGGTGTTCGGCGTGCCCGACATCGGCACCTTCGACGGCGGCGTGGAGCTGGCGCATGCGCTGGCCGAGTCGCCGCAGGTGCACGACTGCATGGCCGAGCAGTGGTTCCAGTACGGAGCGCGGCGGCAGGCCACCGAGGCCGACGACTGCACCCTCGACCGGCTGCGCGCCACCTTCGAAGAGTCGGGCCAGGACGTGCGCGAGCTGATGGTCGCCATCGCGCTGTCCGACGCCTTCCGCTACCAGGTCAACCAGTAGGAGAGCCGCCATGTCCCGCAATCACCTGTCCCGTCGTCGCTTCCTCGGGGGTGCGTGCGCCGCCGCTGGCGCGCTCCCCTTCCTGTCCAGCCTCATCGGCCGCTCGGTGCGAGCCGCCGACGAGGGCGCGCACGCCAAGCGCCTGGTCGTGTTCTTCACCCCCAACGAGCCCATCCGGCGCGACTACTGGAAGCCCGAGGGCAGCGGCAGCGAGTACGCGCTGACCAGCCTGCCGGGGATGATGTCCAGCCTCGAGCCGCACCGACAAGACCTATTGATGGTGGGCGACCTCGAGATCCAGACCCGGCAGATCGAGACCCACGGGGCCGGCCACGTGGGGATCGGCCACATGCTCACCGGGCGCACGGTGGCGCCCTACGGCAGCAATGCGGCCGATTTCTGGGCCTCCGGGGTGTCGGTGGACCAGCACGTGGCCAAGCACCTCGGCGTCGAGGCGCTCACGCTGGGCTCGATGGTGGGCGGGTCGAACGGCAACAGCCGGATCTCGTACACCGGGGCCAACGAGCCGGTGCACCCGCGCACCCGGCCCGACGAGGCCTTCGACGACCTGTTCGCCGACGCCGAGCTGCCCGCAGATCAGCTCGCGGCGCTGCGGGCCCGGCAGATGAGCGTGCTCGACCGGGTGGCCGGCGACCTGCAGGCGATGCGCAGCACCCTGCCCGGCGAGGCCCGGGACAAGGTCGACTTCCACCTCGATCGAGTGCGGGACCTCGAGCTGAAGCTCGGCACCGAGACCCTCATCACCTGCGAGCCCGATCCGATCGGCAGCGGGCCCGACTACGACACGAACTCCACGTTCCCGATCACGGTGCGGCGGCAGATCGACCTGATGGTGCAGGCGCTGGCGTGCGGGATCACCGACGTGGGGTCGATCCAGCTGGGGAACTCCGGGGCGGGCAACCTCACCCCGCTGTGGAGCGACGAGGGGATCGACATCAACCTCAACTGCCACGAGATCGTGCACGAATTCTCCCAGAACTCGAACGCGGCGGTGACCGATCGCCGGGTGAAGCTCGAGACGTTCTTCTTCGACCAGTTCGGCTACCTGCTCGACCAGCTCGCGGCCGTGCCCGAGGGCCCCGAAGGGGGCCGGCTGCTCGACAACACCGTGGTGCTGTGGTGCAAGAACCTGGGCTTTAGCCACAGCAGCCGGGAGATGCTGTTCATGCTCGCGGGCGGAGCGGGTGGGGCGCTGCAGACCGGGCGCTTCGTGTCCTTCGACGGCCGGCCCCACAACGACCTGCTGGTCAGCGTGTGCAACCTGATGGGCATGGACGACACCACCTTCGGGGACCCCGATTTCTGCCATGGCGCGCTTCCTCTCTAGCGCCGGCGGGCCGCGGCCCGTGCTACCGTGGCCGCGGGTGAGCGGGGAGCCCAGCGACCGCGACTTCGAACTGCTCGAGCGCTGGCGGCAGGGCGACGGGGCGGCGAGCAACGAGCTGTTCGCCCGCCACTACGACAGCGTGCGTCGCTTCTTCGAGGTGAGGCTGACCCACGCCGCCGAGGACCTCACCCAGCGCACCTTCTTGGCCTGCCTGGAGTCGCTGTCGCGTCGCGACCTGCACACCAGCTTCCGCTCGTACCTCTTCGGCGTGGCGCGCAACCAGATGCTCATGCACCTGCGCTCGTCCTCCCGCCTCGACGGCCTGCGGAGCTTCGCCCAGACCAGCCCCGAGCGGCCCTCGCGTCGCACGTCGCTCACGGGGGTGTTCGCGCGCTGCGAGCAGCAGGGCCTGCTGCTGCAGGCCTTGGTGGAGCTGCCGCCCGAGCTGCAGATGGTGGTGCAGCTGTACTACTGGGAGGGCATGGCCACCGCCGAGATCGGCGAGGTGGTGCAGGTGCCCGCCAGCACCGTGACCACCCGGCTGGCGCGAGCGCGCGAGCTCATCAAGCGCAACCTGGCCCAGATGCGGCTGACGCCCAAGATGCACGCGTCGATCGTGCGCGACGTGCCCGGATGGGCGCGGTCGCTGGTCGACCGCGACGGTCGCCGGCCCTCGGGGTAGGGCGGGGGCTCGGTCCTTCAGCCCACGAGCTCTCGGGCTCGGGTCTTAGTTGCCCACGATCACCCGGGTGGCGCCCTCGGCCAGCAGCCACTGGCGCACCCGCTCGGTCTGCGCCCCGGTGATCACCAGGATGTGCTCCTCGGCCTTGGCCCCGCAGCCGAGGCTCCGCCGCAGCCGCTGCGCCATGTCGGCGAGCGTCTCGGGCGAGGCCTCGAGGCCCTCGACGATGGTGGCCGTCTTGCCGCCGCGGCCCTTCTTCTCGCGGCGCACCACGATCTTGCCCCGCAGCCCGGGCGCTCCGCTCTCGGGCGCCTTGGACCGGAGCTTGGGCTTGGGCTTGGGCGCGACCTTGGCCGACGCGGTCTTCGGCGCGGGCTTGGACTTGGGCTCGGGCTTGGACTTGGGCTTGAGCGTGGGTGTGGGCTCCGACGCCACGGCCTCGGTCCCTCCCGCATCGAGCAGCTCGCCGAGCGCTCCTCCGAGCGCGCCGCGGAGCGCGGCGAACGGGTTGCTCGACAGCGGAGCGTCGTCGTCGGTGACGACCCGAGGCGCGGACTTGGGCTTGCGGCTCATCGCGATCCCGAGACTCTCACGAACCGGGCTGGGGAATCGCCCCGCGCACCGATCGGGCCCAGTCGTCGAGGTTGCTTGGGCCGTCAGGGTGTCGAGCGCACCGAGCCCCAGCGTGTCGCGATCGCTCTCGCCACGCGAGCTTCCGTCGGAGTCTTCGGTCGATTGCACGTCGAGCTCCGAGCGGCCGGCCAGCGGCGAGCGGAGAGGCGAGGTCGTCAGGGCGAGGTTGGTCATCATCCCAGCGGTAGCGCCGCGAGACCAAACGATTGCGGTCGATGTGAAAACCGCCAATTCGCCCGTTTGGCGGGCTTGGCGAGGCCTTCCGAGCGGGTGCGACATGTCCGCATCGATCACGGTGTGTCGGAGCGACACGCCCTCGAGCGCTCGAACGTGGATCTGCGGGGGGTCGCGGGGGGTCGTGGGGGGTGGAACGTGCCTTGCATTGATGGGAGGCGACTTACTCACCGAAAGGAATACACATGAACCTCCTCTCCCCCATTCTGCTGACGTCGACCCTGCTGCTCGGTGCGTGCGCGGCCGAGCCGATCTCCGAGTTCGACGTCCGCGAGGGGTCGAGCATCGTCGAGACCACGCCGCCCTCGTGCCCGACCGCCAGCACCGCGCATCCTGGCGTGCACGACATGAACTGCCTGTCGCCGGTCGATGCCTTGGCCGATCCTTCCGCCAACGATCCCGAGACCTGCGCCGAGCTCGACCAGAAGGCCCGAGCCCTCATCGCCCAGCACATGACCTGCACCGAGGACATGCAGTGCGAGGCGGTGCCCACCGCCCAGATCCTCGGCTCGGCCTGTGCGCCGGCGTTCTCGTGCTACGTGCCGATGTCGTCGATGGCCGACATGCCGACGTTCCTGCTCGAGGCCCGCGAGATCGACCGCGACTACGCCGAGGCGTGCAGCTGCCCGCTGGTCGACTGCGTGAACCCGGACTACATGCTGTCGCTGTGCGGCCCGGACAGCTGCGCGCTGGCCGTGGACCGACCGACGCCTCCCACCCCGTCCGAGCCCCTGCCGATGCTGAACGAGGAGAGCTAGTCGGCACGGGCGCGCGCGGGTGAGCATGGCCCGCGCGGCTCCCTGATAGATTGCGAAGCGTGACCGCCCCGGCCAAGGCCGAGCTGCTAGCGCCCGGCGCGCAGGTCGGGCGCTACCACCTGCTGCGGCGGCTGGCGATCGGCGGCATGGCCGAGCTGCACCTCGCGTGCGCCGAAGGGGTGGCCGGCTTCCAGAAGGTGGTGGTGCTCAAGCGCGTGCTGCCCCACCTCGCCGCCGATCGCTCGTTCGTGGATCTGTTCGTCAACGAGGCGCGGCTGGCCGCCAACCTCGACCACCCCAACCTCGTGCAGGTGATGGACATCGGCGAGGCAGACGGGGAGTACTTCTACGTGATGGAGTACGTGCACGGCCGCAACGTCCGGGAGCTGCTGGGCGAGGCGGCCAACCGCGGGGGCCTGCCGCTGCCGGTGGCGCTCACCGTGATCACGGCGGCGGCCAGCGGTCTGCACCACGCCCACGAGCGCACCGATCTCACCGGGCGACCGCTGGGGCTGGTGCATCGCGACGTGTCGCCCTCGAACGTGCTCATCAGCTACGACGGCGCGATCAAGGTGACCGACTTCGGCATCGCCAAGGCCAGCGCCCGCTCGGTGGAGACGATCGGCGGGGCGATGAAGGGGAAGATCGGCTACATGTCTCCCGAGCAGTGCCGGGGCGAGCCGGTCGATCGCCGCAGCGACATCTTCGCGCTGGGCATCTTGACCTACGAGCTGACCACCACCGAGCGGCTGTTCTTCGGCGACAGCGACTTCGCGGTGCTCAACAAGGTGGTGCACGGCCGCTTCGACCCGCCCTCGTCGCGGGTGCCCGGCTACCCCCCGGCGCTCGAGCGGATCGTGCTGCGGGCGCTGGCGCTCGACCCCGACGAGCGCTACCCCAGCGCCGCGGAGCTGCTGCGCGACGTGGAGGCGTTCGCCCACGAGCAGCGGCTTCGGTGCTCGGCCGCGGTGGTGACCGACTGGATGAGCGAGGCGTTCGGTACGCCGCCGTTTCCCCGCGTGGAGCAGCGGGCGCCCGCCGCCGCCGATCCGCTCGACGCCCTGCCCACGCTGGTGCTGGTGGGCGGAGTGCCGCCCGCCGATCCCGACGCCCGCACCCGCATCGAGCCGGCCGCGTCGGGCACGGTGGTGGCCCCCTCGACCGCAGTGGGCTCCGTGCCCACGCCCGCGCCCGCACTCGCCCCTCCCTCGACCGAGCGGCGCGGGCGGGTCTGGGGCGCGGTGGGTCTGGGGCTGGCGGTCGTCTTGGGCGGGGTGGGGTACGGGCTGTGGAGGTCGACGGACTCGGCGGCGACCGAGGCCCGCCCGGCCGGAGCACCGACCGACCGGGACGACGCCGAACCGGTCGAAGCGAGCCCGGCCGCCCCGGGCGTCGAGGGCCCGGCGAGCGACGGCTCGACCTCGAGCGACGGCTCGACCCTGCCCGCGGTCGCCGAGGCCTCGACGGGAGGCACGACCGCGGCCGCGTCCGAGGGCTCGGGCGCGGCTGCGCCCCCCTCGGCCGAGCCGAGCGGGCGCCGAGGCAAGCGGAAGCGAGGCAAGAAGAAGCGCGCCTCCCCGTCGGGGGCAGGGATCGATCCCGACGTGCTCTACCCGGTGGGCCGCTAGCGACCGGGGCCACGGTCCAGGCGAGCGCACCTGCTAGCATCGCCGGGCATGCACGCGGTGGTTCTCTCGCTGGCGCTGTTCGGGGCGAGCTCGTCCCCGCCGGAGGCCGATCCACGCCGCGTTCCGCCTACCCCCGAGACCATGGCCCGCGACGTCGCGCCGACCGGCGAGGAGCCCGGGCCCTCCGAGTCGGCCGAGCCGGCGGATCCCCCCGACCCGGCGGCCTTGGCCGCAGAGGCCCAGGCCGCGTTCCAAGCGGGGCGCTTCGCCGAGGCGAGCGAGCTGGCCGGCCGCGCCCACGCCCTCACCGGCGATCCACGGCATCTCTATGCCCAGGCGGTGGCCGAGCGTCGCCTGGGGCGCTGCCGCGAGGCCCTCATCTTCTATGCCCGGGTGCTCGCCAGCGTGCAGGACGATCCCGCCTACTCCGCGCTGGTCGACGGCACCCGGCAGGGCATCAAGCTGTGCGAGGCCGCCCTGGACGCCCCGCCCGAGTCGGTGCCGCCCCCCGCGGGGGCACAGCCCGGGGCTCCCGACGCGACCGACCCCGCGCCCCCGCCTCCCGACGACCGTCCGCCCCGCGATCCCCGCTCGCGCGCGTGGGCTCGCGACCCGCTAGGCGGGGTGCTGCTGGGCCTGGGCCTGGGCGTCGCAGGGGCCGCGGGCGGCACGCTGTGGGGCCTGTCCGTCCGCCGCCTCGACGCGGCCGATCGCGCGACCGACGAGACGATCTATGCCGACCAGCGAGCGCAGGCGCGAGGCCTGCGAGCGGGCGCCATCGCCTCGTTCGGGCTGGGCGGCGCGCTGCTGGTGGGCGCGGCGATCCGCTACGGCCTGGTCGCCCGCGCGCCCGGTCGCTCGACTGCGTGGCTGGCACCCTGGCCCGGCGGCGGGGGCGTGACCTGGCGACGATCTTTTTGAGGATCGGCGCAGACGAGCCGCCCCGTGGTGCAACTCCTGGTCGTGCGAACGACAGCGAGCGTGTTGGCAGGGATCTTGGCGGTGGGCTGCGCGATGGGGTGCGACCCCGATCCCGGCGGGGACGATACCGGCGCGAGCGCAGGAGAGACGGGAGGCGGCGACTCGACCGGGTCCGACCCCACCACGACCGGCGCCGAGTCCGATCCGACCGCGTCCGGCGACGACGAGAGCACGGGCGACGGGCCGCAGGGGAGCACGGGCGACGGGCCGCAGGGGAGCACGGGCGAGGAGCCGGAGAGCAGCACGGGCGAAGACCCCCCGCCCTCGGGCCTCGACTGCGAGGGGCGCGACGACCTGATCCTGTGCGACGACTTCGAAGGCGGCAGCATCGACGAGGACCGGTGGGAGATCATCGAGACCAACGGCGTGGTGATGTCGGTCGACGAGTCGTTCGCGTACCACGGCGGCGGAGCCCTGCGCGTGTCGCTGCCCTCGGCCGATGCGGCGCGAGGCGGGCTGGTCCACAGCGACTCGTTCCCCGTGGCCGGCAACCACTTCTTCGGGCGCGCGTGGTTCTACGTGGGCCCCACCGTGCCACAGACCCACTGCTCCGCGTTCGGGGCCTCCGGGCCGCTCGACGGCGCCGGAGCGCGCTACCGTCTCGACAGCAACGGCGGCGAGTTCAACAGCCGCTACACCCACAACCCCACCGTGGAGCAGCACGGCGGGCTGAAGAAGTTCGGCTACGACGTGCCGGTGGAGCAGTGGCTGTGCGTGGAGTGGGAGTACGACGGCCCCAACAGCACCATGCGCTACTGGATGGGCGGCGAGGAGGTCGAGGAGATGACGGTGACCCAGGACTCCGAGCCGCAGCAGTGGGTGGCGCCGATCTTCCAGGACTTCGAGATCGGCTGGCGCACGTACCAGGCCGACGACCCCACCGACGTCTACTGGGACGCGGTGGCGCTGGCGACGTTCCGGATCGGCTGCGAGTAGGGGAAGCCCGCGCGGTCCCCCGCGTCGCGGCCGTGGGCGCGGGTAAGTGGCTCTCTTTCGCCCATCGTGCGCCCCCGGCCGCTGCGGTGTACGGTCCGGCCGATGTCCGAAGGTTCCCCTCGCGAGGCGGCGTCCTTTCACCTCGGCCACACCGACGCGGTGGCCTGGCTGCGCACGCTCCCCGACGCCTCGGTCGACCTGCTCGTCACCGATCCGCCCTACGAGTCGCTCGAGAAGCACCGCGCGGTGGGGACCACCACGCGGCTGAAGAACAGCAAGGCGTCGAGCAACGCGTGGTTCTCGATCTTCCCCAACGACCGCTTCGCCGAGCTGTTCACCGAGGTGTATCGGGTGCTGGCCCGCAACGCGCACTTCTACCTCTACTGCGACCAGCAGACCGCCTTCTTCGCCAAGCCGGTAGGGGAGCAGGCCGGGTTCCGGTTCTGGAAGCCGCTCATCTGGGACAAGCGCCAGATCGGCATGGGCTACCACTACCGAGCCCGCTACGAGATGATCTTGTTCTTCGAGAAGGGCAAGCGCCGGCTCAACGACCTCGGCATCGCCGACATCATCGAGCACCCGCGGATCCACCGGGGCTACCCGGCCGAGAAGCCCGCCGAGGTCTCGAAGGTGCTCATCTCGCAGAGCACCGAGCCGGGCGAGCGGGTGGTGGACCCGTTCATGGGCTCGGGGAGCGTGGGCGAGGCGGCGCTTTCGCTGGGCCGGCACTTCGCGGGCAACGACATCTGCGACGAGGCGGTAGAGGTCACCCGCGAGCGCCTCGCGAAGCTCGGGCCCGAGCGCGCGGCGCTCGTAGGAGCCGAGGCCGAGGCCGAGGCCGGGGCGGGGCAGCTGGCGCTGGCCATGGGCGGGTCCGAGGAGCCACGGCGATGAAGGGCCACCAGTACGCCGATCTGATCGCCGCGTACGTCACCCGCAACTACGCCGCGCGCGGGATCGTGGTGTACCGCGAGGTCCCGATCGGCAAGTCGATCATCGGCAAGAACCGCCGCGTCGACGTGCTGGTGGTGCAGCCGGCCAGCAACCATGCCCTGGCCATCGAGTGCAAGGTGCAGCAGAGCCAGGGCACGGCCGACGAGAAGATCCCCTACACCCTCCAAGACCTGGTCGCGCTGCGCATGCCCGGGTGCCTCGCCTACGCCGGCGAGGGCTTCTCCGACGGGGTGCTGCACATGCTGCGGGGCTCGGAGGTGGCCGCCTACTGCCTGCCCGAGCCGCCCGCCCTCGTGCCCGGCTCCGCCACCCGCGAGCTCGACCACGTGCTCGCGCTCGAGTTCCGCTGGTGGGATCTGCTGGTGGAGGGCCGCCAGCCCTTCGACCCCCGGCACTGGGCGGCGCTGGGCGGGAAATTCTCCAACCCCGATCCGAGCTGTTAGGCTGCCCCGGTGGGTCGACGCGCCGCCCAACCCCTGCCCCGCAGTCTGGTGACGTGGCTGCTGGTGAGCGGGGGGCTGATGCTGGCCGCGCCCGCGCCCCCCGAGCCGCCGCCGCTGTCCGAGGACGAGGTCGCGATCATGCAGCGCACCACCGATCTCGTGGTTCGCGACGCCCGGCAGTGGCAGCAGCAGCACGGCGATCGCCGCGTGCCGTGGGACGAGGCCGAGGGGCACCTCGCCATCGTCATCGACGACGTGGGGCGAGAGCTGCACCTGTTCGATCAGCTGCTGGCGCTCCGCTTCCCCCTCACCTTCAGCGTGCTGCCCGGCGCGATCTATGCCCCCGGCGTGCAGCTGCGGCTGCGCGGCGATCGTCGGCGCCCCCGCGAGGTGATGCTGCACCTGCCCATGGAGCCCGCCGATCCGGCCAAGATGGTCGAGGGCGCCGAGGCCCAGGAGCGATTCCTGCGGCTGCACGACGCGCCGGCCGTGCTGCGGGCCAAGGTCGAGGAGGCGCTCGCTCGGGTGCCCGCCGCTTCGGGGGTCAACAACCACATGGGCTCGGCCCTCACCCGCGACCCCGCGGCGATGGCCGAGGTCATGGCCGTGCTGCGGCAGCGACCGCTCTACTTCCTCGACTCGCGCACGATCGGCGACACCCGAGCCGAGGCGGCCGCTCGCGCCGCCGGGGTGCCCACCCGCCCGCGCGACGTGTTCCTCGATCACGATCCCTCGCCCGCCGCCATCGAGGCCGCGCTCGACCAGGCGGCCCGCCGAAGCCGGGAGCAGCCCGTCGTGGCCATCGCCCATCCCTCGGCCGCGGTGGTCGAGGTGCTGCGCCGGCGCTTGCCCGAGCTGCATGCGGCGGGTGTGGGCGTGTACTCCCTATCCCGACTCGTGGCGGCCCAGGGAGGTCCGGAAGGCGGCTCGACGGGGCCCCGATAGGGGATCTCCCGGGCGAAGTCGACCCGGACGCGGGCGGGCTCGGGGTGGGGGCCCCTTCGGGTGGTGAAGACCCCGCATTGCCGTCTTGACAGGTTTCCGCGCGGGTTCCTAACCTGGGGCCCTTGATGTCCCTCCGCCTGATTATCGAGGATGACGAGGGTTCCACGACCGTCGTTCCCCTCGCTAGTGACGCCATCACCATCGGGCGCCAGCAGGGGAACACGATCCAGCTCACCGAGAAGAACGTCTCTCGGCGTCACGCTCGGCTCTATCCCGAGTCCGACGGCTGGATCATCGAAGACCTCGGCAGCTACAACGGGATCAAGGTCAACAACGACACCGTCGACGGGCGCACCAAGCTGCGCGAGGGCGACGTGGTCGAGATCGGCGACTACCACCTCGCGATCACCGAGGACGTCGACAAGAGCCCGCTGAACTTCCGCTCGGGCCAGGCCGCCAACGACGTGGCGGTCGAGCCCATGCTGGTGAGCTCCAGCGCCGATCTTCCCCGGCTGTCGCCCGAGGAGATCGCCGCGCTGCAGTCGGGGCAGCAGCCGGTGACGCCGCCGCCCCGCGGCATGCCGCTCGACTCGGGGCCGGTCTCCGCCAGCGCGTACCGGGGCGGCTACGCCGAGGAGCCCCGCAGCAAGACCGGGCTGTTCATCATCTTGGGGCTGATGGTGCTGGGCGTGCTGGCGCTGGGCATCTTTTGGTTCCTCAGCTCCGACAAGGGCGGCGGCTCGGATGAGATGGCGGCCGGGGCCGGCACGCCCGACCCGGGCAAGGCCGACGGCGGCCAGGCCGGGCTGCCCCAGCCCAAGACCACGGCCGACGGCGGCGACGCTGGTGCGGCCGGCGACGCCGGGCTGGCGGCCGACGCTGGGCTGGCCGCCGATGCCGGGGACGACGACGACGGGCTGGTCGACGACGGGCTGGTCGACGACGGCGAGCCGGACGACGGCGGCGAGGTGGTCGACGACGGCGAGTCGGCCGACGGCGGCGACGATGGCTCCACCGCGCCCGTCAACGACAGGCCCAAGCCCAAGCCCAAGACCAAGCCGAAGCCCAAGGCGAAGCCCAAGCCCAACATCGACGTCGACCAGCTCATCGGCGACGCGCGCAACAAGCAGTACCACGAGCCCGCCAACGCCTACCGCCTGGCGAAGCAGGTCTACAACGTCAATCAGTCACACGACGCGCTGTGGATCATGGGCCCGGCCGCGTGCCGCATGAAGGACCGCAGCAAGGCGATCTGGGTGCTCAAGCGGCTCAAGGGCTCGGACAAGGCCAAGCTCAAGGACATCTGCTCCAGCAAGGGCGTCGAGCTGTGAGCCGTCGTCGCTGACGCTGACGCGAGAGCGGGCGAGGGCGCGACAGCGCGACAGCGCGAGGGCGGGCGAGAGCAGCAGAGCGGGTCAGCCCGCGGAGTCGGAGCGGAGCGAGTCGAGGAAGCGCTCGGGCTCGTCCTCGGGGGTGGTGTTGGCCACCCGCAGCTGCACGATCCGGTCGCCGAGCAGCACGAGGCGCACGCGGAACTCCGAGGGCGAGCGCTCGAGGATCCCCTCGATCGCGCTGCGTGCCTCCGCGTCGCGCGGCACGAGGTGCGGCGGCAGGGGGGTGTTGGGCCGGTAGCGCACGTCGAGGCGGGGCGGGTCGAGGGCCGGCGTCTCGGCGACGATCTCGGCGTGCTCGGTCGCCACGTGCAGCAAGAAGTTGGCGCGCAGCCGGGCGATCGGCTCGGCCGGCTCGGTCGGGGCCGGCCACACCGACAGGGCGTAGGGGGTGGAGCGGTCGTCGCGGCCGAAGCGGATCGCCGCGATCGCCCCGGGCCCGGGCTCGAGCGGCAGGGCGTCGCCGGGCGCCTCCACCGTCACGCCGGCCACGGCGTGGGTCGACCACGGCAGGGGGGCCGCCGCGGCCGGGGCGTCGCTCAGCAGCTGGAAGCCGGCGAGGAAGCGCTCGCCGGTGTCGACCACCTCGGCCGGAGCGGTGGCGGGGTACAGCAGGTGCACCTGGTACTGGCGCTGGCCGGCCACCAGCAGCCGCAGGCGATAGGCCACGTCGCTGGGCCAGGCCATGCCCGGGGGCTGATCGTGGTGGGGGATCGTCATGCGCAGCTCGAGGCCGGGCCGACCCTGCTGCTCGAACGGCGCGCGTTCGTCGATCCGCGCGTTGAGCTTCTGCGCGATCACCTGGGCGGTGATCCCGAGGAACTCCTGGGGCGAGCCCACCGAGGGCACCTCGCCGCAGGAGGCCACCATCGCCATGCGCGGGCCGTCGTGGGCGATCTGGTCGAGCAAGCCGGGCGGGGTGGCCTGGGGCGACGGCGACGAGGGCAGCTCCACCGAGAACCCGCAGGGCTTCGACGCGAAGGTCGACCACGTGGCCGCCGTCGCGGTGCGGGCGGGCGGGACCTCGGCCGAGGGGTTCGCGTCGTCGCCGGGGGCGGGGCAGGCCAACCCCACAAGCCCCAGCCCGGCGGCTCCCATGGCCCTGGCGATCGTGCGGCGCATCGGGGTGATGCTATCCCACGTCGCGCAGGGCGATGCGGGCGGCGTTGTAGCCACACATGCCGTGCACGCCCGCGCCGGGGTGGGCGTAGCTCGAGCACAGGTACAGGCCCCGCACCGGCATGCGGTAGCGGAAGTAGGGGAACAGCGGGCGGAACAGCAGCTGGCGGTGCCAGGCGTTGGAGCCCCCGCCCAGGTCGCCGCCCACCAGGTTGGCGTCCATCGCCTCGAGGTCGGGCGGGGCCATCACGGCGCGGCCGAGGATCGTCTGGCGGAACCCGGGGGCGAGGCCCTCCAAGCGGGCCTCGATCCGGTCGGCAAAGGCCGCGGCGTGGGCGGCCCAGCCCCCGTCGGCCGGCTGCGAGGGCACCCGGGAGTAGGCCCACAGCGTGTGCTGGCCGTCGGGGGCGCGGGTGGGATCGGCCAGGCTCTGCTGCCCGATCACCAGGTAGGGGTTGTCGGGCAGCTCGCCGCGCCGCACCTGCGCGGTGAAGCGCGACAGATCGTCGAGGCTGTCGCCCGCGTGCACCACCGCCGAGCGCCGGGCCGGCTCGGCCGTCCACGGCACGGGGGCCGACAGCGCGAAGTCGACCTTGAACGTGCCCCAGCCCCGGGGGTAGCGCTGCACGAAGTCGACCACGCGCGGGGGCACGTACTCGCGCTCGAGCATGCGCAGCAGCAGCGCGCCCACGTCGGTGTCGGCCAGCACCGCGTGGCGGGCGGGGATCTCCTCGCCGTTGGCCAGGCGGACCGCGCAGGCTCGGTCGTCGCGCACCACGACCTCATCGACCCGCGTGCCCAGCCGCACCTCGCCGCCGGTCGACTCGAGCTGGGAGATCAGCGCGTCGGTGATCGACTGGGCCCCGCCCTCGGGCACCACGAAGCCGCCGGTGGTGGCGGTCATGCCCAGCATGAAGCCCAGCGCCGCGCCGAACCAGTCGTCGGGCCCCACGTCTACGTGCAGGGCCAGGCCGGGCAGCACGCGGCGGGCCGCCTCGCTGCTGAACCAGCGCTCCGACAGCTTGCGCCCGCGCGAGGCGAACACCGCGGCCAGCTTCAGCAGGTGCACCGGGCCCAGCCGCGCCATGGGCCCCAGCGCGGGGAACGGCTCGAGCAGCATCGGGATGACGCGGTCCTCGATCGAGCCGTACCAGCTGGCGATCCGCCGCCAGGCGTCGCCGTCGGCCGCGGAGCCGAAGTGCCGGGCCGTGACGTCGTGGTCGCGGGCGATGGCGGCGTAGGTGCCGTCGGGCGCGGGGTGGCAGCTCTCGAAGGGCGTGCCGCACCAGCGCAGCCCGTGCTGGGCGAGGTCGAAGTCTTGGAACGCGGGGCTGAGCGCGCCCCAGGAGAAGAAGGCCGCGCCCACGTCGTGCACGAACCCCGGCCGCGTGCTCTGCACCGAGCCCACCGCGCCGCCGGGGCGCTCGGGGTGGGCCTCGAGCACCAGCACCCGCAGCCCGGCGCGGGCCAGCACGCACGCGGCGACCAGGCCGTTGGGGCCGGAGCCGATCACGATCGCGTCGGGGTCGCCGTTGCTCACCGGTGGCGAACGTACCCCATGCGGCGTGGGGTCGACAGGCGCGGCGCGGGGGAGGGCCGAGGCGGGCGGAGCGAGGGCGGGAGCGTGGTCGGAGGCCGTGTCCCTGCCGCGGGCGGTAGCCGGCGAGCGCAGCGGGGATCGTCGCGACGAGATCAGTCTGCAACCGATCCGGGGTTGGGAGCATATCCTCTGGCGTGCGGATCGTGCGTTGGGCTCTCTTGGTTGTACGTAGCGAATCCGCTCTGGGCGGTCATCGTTCGAAGAACCAAGAAAATCCACTCCGGGGCAACGGGAACCGAGGTGGCCGGAGAACAGAAGAGCAAGGACCCTTCATCATGACCTTGCCTGTTCGTTCTTCCTTGTTCGTCCTGCTCCTCGCGCCCACGGCCTGCATTGCACCCGTCACCATCGGAGGCAACCCGGCCGATACCGAAGACGGTGGGGATTCCGAGACGAATCCCGCCGATTCCGGTGACGCCGGCGACTCCG
>JGI12210J13797_10945498_pt1 | contig 15900 bp, 10 predicted proteins | sample ElkSlonscriptome_3_FD_13797 | JGI IMG/M metagenome (IMG submission 13797)
CTGGTCCTGCCCCTGCGGTTTCCCAATTTTGACCGAATGATGACCCGGATGAAGGAAGGGCGCCGTTTCGTCATCACGGTCCACGGCTTTCCCCAGCGCTATTACACCGGTCTTCAGGTCACCCGTGATCCGGGGGTGCCGGCGGTCTATTCCGGATTCGTGTTGATGATTCTCGGCTGCTTCGTCACTTTTTTCACGTCTCACCAGCGGATCTGCGTCGAGGTGGTGGAAAAAGGAAAAAAGCGGAGCCGGGTCATCGTCTCCGGCAACACCAACAAAAACACGATCGGCATGGAAAAACAGGTGCGCCGCCTCTCTCGAATACTCCACGGTGTGGGTCCGGCGGGGCCGATCCCGCCCAAGGCCGGAGAAATCGGTTGATGTTTTGATAGACATCGCCTAAATTGACCCTATTCCAGAGCGGATTCGTCCGGAGAGTCAGCAATGAAGTGCCCCAATTGTGGAAGCGATCACATTACCCATTCCTACAGACGAGGTGTGGAGAAAATGTATCGATATATCTATCCCCGTACCCCGTACCGGTGCAAGGAGTGCTGGAGCCGGTTCTGGGTCTTTGAAAATCCGTTTCAGACCCTGACCGCCAAGGTGGCGGCCGGTGCCTCGGCGGCGGTGTTGCTGGTCCTGCTGATCTGGCCCCTGACGGCCGGAGATGAGGACAAGCCGGGATTGAAGCCGGGCCCTGAGGCGGTGGTCATCGGGACGGCCGAAAGGCGGACGGCCGAGCCTTCTGTGAAGGTCGACAAGGGATCGACGCTCACCCGGCAGGAGGTCCCGCTCGAAAACGAAGACCGAAACGGTTCGTCCTATCCGGCGAAACGGCCCGAGATTTCCGGCGGAGAGGGGGACCGTCGGTCGGCGGAGCGGACCAGGCCCCGTGTGCATGAAGAAACCCCGAGAGCCGCATTCGAATCCACCGCCGACGGGGGTCCAAAAACCGTTGCTGAACGGATTGGCTCGGCTGAGGAGACACCGGGCATCGGAACCGAATCCCCCGGCGCGGAAAAAGAGGGATTTCCGCCGCCGGAAGCGGAGACGACCTCGGCCGTCACGAAGGCTGAAAAATCCGGGGCATTCGAAACGCCCCCCGCTGCAACGGCTCCTTCGGACACATCCCCTGCTTTGTCTGAAGCCGAACCGCCCGGGACCGATCGGGAGGCGATTTCCACCATTCCGGTGATCACCTCCACCGAGACGCTGCCGCCCGAAACCGATACGATCGAGGAGTCGAGCCTGAAGATCGCTTCCGCTGAGAGGGAAAACCGACAGAAGACACCCGAAGCGACTGCAACCGAACCGAAAATCTTTGTGACCGAACCCGCGCTATCCACTGAACCCGAACCGCAACCCGCTCAACCACAGCCGAAAGCGGAATCGAAACCGGAAATAAAAGAGGCTCCACCGGAAAACGCTATCGAGGAGACCCAGGGCCCGGAAGACATCTCCACACCGGCCGACGAGCCCAAACCGGTCAAACGGGCGGTGAAAACCGCCCGGAAACCGGCCTCCCAACCCCGTCGTTTGTCGGAGATCGTGCCGAAGCCCGCCGGGGACCGATTCGAAGCCCTGATCAAAGCCGGCGGAGGCATTACCGACTACCGTTCTTTTTTTCTGAAATCTCCGCCCAAGCTGGTGATCGACCTCCCCGGAAAATGGGAGCAGAAAACCCGCTCGGTCATCGAAGTGGATCATGCTCTGGTCAAGCGGGTGCGGGTGGGGGAGCACCCGGAATTCATTCGGGTGGTCCTGGATCTGGAAAAAGAAATCGTTTCAAAACCGGATTTTACCGAAACAGCCGAGGGGCTTCGGGTTTCTTTGACTCGAGATTCGCAATAACCCGGCTTTGATTGAATCAATAACCATCCTCTGCGGGAGGATGCCGAACGAGGTATACTGTGAGCAGTTCCCAACTTTTATCCATCGTCACTTTTATCTACGGTCTGTCCGCGGTGTTGTACATCACCGCCTGGATTTTTGAAAAACCCTTTCCCGGCAAGGTCGCCACCTGGACCGCCGTCATCGGGATCGTCGGGAATATTCTCGGAATCCTGCTGCGGTGGATCGAAACCTACAAGCTCGGATACGGCCACGCCCCGCTGTCCAACCTGTATGAGTCCCTGGTCTTTTTCGCCTGGTGCATCGTGGCCATCTACCTGTATATCGAGTACCGGTATCGAAACCGCGCCATCGGCGCCTTTGTGGTGCCGATCGCTTTTCTGGCCATGGCCTATGCCTCCCTGTCTCCGAACATCAGCGACCGGATTCAGCCCCTGATTCCGGCCCTCAAGAGCAACTGGCTGATCGCCCACGTCATTACCTGTTTTCTGGGGTATGCCGGTTTCGCCATCGCCTTCGGCATCAGCATCATGTATATCATGAAACAGCGGGTTCCGGCGACCGCAGGACCGGGGCTGTCCCATGTACCGGGGACCGAAGTCCTGGATGACCTGACCCATAAAATGGTCCAATTCGGGTTTCTGTTTCTCACCGTGGGGATCATCACCGGCGCGGTCTGGGCCAACTCGGCCTGGGGCCGGTACTGGGGCTGGGACCCCAAGGAGACCTGGTCTTTGATCACCTGGTTTATCTATGCCACCCTGCTTCATGCCCGCCTCATGCGGGGATGGAGGGGTCGCAAAATCGCCTATATCTCCATTGTCGGGTTTATTGCGGTGCTCTTTACCTACTTCGGCGTGAACCTGCTGCCGGGGCTTCACAGCTACGGAACTCAGTGATTTCCACTTGACAAAAATGGGATCAGTATGTACAGAGGGCCACAGTTTCTTTCCGAATCCTGGTCAGGAGTCCTGGTCTAATTGTTAACTACAGCGTGACGGAGTTTCCATGAGTGCATTAGAGGAGAAGACGAAAGCGGTATCCGACGGCGGAGGATTTCCCACCCTGTTCTTCATCATCGGGCTTTCCCTGAGCCTGATCGTCGGCTGGATCATCTTTCCAAAACTGCTATACTCCAAAAAAGAGCAGCCGTTCGATTTCAGCCATGCCCTGCACAACGAAATGGTCGAAGGCTGCCAGAGCTGCCATTTCTTTCGGGAGGACGGCAGCTATGCCGGGGTTCCCAAGCTCGCCCAGTGCGTCGACTGCCATATGGATATTCAAGGGGACACCGAGGATGAGGCGATTTTCGTCAATGAATATGTCATCCCCAACAGAGAGGTCCCCTGGCTGGTCTATTCCGAACAGCCCGATTGTGTCTTCTTTTCCCATGCCGCTCACGTCAAATCCGGCAAGATGGACTGCAAAACCTGCCACGGCCCCATCGGCCAATCCACCAGCCTCAAACCCTACGAAGAAAACCGGATCACCGGCTACAGCCGGGACATCTGGGGTAAAAACATCGCAGGGATCAAAACGCACACCTGGGACCGGATGAAGATGGACGATTGCTCCGAATGTCACGTCAACCTCGGGGTCAATCAGACCAGTGTTCAGACCGAAAAGGGCGCCTGTTTCGTGTGCCACAAATAATGTTGATCAGGAAAAACCGGTTTAAGGGGAAAACTCTATGAAGATCGATAGAAGAAGTTTCTTGTCACTCGGGCTCGGCGTTGCGGCGGGATCGGTTCTTTCACCTTTGCCCTGGAAACTCACGGACGACCTTTCCATCTGGACCCAGACCTGGCCCTGGACCCCGGTGCCCAAAGACGGCGCCGTCCATTACGTCAATTCCGTCAGCACCCTCTGCTCGGGCGGTTGCGGGATCACGGTTCGAAAAGTCGAGGACCGCGCGATCAAAATCGAAGGAATGGAAGGCTACCCCGGCAGCGACGGAAAGGCCTGCAACCAGTGCCTGGCCGGCATCCAAAAACTCTACGGCCCCGATCACATTCAAACCCCTCTGAAGCGGGTCGGCGGCCGGGGCGAAGGCAAATTCGCCCCGATCTCCTGGGATGAAGCGACCGGCATGATCACGGAGCAGCTCAAAAAACTGCGCGGCGAAGGCAAACCCCAGGCCCTGGGCTGCATGGTGGAGCGGGAATACGGCACGGTTCCCCAACTCTTCAAGCGGTTCGCCAAAGTCTACGGCTCTCCCAATTTCATGACCATGCCCTCCTATCTGGACAGCTATGAGCAGATATTCAAAATGATGCACGGTCGGGAGGCCATTCCCGGTTTCGACCTGGAAAACGCCGATTATATTCTCAGCTTCGGCAGCGGCCTGGTCGAGGGATGGGGCGGGGTGCCCAGAATGTTTCAGGCCAACAGCCTCTGGAAAGAAAAGGGGATACCGGTGGTCCAGTTCGAACCCCGGCTCTCCAACACGGCCTCCAAGGCCACCCAATGGGTTCCCATCAATCCCGGAACCGAAGCGGTTCTGGCCCTCGGCCTGGCCCATGTGATCATCAAGGAAAACCTTTTCCATTACGATTTCGTCAACCGGTACTCCGCCCGATTCGAGGCCTGGGAAGACGGCGAGGGAACCCAACAGAAAGGGTTCAAGGATCTGGTGCTGGATCGCTATGATCCGCGATACGTTTCCCGGGTCACCGGGGTGTCGTCTTCCCGAATCGAGAAGATCGCCAGAGAGTTTGCCAAGGCCGAAAGCCCCATCGCGCTTTGCGGCAGAGGCGCCGGTCATACGCCCGGGGCGGTCTACGAATTTCAGGCGGTGCATGCCTTAAACGGCCTGGTGGGCAACATCAACCAAAAAGGCGGGGTCTGGGCGTTGCCCAAACCCGATTATATCGCCTGGTCCGATCCGGAGCTGGACGAGGTCGCCGAAAAGGGTGGCGATACCCCTCGAGCCGACGGGGCGGGCACCGAAACGTATCCGACCGCAGCCTCTTTGGCCCACCGGCTTCCGGCAGCGATCAACGGTGCCGAAGAATCCCCCATTCAGGTCCTTTTCGTCCACGGGGCCAATCCCTGCTATACCCTGCCGGATACCGAAGCGGTTCGGGCCGCTTTCGAGAAAATCCCCTGCATTGTGAGCTTCGCATCCCATATGGATGAGACTGCTCTGATGGCGGATTTGATTTTGCCCGACCATGGCCACTTAGAAAAATACCAGGATGTACCGGCTCCCGAGGGGCTGAGTATTCCGGTAGTCGGGCTGGCCCGGCCTGTTGTCGACCCGATGTACAATACCCGGCATGTCGGGGACACGGTCATTCAGATGGCCAAATCCATGGGCGGCNCCATGGCCGAATCCTTTCCCTGGAAGAACTACGAAGAATGCCTCAAAAAAACCTTGGGGCAGCACTGGAAGACCATGGAAGAAAAAGGCTGGTTCAGCCCCGACTACAAGGGCCAGAAGTGGAACGAAGCCTTTGAAACGCCCACCCGGAATTTCGTTTTCATTCCTGAGCGGTACGGCAAAGACACCGAAGAGGCGGGGATATCCCCCGTCCGGATCGAAGGCGATCCGATCACCTATCCGCTGGTGATGATCCCCTTTGATCACATCCGCATCGCCGCCGGTCCGGTGGGAGATGCCCCCTTCGTCATGAAGACCATCGAAGACACCCTGCTTCGGGATAAAGATACCCTGGTTCAGGTCAACCCCAAGACCGCGGGGGAGGCCGGGCTCGAGGAAGGGGTGCATGCCGTGCTGTCCACTCCCAAAGGAAACGCCAAGGTGCGGGTGCATGTCTACGACGGAATTCAGCCCGGCCTGGTGGCGGTGCCCCGAGGGCTCGGCCGTGGTTCCGGAGACGAATACATGGCCGACAAAGGGGTCAATGTCAACCGGCTGATGGGTCCGGTGGAGGACCCGGTTTCCGGCCTGAATGCGGCCTGGGGTATTCGGGCCAATCTGACCATTGCCTGATTCAGGGGTCGGTGCATCGGTCATCTTCGCCGGCCCGAATTTTTGAAGCGACCGATCGCGATCTACTGATAAATTGATAATCGACAAGAGGTTCTGATGAAGAAAGCTGAAGATCACACGAAGCCCAAAAGATTTGGAATGGTCATCGACCTGGACAAATGCACCGGGTGCGGCGCCTGCATGGTAGCCTGTTCTGCGGAAAACAACGTTCCTTTCAAGAAGGATGAATCCGAAAAGCTGCTCAGCATTACCTGGATGAGAGTCTATAAACTCTCCAACAAAGAAAAATTTCCGAACACCGATATCTGCTATATGCCCCGTCCCTGTATGCATTGCGAGGGGCATGCGGGGCATTCCCCCTGCGTGTCGGTCTGCCCGGCCACGGTCACCGATTACAGCACCGAAACCGGCATCGTCAGCCAGATCTATACCCGTTGCTTCGGATGCCGGTACTGCATGGCGGCCTGCCCGTATCATGCCCGGTATTTCAACTGGTGGGACCCGGTCTGGCCCAAGGGCATGGAAAAGATGCTCAACCCGGACGTGTCGGTCCGAATGCGCGGGGTGGTGGAAAAATGCAGTTTTTGCTATCACCGGTATCAGCGGGCCAAAGACAAGGCGTATGTGGAGGGCCGTCCCGGTATCGAGGAAGAAGAATATCAGACGGCCTGCACCCAGGCCTGTCCGGCCCGGGCCATCACCTTCGGCGACCTCAACAATCCCAAGCACAAGGTCTATGAACTGAAGCAGGACCCCCATGCCTTCCGTCTGCTCGAACGGCTCGGAACCAATCCGAAGGTCTACTATAAATCGAGCCGGGAATGGGTACGGAAATCAGGAGACAACTACCTTCAACACGAAGGACCCGGGCATATCGCGACAAAGCACTAATCTGTCTGCTATGGATAACGGCAAGGGATAACAGAAACTGCACAGGATGAGGAGTATATAGGATATGGATTCTGCATTGATACCCAAGGGCGTTCAACGGTGTTCTTTGGGGAAATTCACCCTCTTAATCGCGGTTGTCGGCGCAGTGCTGTTGTGGGGCGTGTATGCCATGCTGCTCTGCTGGATCAAGGGCCTCAACCAGACCAACATGAACGATTATTACGGATTCGCCCTCTGGATCTGGGCGGACCTCGCGGTGATCGCCCTCGGAGGCGGGGCGTTTTTTACCGGCTTTCTCAAGTATATCGTCGGCAAGGATGAACTCAAGAACATCATCAACTATGCGGTGCTGATCGGCTTTATCTGCTACAGTTCGGCCCTGTTGATTTTGGCGATCGATATCGGTCAGCCGCTTCGAGGATGGTTCATCTTCTGGCATGCCAATGTCCATTCCATGCTCACCGAAGTGGCCTTCTGCCTCTCCTGTTATTTTGCGGTGCTGACCATCGAGTACATTCCGCTGATTCTCGAAAACCGACAATTGAACAAGGTGCCGTTTTTTCATCATCTGGCCCACAACATGCACGGCATCATGGCCGTTTTCGCCGCCACCGGGGCGTTCCTCTCCTTTTTTCATCAGGGATCTCTGGGCGGCGTGTCCGGGGTCCTTTTCGGACGGCCTTTCGGGTTTCGGGAAGGGGTGTTTGTCTGGCCCTGGACCTTTTTTCTGTTCACCTGGTCCGCAGCCGCTTACGGCCCCTCCTTTACCCTGATGTGCACCAAGATCCTCGAAAAAGCGTCGGGGAAACAGCTGGTGAAAGACAATGTGGTCGACCTGCTGGCCAAGATTTCCGGATGGATGATCCTGACCTACATCATCGCCAAGATCGCCGATACCATTTATTGGGCGCTGGTCACGGCCCCCGCCATGGGCCATACCCTGATGGATTTCTACTCCAACAACCCGGTCTACGGCATCTGGATTCTGGTACTGGAGATCGTCATCGGCGGCATCATTCCGGCGATCATCCTGGTGACTCCCAAGACCCGGCGAAACGGGTATCTGAGGATGACGGCCATTATCCTCGGGGTGATCGGCGTCAGCGTCAATCGTTGGGTCATGGTGCTTCAGGTGATGGCGGTGCCGGTGATGCCCTTCGACTTCTGGGCCATGTATTACCCGAGCTGGCAGGAAGTCGCCACTACGGTTCTGCCGGTGGCCTACGGCATTATTCTGATCGCTCTCTCTTACCGGTACCTGCCGATCTTTCCTCAGGAGCCGGACTTGAACCCCGTTGACTAACCCCGTCGAATTTTAGGAGGAGAACTTATGTTTCCAGGATTTTTTGAATGGATTTGGGATGGGGGGCACATGCTGTTCATGGGTGGTTTGTGGTACGCCCTGGGCATCATCGGTCTGGGTCTGACCTACTGTATTTTCAAAGCCGCCATTGAAACCGCCCAAGGCGAGGGGGAAGGCCACGGGCACGGCGACGAACATCATTAGGATACCCTGAACACTACAAAACTCGAAAAGCGCTTTGTCCGCAATATGCCTGCGGAAAAAGCGCTTTTTTGTTGTAACTTTTCTTTTTTTGAGGATAACGGCTGAAGGAGTCGAAAAAAGCGCGGATGGATAAAATTGTCGTTGAAGGGGGAAAGCGGCTGAACGGAGCGGTGAGGATCAGCGGCGCCAAAAATGCGGCCCTGCCGATTCTGGCCTCATCGCTCCTGACGGATGGAACCAACACCTACCGCAATGTGCCGCGGCTTCATGATATCGCCAGCATTCGGGAATTGTTGGCCTTTCTGGGGGCCCGGGTCGAGACCGATGAAGACCATGTCATTCGGATCAAGGCCGACGGGCTTTGCCAGACCGAGGCCCCGTATGACTTGGTCCGTAAAATGCGGGCCTCCATTCTGGTTCTGGGGCCCTTGGTGGCCCGACTTGGAAAGGCCCGGGTGTCCCTGCCCGGCGGATGCGCCATCGGGGCCAGACCGATCAACCTTCACCTCAAGGGGCTGGCCCGGCTGGGCGCCTCCATTGAACTGACCCACGGGTATGTGGAAGCCACCGCCGACCGGTTGAAAGGGGATGATTTTTATCTGGATGTGCCCACCGTCACCGGCACCGAAAACCTGATGATGGCGGCGGTGCTGGCGCAAGGCACGACCATTTTGCGAAATGTGGCCCGGGAACCGGAGATCGTGGCGCTGGCCGACGCACTCAAACGAATGGGGGCGAGGATCTCCGGGGCCGGTTCTTCGGTGATCACCATTCACGGGGTGGATGCGCTGACGCCGGCCGACATTTCCATTATCCCCGACCGGATAGAAGCGGGAACCTTTATGGTGGCTTCTGCCCTGACCGGGGGGGATGTGACGGTTATGGATTGTGAACCCGAGCACATGGGCGCTATGCTCAACAAACTCAAACTGACCGGCGCCCGAATCACCATCGAGGGCCGTACGGTTCGGGTTCAGGGGCCGGAAAAGGTCACCAGCGTCGATATCAAAACCCTTCCCTATCCGGGATTCCCCACCGACATGCAGGCTCAGTTCATGGTGCTGATGTCGGTGGCCCGGGGCCTCAGCATCATTTCCGAAACCATCTTTGAAAACCGCTTCATTCATGTCAGTGAACTGCGCCGCTTGGGGGCGGATATCACCGTATCCGGAAACTCGGCCATGATCAAAGGGGTCGACCATCTGTCCGGCGCGCCGGTGATGGCGACCGATCTACGGGCCAGTGCCTCCCTGATTCTGGCCGGGTTGGTGGCCGAGGGGCAAACCGTCATCAACCGGGTCTATCATCTGGACCGGGGTTATGAATCCATCGAGGATAAATTCGCCCGCCTCGGCGCCGCCGTTCAACGGGTCCGATAGCCGATTTCAGAGAATATTCCAGAGACCGGTTTATCGCCCGGTCATTCCGCTGCTGTTTGCGTTCATGGCGGGGATTCTGGCGGGGTCTGAATTTCCCGGGCATAAAGGGCTCGCCTCGACTACGGTGTGGCTGACGGCCGGGGTCGGCCTCTTCCTTCTTCTGCTTCGCAAACAGCCCTCCCGAGTCTCCATTCTCGTGATAATGACCGCACTAGGCTATTTGGGGATCAACACACTACTCATCCCTCGGTTTCCCACCGATCACGTTATTCATCACGCGGGTCAGTACAGTTCTCGAATCGCCGGCCGCATCCACTCCGCTCCGAGTCCATACGCAAGAGACGGTATCCGCTTTGTGTTGCAGGTGGATTCTCTGGGAACCGATTCGGCACCGGTGACCGGATTGTTGCGGGTTTCCGCCCGAGGCGATCTTCCGGAACTCTCCGTGGGAGACCGAATCGTTTTTTCCGGCAAAATTCGCGCCATTCGAAATTTCAACAACCCCGGCGGTTTTGACTATGAGCGCTATATGGCGTTTCAGAGCCTGTGGGTATCCGCTTACGCGCGAAAAGACAGCCTCGTCGTTCTTCAGAAAAACCAAAGTCCATCCTGGATGGAAAGCATTCAAGAAAAAAGAACCGAGCTGGCCGGTGTGATCGAGAAGACGGCTGTGTCAGAGGTCTCCGCAGGCGTGTTGAAGGCCCTGGTCATCGGGGATAAGAGTTCCATTTCAGACGCCATGCGGGAACGGTTCAGCCGGGCCGGGATCAGCCATCTGCTGGCGATTTCCGGTCTTCACATCGGAATTGTCGCCGGCCTCTTTTTCGGAATTTTCAGACGGCTGATGTCTTGGTGGAGGCCGCTCCTGTGGAATGGGTGGCTTCACTCGGCCACGGCGGGCCTGACCCTGATTCCGGTTCTGGCTTACGGGTTCATTTCCGGAATGTCTCCGGCTACCCAAAGGGCCCTGGTCATGGTCCATGTTTTCCTGGCCACCTTTTGGGTCCGCAGAGAACCCGACGTTCTCAATACTATCGCCCTGGCCGCGCTGGTGATTCTGATGGTCCATCCGCCGGCCCTGTTTTCCATTTCTTTTCAGCTCTCCTTTGCTGCGGTGATCACCATCGTCCGGGGACTCTCCCGAGTGGTTCCACCGGTACCGAGGGAGTTCAACAGATACGGGGTCTGGAAGATTCGGCTGAAAACCTTCATGTGGGTCTCCTTCTGGGCCATTATCGGCACCCTGCCGTTGACGATGTTCTATTTCAACCAGGTTTCGGTTATCGGAATGGCCGCCAATCTGGTTTTCATTCCGCTGATCGGCTTTGTGACCGTCCCGCTCGGCCTGACGGCTGTGTTCCTCAGCCAGATACTTCCCGCGGTTGGAGAGTGGTTTTTTCAAGCCGCCCATCTGACCGCGGCCTTTTCCCTGAACCTGGTTCCGTTTTTTGCCGAATTGCCTTGGGGGGCGATGCGGACGATTACGCCCACAGTCCTGGAAATCGGATGCTATTATCTCTTGGTCTGGTCTTTGGTGAATCTCCTCGTCGCATCCGATCCGTTGAACAACAAAAACCGAATATGGGCACCGAAACGGGTGTTGATATGCACGTTGGTGATTCTGTCGGCGGATATCGGCTACTGGGCTTACCAGCGCTTCGGGCGGGCGGACCTGCGGGTGACGGTTATGGATGTGGGGCAGGGGAGCGCAATATTGGCGGAATTTCCCGGCGGGAAATGCCTGCTGATCGACGGCGGCGGGTTTTACGACAACTCGGTCTTCGACGTGGGGGCCCGGATTGTGGCCCCCATTCTGTGGCGCAAGAAGATCCGCACCGTAGACACCATTTTGCTCACCCATCCGGACGGCGATCATCTGAACGGCCTGCTTTTTATCGCGGAACATTTTCATGTTCGAACCGTCTGGACAACAGGTGCAGGCAAGGATACCGGCGCCTATCGGGAGTTTATGGAGATTATTCGGCGGCACAGAATCGAACGTCCCGAATTTCAAGTGTTACCCCGGCGGGTGGAGTGGGATGGACTCGATCTGGAAATTCTCTACCCGCCCCGGAATTTTTTTGATCAGACGGAATCGGAGGCATGGCGGCGCGAATCCAACAATTCCTCCCTGGTGACGATGCTCCGTTTCGAAGAGGTGGCATTCCTGTTCCCGGGGGATATCGAAACGGAAGCGGAGGAGGAACTGGTCCGACATCAGGGGCGGAACCTGGACTGCACCGTCCTAATCGCACCCCACCACGGCTGCCGCACATCCAACAGTTCGGTTTTTGTGGATCATGCCTCCCCGGAGATCGTCATCACCTCCTCGGGATGGAAAAACCGTTTTCACTGTCCGCATCCCTCGGTGCTGGCGAGATACGCCGAACATGGATGTCGAATTTTCGGCACCGATCGGCATGGGGCGGTGGAGGTTCGCACCGACGGGCGTGCGGTGCAGGTTTTAACGGCTGCCGGACTTCGGAGCCATGAAAACGTAATTGAAGATGAAGATGGATAGCTTGCCAAGGCGGATATGATCTATTTCTACTTTTATGTGGTCGAGCATTAACATGAAGACCGGGGGTTTTTTCTATCACTCTGCTTTGTCATTCCTACTCTGAAATCAGCAAAGCTGGAGCGATATCCATATTGAGTCATTCTTTGAAGCCTGACGGTATTCATAAAAAGATAGCTTTGTTGATCTCGAAATGTTAAGGCTTTTACAAAAAACACCATACCGGTTTACTTACCGCCATGAAATATACATGCACGCAAGCCCGCTCCTCAGTTGATTTGCCTGAGTAAGCGTTTCGCCATTGCGTACGGGAACGCAGCTTTCGGAGCAGCGCAATGATGATCGTCCCTGTTTTTATCGCCGGGAATGGAATGGTTCGAATTTGATGGTTACCATATTTTTCAGAGACTTGGGGTTCGAGTCTATTTGATTGATACTGTTCAGGGTGAGCTTATGGATGCTCAAGCATTGATCCAAAAATTCGGTTACGCGGATTCCCGAGCATTTCTGCGGGATGCCGAATTAGACAGTATCGGCAGTTACGCGCACATTTTTCGTAAAGCCAAGAACTCCTGCGGCTTGCAAGGCGTTTATACCCTCCGCAATGAAGGCCAAAGCCCTATCCCTCTGGTTTACGTCTGCGAAACCGACAATGAAGAACAATCTGATATCATTCACCGCCGGGTCTGGAACCAGGATATCGTACCGTTTCTTATACTGGTGTCGCCATACGGCATTCGCGTGTATTCCGGATTCGATTATGCGGACACTGCCGCTCCTGAAAAACGGATGTTGGACATTGCCCACAGCATTCATGAGGCATTGGGTAAATTTCAAGACTTCCAGGCGGAATCGATTGATAACGGCAATTTATGGGAAACCTGGGGAAATCGTATCCGACCGGAAAACCGGGTGGACTGGAAGCTCCTGGGTGAATTGGAACTTTTGGGCAAGTGGTTGATCAATCATGAACTGGATTCCCGCTCTGCGAATGCCTTGGTGGGCAAATATGTTTTTCTACGCTATCTGAAAGATCGGGATATTCTGTCACCGCGCCGTTTGGCGGAATGGAACATACCGGAGCAGGCGATTTTTGGACGTGAGGCCAATCTGAAAGGGTTCCAGGCCGTTAACGAGCGCCTGAAAGGCTGGCTCAACGGAGATATTTTCAGCATCGACTCATTTCATAGCGTTACTGAGGGTCATATTCAAAAAACCGCCGCCGTGTTTAACGGTGATGAAGTCTCCGGGCAAATGCATCTGGGCTTCAAAGCCTATGATTTTTCCTACATACCCCTGGAAACATTGTCGGTAATTTACGAGCAGTTTCTTCATGCGGAAAGCCTGGGCAAGGGCAAGAGCAAGGCAGAGGAAAAAGGTGCATATTATACGCCGGTCCATCTGGTCAATTTCATGCTGGATGAACTGGAAGGTCGTCATCCCTTGGGGGCCGACGGAACGGTGCTGGACCCGGCCTGCGGCTCCGGCGCGTTTCTGGTGCAGGCGTACCGCCGAATGATTGAACAGGCCCTGTTCGAGCGCGGGCAATTACGTCCCGTTGAATTGCGAGAGTTATTGACCCGCCGGGTATTCGGCATCGATAAGGACCCTGACGCCTGCCAGGTGGCGGGCCTCAGCTTGGCGCTGACGCTGCTGGATTATGTAGATCCGCCCGATTTAGGTGGACGTTACAAGGGGTTCAAGCTTCCCGAGCTGCAAAATAAGAATATCCTGTGCGGCGATTTTTTTGATCCGGATATTCGGACTTCGGATAAAGGCTTCAATTGGATCGCCAGTAATCCCCCGTGGCAGGAAACCAAACAAAAACCAGCGCTGGAGTGGATGAAGAAGCACAAGAAAGATTTTCCGGTAGGCCGTAACCAACTTGCGGAAGCTTTCGCCTGGAAAGTTCTGGATCATGTCCCAAAGGATGGTGCGGTGGGGATGTTGATGCCCGCGATGAGTTTGTTCAAGTCCGCTTCTGTGGGATTCCGGAGAAATTTTTTCAGTAACACCGATACCTGGGCGGTCGTCAATTTTTCCAATCTTTCCTCTGTATTGTTTGCAGGGCGTGCCCAGGTTCCCGCCGCGAGTCTCTTTTATGCGCCGCTGAGTGAGGCAGCGGATGAAATGATCACGGTCTTTTCCCCTTTTCGCATTACCCAACCGGCCACCCGCGGCAAAGGCAATACGGAAAGCTGGACGGTTACCGTCAACGGCACCGAACTGCGCCGCGTCCGCAAAAGTGAAGCGGCCATGGGCGAGGCGTTGACCTGGAAGCTGGCCCTGTGGGGAACGCCGAGAGATGGACGTCTGCTGGAAAGGATTTCCGATCGGTTTTCTACTCTGGCACAGTTCGCCCAGAAATATGAACTGGCAATTCATCAGGGAATTGAAATTCGTTGTCACACGGATAAAGACACCGTACCGGTACCTGAATTGGCAGGCAAGAAGCGCCTCCTGATAAAAAAACTGCCCCAAGAAACCCGTTTGTATGCTTTTCCGCCGGAAGCCTTAGGGCCTATTCCTGAAGAAGAAGGATACACACGCAAAGGCCGGGATAAACTGCCGTTGCAAGTTTCCCGTCCGCCGCATGTGATCGTAGATGAATCACGCAGATTTGCCGTGTTCAGCAATGAATTCATTGCTGTTCCCGCAAGAAAAATCGGTATTGCAGGCGCTGCTGAAAGTAAAAACTTGCTCAAGACCCTGGCATTCTATGTGGTTTCTGACTTCGCTCGCTACTTTGAATTTTTTCTGGCTGCGCAAATCGGCGTACAAAAATCTATCAGCAACCTCGCTACCCTCAAGTCCCTGCCCACCCCGCATTTTTCTGATAGGGATGTAAATGCTCTATCGCAGCTTTACGATCAATTAGCCGCTACCGAAGATTATTCCGTTAGTTTAATCAATAGACCAAGTAGGCAACATCAGCGGGAGAGATTGGAAAAACAAGCCAATGAGCTGGTTTATCGGGGCCTTCGGCTGTCAGCCGAAGAACGCATGCTGGTGCAGGATTTAATACATGAACGGGGCAAGCTGTTGCGCGGCAAAATTTCCCGGGAACTTCTGATAATGCCGTCCGAGTCTGAAATTCACACCTATATCGAAGTACTGAAAGCCCAACTGGATGATTTCCTCGGCGATCAAGACGACCAGCAGCACGCCGTCAATGTGGTTTACCAGAATCCATCGGCCATGTTGGAAATTCGTATGGTCGATGTCTCCGAATCCGATACCCTGCAGATTCATCGGGCGGATAACACCCTGGCACGAGAATTCGCTGAACTGAAGAAACGTCTGACGCGGCAGCACAGCCAGTGGTTGTATTTTGAACGGAATCTCACCGTGTTCGATGGTGATCGGACTTACCTGTTCAAGCCGTTGGAGCGTCTTTCATGGCTGCAGAGTCAGGCCCTGACCGACGCCACGGACCTGATTGCCCAAACACTTTGCGCAGAGCCGGTTTGATGGGGATCGGTAAGCGCGCGCGAGAACGGTACTGCGGCGTTTCCGCGCATACACCGAAATACCGGGCCGTGTTCAGAGAGCATGTGTTCACGTTACTTCAGCTGGGGTATGGCCAGCTCGACAAACAGAAGTATATTAAAGAGGAGGAGCCTGCCATTACCGGTGAATTGGTTCGGGCAATGAACAGGGTCAAGCGCCGGCCCGGTCAGCCGCAATGGATGTATGATCTGGCGGTACATGACGACAAACCGCTGAATACCACTCCCCGACTCGGAAAACACAGGCCGCGCGCAGATCTTACTGTGGAATTGACCGGCACCTGGGC
>JGI12210J13797_10958218_pt1 | contig 15897 bp, 10 predicted proteins | sample ElkSlonscriptome_3_FD_13797 | JGI IMG/M metagenome (IMG submission 13797)
CGCCGGCGGGGTCGGAGCCGCCGGTCGACGGATGAGCGGCCTCCACTCCTGGGTGCGTCGAATGTGGGGCGGTGCGGCCGGGGTCTCCGGGGCTGTCGCCCGCACGGCCCTGCTGCCAGGGGAGGCTCTCTTCCGGGCTGGGGTGGCCGTCCGGCACCAGGCGTACGACCGGGGACTGCTCTCCCGGGAATCCGGGGCCATCCCCGTCGTCTCGGTGGGCAACCTCAGCGTCGGCGGTACGGGGAAGACGCCGCTGTCCTCGTGGCTGGTGCAGAAGATCGCGGGCCAGGGGGAGCGTCCGGCTCTGGTTGCCCGAGGCTATGGTCGGGATGAGATGCTCCTCCACCGCCGGTGGACGCCTTCGGTGCCGGTCATCGCCGATCCGGATCGCCGGGAAGGCGTCCGGGAGGCGGCTCGGCGCGGCGCGACCGTGGCGGTGCTGGACGACGGGTTCCAGCACCGCAGGCTGGCCAGGGAGGTGGACGTGGTTCTCGTGGCGGTCGAGGAGGGGCTCCCTGGGGCCCTGCTGCCCCGGGGGCCGTTCAGGGAGCCGGCGTCGGCTCTGGCCCGAGCCGACGCTCTCGTCGTCACCCGGAAGGTCGGAACCGCAGAGGCCGCCCTGGGGTTGGCGGGCGAGTTGCGCCGCCGCTTCCCTGGCGCCCCGACCCTTTCCGTATACCTCGCGCCGGGCTCGCTGCGGAGGCTTTCGGCCGGGACGGTACCAGAGCTATCTCCCCCCAGCGGACCGGTCACGGTGGCAACGGCGGTGGCACGGCCGGAGGCGGTCCGGAGCTCGGTGCAGGCCGCAGGTCACCAGGTGCGGTCGCTCGAGGCCTTTCCGGACCACCACGAATTCACCACGAACGATCTGGATCGACTGCTGGAACGGAGTGGAGGGGGCGCCATCGTCGTCACGGAGAAGGATGCGGTGAAGCTCGAGGGGCTTCCGGGGGCGGATCACGCCCCGGTCTGGGTGCTGGGACAGGTCCTGGAGTGGGCCGACGATCCCGCCCCCCTCGTGGAGACCGTCATCGAGGGGATCCGACGCCGGAGTGGGGTCCGGTGACGAACCGGAGTCGGATCCAATGATGAAGGAGGCTCGCGCGCCGGTGGTGGTCGTGGGGAGCGGGATTGCCGGCCTCTCCTTCTCGCTCAAGGTGGCGGAGTTCGCCGACGTCCTTCTCGTAACGAAGAAGAACCGCGCTGCGTCGAACACGAACTGGGCCCGGGGCGGGATCGCGGCGGTGGTGGGGGCCGACGACCAGACCGAACTCCACGTCCAGGATACCCTCTCCGCCGGCGCTGGCCTCTGTCACCTCGACGTGGTCCAGGCCGTGATCGCCGAGGGGCCCCAGCGGATCCAGGATCTCGTGGAGTGGGGCGCACGTTTCCACCGGGACGGGGATCGGCTCTCTCTGGGGAAGGAGGGGGGGCACTCCCGTCGCCGGATCGTCCACGCCGGGGATCGGACCGGTCGGACCATCGAGGCGGCCCTCCTCGAGGCCGTGGAACAGCGCCCCAACATCCAGGTCGTGGAGGACCTCATGGTCGCCGACCTCGTGGTCACCGGAGAGGGGGCATCCCGTCGCTGTGCCGGGATCACCGCGGTGCAGCGGCACACCGGCGAGGCGGTCCGAATCGGTGCCGACGCCGTCCTCTTGGCCACCGGTGGTTCGGGACAGGTCTACCAGCACACGACCAACCCCCCCATCGCCACGGGCGACGGTGTCGCCATGGCGTATCGAGCCGGCGCCCTCGTCGCCAACATGGAGTTCGTCCAGTTCCATCCCACGGCGCTCTTCCCCACCGAGGATCCGGCGTTCTTGATCTCCGAGGCGGTGCGGGGTGAGGGGGCGATTCTGCGCACGAGGGCCGGCCAGCGGGTGATGGACGGCAGGCATCCCGAGGGGTCGCTGGCGCCCCGGGACGTGGTGGCCCGTGAGATCCACCGAGTCTTGCGAGAGACCGGCGACGATCACGTCCTTCTGGACGTATCCCGGATCACCCCCGAGCTCTTCAAGGAGCGCTTCCCGTCGGCGCTCGAAGGCTGTCGCAGTCGCGGGGTCGCCGCCTTCGCGGACGGCATTCCCGTGGTCCCGGCGGCCCACTACCAGTGCGGCGGCGTCTGGACCGACCACCACGGGGCCACCAGCCTTCCGGGCCTCTTCGCTACGGGAGAGGTGGCGTGCACGGGGCTGCACGGCGCAAACCGCCTCGCCTCCAACTCGCTCCTTGAGGCGGTGGTCTACAGCCATCGCGCCGCAGACCGACTCCAGCGGTCGAACATCGTTCGGAGCACTGGGGACACCGGCGCCCTTCCCGATGCGGGGGCCCAGGCGGCCGGCGCGGATCTCTTCCACGCCTCGGGCGAAGAGGAAGAGGAGCGCCGGGCACTCCGGGATCTGCTCTGGGAGAACGCCGGAATCGTGCGACGTACCGACGAACTCAGAGAGGCCCTGGATCGAGTGGGAGAGCGCCTGGCCGCTCAGGAGGAGATCCACCATCCCCTCGAGCCCGGATCCCCGGCCCGTCTAGAGCTCCGCAACCTGATCCAGGTCGGGTGGCTGATCCTCGAGTCGGCGCTGGCCCGGCCGGAGTCCCGAGGGCTTCACTATCTGGAGGACCACCCGTACCGGGACAACGAGGGCAGCCTCCACGACACGGTGTTGGTCCGGTCGTGAAGCTCGTGGCCGCAGTGGTGGGGCGAGTGCGCCGGGACCTCGCAGGGGCAGTGGCGGAGTACGAGACCCGGGCCGCCCGCTACTGGCGATTCGAGGCCGTGGAGGTCGCTGCGGGACTCGGGGGTCGGCGGGACGATCCCGGGGCGGTCATGGCCGCCGAGGGGGAGCGGCTGCTCGCCCGTGTCCCCGCCCGCATGGAGGTCGCGGCACTCACCCGGGACGGCGCTCCCCTCACCTCTCGCGGGCTGGCCGATTGGCTGCAGGAGATGGCGGTGGGAGGGCACCCTGGGGTGGCTTTCGTCATCGGAGGAGCATACGGTCTTCATCGGGATGTGCTCGCTCGGGCACAGCGACGCATCTCCCTCTCCTCCATGACCCTCCCCCACGAGATGGCACGTCTGATCCTGGCGGAGCAGATTTACCGTGCAGGCACCATCTCCCGCGGCGAGCCGTATCACAAGGGCCCATGATGAACCCTGCCGGAGATCAACCAACCGAACGGCATCCGTGCGGCCGATGCCAACAGAGACCCAACCTGCTGGCTACTAACCGGAGACACCCCTGAACCTCGAATTGCAGATCCAGCGCCCCCAGGGCAACGCCCTATTCCAGGGCGTCGTCGACGGCGAGGCCCCGGCTCTTTCGTTCTTCCCGTCGAGTTGGCGGGATCCGGCGAGCTACCGCGCTCGAGCCGAGTCTCTGATGGCCGAGGGCCGGGACCTGGGCTGGACCGAGGCGATCCGTGCCCCGGGAGCCCGGGCCCAGGAGCAGCTGGAGCGGCTACGGGACGGCACCGGGTTCGTGGTGACCACCGGTCAGCAGCCCGGCCTCTTCACCGGGCCGCTGTACGGCCTCTACAAAGCACTCACCGCAGTGCGGCTGGCGGAGCATCTGGAGGGTGTGTTGGGACGGCCCGTAGCGCCCCTCTTCTGGGTTGCATCCGAGGACCACGACTGGGCGGAGACCGACCATACCTACGTGGTCGACGTGGAGAACGACCTCCGTCGGCTCCAGCTCCCGGACCGGGATGGGGCCGGCTCCCAGCCCCTCCACCGCCTTCCCATCCGTGACGCGGCGCAGGGGCTCGTGGACGAGCTTCAAGCCCTGCTTCCGGATACCGACGTCGCCCAGGAGGCCCTGGTCCTGCTCCGCGAGGCGTATGGGGCGGAGGACGTCACGCTGGCGTCGGGGTTCGAAGAGGCCATGGCTCGGATGCTGGAGCCCTACGGGGTCCTGTTCGTGCAGGCCCACGACCCGGTGCTCAAGGCCCGTTCCCGGGATCTGCTCGAGAGTGCGGTGCTCAGGGGGGAAGCGCTCGAGGATCTTCTTGTGGCCCGGGCCGACGCTCTGGAGGCCGCAGACTATCCGGTGCAGGTCCCGATCCTGCCTGATGGGGAGAACGTCTTCGTGGAAGGTCCCGCGGGACGAGAGCGTCTGTACCGGGACGGCGACGGCTTCCACCTGCGCCACTCGGAGCTGCCCCTGAGTCAGGACGAGGTGATCCGGAGGATCCGGGAGGAGCCGGATACCGTGAGCCCCAACGTCCTCCTGCGCCCCGTGGTCGAGGCCGCCGTTTTCCCGACGGTGGCCTATGTCGCGGGTCCCGGGGAGATGAGCTACTACGCCCAGCTTTCACCCGTGTACGAGGCGTTGGAGGTGGGAATGCCCGTGATCTACCCCCGTTTCGGCGCCACGGTGGTGGAGCGGAAGATCCGCAAGGTCCTGGACAAGTTCGACGTTCCTCAGGAGGACCTGCGGCAGCCCCTCCACGAGCTCGCAGGGCAGATGGCCCGAGACGAAGTCCCCGAGGGGGTACGAAGAGCTCTGGGTGAAATCCGAGGCGCCCTGGGACGGGGGGCCGGAGAGCTCACCAAGGCCGCTCGAGCGCTGGACCCCACACTCAAGGGCCCCATCCAGCACGCTCGGAGTGTGGCGATGGACGCCTTCTCCGATGCGGAGAAGAAGATCCTCCAGGCGGTGAAGCGTGAGAACGAGACCACGCTCCAGCAACTCGACAAGGCACGCCTGCACCTCTTTCCGGATGGCAAGCCCCAGGAACGGGTGATGGGGCCGGCCTATTACCTCGCCCGATATGGGCAGGATTGGATCGACGCTACGGCGTCCAGGATGGAGATCGCGTTGCCGCCCGAAGAGGACTCGGAGTAGCTTTCGGTCATGGTGCTGATCATCATCGTTCTCGTCCTTCTGATCCCACTCCTGGCGATCCTCCTCGACTCCCACCTCGGCAGGGCGCTTGCGGGACGGGTGGAGCGCCGTCCCCTGACCCCGGGCGAGGACGTGACCCAGGAGCGCATCGCACTTCTGGAAGGTGAGGTCGAGCGCCTGGGGTCCGAGTTGGGACGGCTTGAAGAGGAGAGTCAGTTCCTCCATCGGCTCCTCACCGAACGTGCCGGTGGTGTGGGGGATGGGGGTCTCCTCCCCAGGGGTGGCTCGCCGGCGGAGGACCCATCTTCTGAGAAGACGGAGGACGAGGATCTCGCCTCGGGCTGACGGCGACGCCCCCTCGTCCACACGATCGTCGTGGTGGGTCGGGGCGGGCATCCTCCTCAGCAGGCTCTCGGGCATCGTTCGAGACGCCGCCGTGGCTTACTACCTGGGTTCTGGACGGCAGGCGGAGGTCTTCTTCGCAGGTCTGAAGACACCGAACCTCCTTCAGAACCTCTTGGGCGAGGGAACTCTGTCTGCCTCTTTCATCCCGGTCTATGCCGGGTTTCTGGAGGAGGGCAGGGAGGAGGCGGCGGGCCGCTTCGCTGGGGCGGTAGTGGGCCTGCTGGCGGTCACAGCCTATGGCGCCGCGTTGATCGGCGTGTTGATCGCCCCCCTCCTGGTCCAGCTCCTGGTGCCCTTGTGGGACCCGGAGAGTCAGGCTCTCCTGGCTCGAGTCCTCCGGATCCTCTTCCCCATGACCGCGACCCTGGTCCTCTCCGCGTGGGCTCTGGGGATCCTCAACTCCCACCGTCGGTTCTTCGTGTCCTACGTGGCCCCGGTTCTGTGGAACGGTGCCCTGGTGGTAGCTCTGGTGGTGGCGGGTGCTGCGACCTACGCGAGCCCCGGGAGCCGCGCCGACGCACTCGTGGTGGCCCTGGCCTGGGGTGGTCTGATCGGTGGGGCCCTGCAGCTTGGTGTCCAGCTCCCGTTCATCGGACGACACCTGACGACGATCCGCCCCTCGTTCGGCCGGGGCGTCGCGGGGGTGGGAGAGGCGATCCGCAACTTCGGACCTGTGGTGGCGGCCCGAGGTGCCCTCAACCTCTCCGCCCTGGTGGACGTCTTCCTCGCCGGCCTCCTGGTCGAGGGCGCGGTGGCCCATCTCAGCCGCGCACAAACCCTCTACCTCCTCCCCATCTCCCTCTTTGGCATGGCGGTGGCGGCAGCGGAGCTCCCGGAACTCTCCCGTCAGGGACCGACAGCTGGAGCCACGCTGGCCCCTCGGATTCGCGGGGCCCTGGAACGGGTCCGTTTCCTCCTCATCCCTTCCGCCGCCGCCTACCTGACCTTCGGCGACCTCCTGGTTGCTGGGCTCTATCAACGCGGCGCCTTCGGGGCCGCGGATAGTCGGGTCGTGGGTTGGGTGCTGGCGGGTTACGCCCTGGGGCTCCCGGCGTCGGGCTCGTCCCGAACGCTCTCGTCCGCCTTCTACGCCCTCCGGGACACCCGCACACCGGCCCGGCTCGCCCTGGCCCGCATCGCCGTCTCCCTCGCCATCGGGGCGGCGTTGATCTTTCCCCTGGACCGGGTCCGGATCCAGGGGTTCGGGCTCGGCACGCTGGGGTTGGCTCTGGGAGCGTCCGCGGCGGCGTGGGTGGAGTATGGCCTTCTCCGAAGCCGCCTCCGAGGGAAGGTGGGACCTCACGGTCCCGACGCCGGTGGTCTGGTCCGGCTCCTCGCCGCCGCCACGGTGGCCTCTCTCGCAGGGTGGGGCGCGCGGCGATGGGTCTGGCCTCACTGGGTGCCGGAAGGTCTGGAGGTCGCCGGGTTCGGCGTCTCGCTCCTGGTCCAGGCGGTGGGAACGGCGGGGGTCTTCGGGGTGGTATATCTGGGGCTTGCCGGCGGGTCGAAGGAGGCGATCCCCTTCCTGCGCCGGCGTTCCTGAGAGTCGCTCTCCCCCGCCGCCGTGCCCTCTCCCGCGCTCCAGCAAACCCTCGATCGGCTGCCTCGCCGGCCCGGTGTCTACCTCTTCCGAGACGAGACCGGAGAGGTGCTCTATGTCGGCAAGGCCAAGGTGCTCCGTGATCGGGTCCGATCGTACTTCCGCGGCGACTCCGGCCAGTCGATCAAGACCCAGGAGCTGGTTCGCCGGGTCGATGACATCGAGACCCTGGTGGTGGGCTCCGAGGCCGAGGCCCTGATCCTCGAGGCGAACCTCATCAAGGAGCATCGGCCCCGGTTCAACATCCACCTCCGGGACGACAAGCGGTACCCGTACATCAAGGTGACCGTGCAGGAGCCCTTCCCCCGGGTCTGGGTCACCCGGAGGGTGCGGAACGACGGGGCGCGCTACTTCGGACCTTTCACGGCGGTAGGCTCCCTTCGGCAGGCGCTGGACGTCATCAAGCGCCTCTACACCGTCCGCTCGTGTCGATACGACCTCCCCAGGGAAACACCGGACCGGCCCTGCCTCGACTACCACATCGGTCGCTGCCTGGCCCCCTGTGTGGGGCTGCAGTCCCAGGACTCCTACAGCGCCATGGTCGATGAGATCGTTCAGATCCTGAGCGGCGAGACCGAGGATCTGCGACGGCAGGTGGAGGAGAAGATGAGGTCGGCGTCGGCGGAGCTGGACTTCGAGGCCGCCGCCCGACATCGAGACGTCCTCCGGGGACTGGACAGTCTTTCCCGGGAGCAGCGAGTCCATCAGGTGGGGGGAGGGGACCAGGACGTGGTCGGCCTGGCCCGGGACGGGGAGCAGGCGGCGGCCGTGGTGCTCCGAATAAGAAACGGACTCCTTCTGGGTCGTGACGTCCTGAGGCTCTCGGGGATTCAGGAGGAGACCGATCCGGATCTTCTTGCCGGGGTTCTGTCCCGACACTATCTCGGGCGGGGCACCGAGGGACCCAGGGATCTGCCCCGGGAGCTCCTCCTGCCCCACGCCTCCCCCGACGACGAGACGCTGCAGGACATCCTCAGCGAACACGCGGGTCGAAAGGTGCAGCTCCTGGTGCCGGCCCGGGGGGCCAAGCGCCGCATGGTGGGTCTCGCCGCCACCAACGCCCAGCACGCCCTCGAAGACCGGGTGCTTCGGGAGGGGGCCCGCACCGATCGGGCAGAGGAGGTCCTCTATGATCTTCAGGACCGGCTAGACCTCAAGGTCGTCCCACGCCTCATGGTGTGCTTCGACATCTCCCACACCCAGGGCAGCGAGACGGTGGGCAGCGCGGTGGTATTTCGTAACGCGGAGCCCCGCAAGGCCGAGTACCGTCATATGCGGATCAAGGGAGACTGGGGGAACGACGACTACCGCTCCATGCACGAGGCCGTCCATCGCTACTTCAGGCGCAGGGTGGAGGAAGAGGAGCCTCTCCCGCAGCTTGCGGTGATCGATGGAGGCAAGGGACAGCTCAACGCGGCGCTTCAGGCCCTGGAGGAGCTGGGGCTGGATGGGGTGCACATGGTCGGGTTGGCCAAGAGGGAGGAGGAGGTCTTCCTTCCCGGGCGGAAGGACCCCATCCTGCTCGATCGCCGAGAGCGTTCGCTACAGCTTCTCCAGCGAATCCGGGATGAAGCCCATCGATTTGCCGTGGGCTACAATCGCAAGCTCCGGCGCCGTCGCACGATCCGGAGCGACCTGGGGGATGTCCCCGGGATCGGCCCCCGCAGACAGCAGGCGCTTCTCACCCGGTTCGGATCCGTCCGGGGCATCACATCCGCCTCTGAAGAGGAGATCGCACGTGTGCCTGGATTCAGTCGGGTGCTGGCTGCCCGGGTGCTCACCTACTTGAAGCGATGACCTCCCGATGAACGTCGCCACCCCTCGACCGGTTTCGCCATGACTGTGCGCACGCGCTTCGCCCCGAGTCCCACCGGACACCTCCACCTGGGGAACGTCCGCACCGCGGTGTTCAACTGGCTCTTCGCTCGGCACCACCAGGGTGCCTTCATACTCCGGATCGAAGACACGGATGTGGAGCGGAACGTACCGGGCTCGGAGGCCTCGCTGATGGAAGATCTTCGGTGGCTCGGGCTGGAGTGGGACGAGGGCCCGGACGTGGGAGGGGCTCACGGCCCCTACCGGCAGAGCGAGCGAACCGGGATCTACGAGAGCTTCGTTGACACGCTCCTCGAGGCCGGGTCGGCCTATCCGTGCTTCTGCTCGGAGGAGGATGCCCGGGGCGCCGACCGCCGCTACCCCGGGACGTGTCGCGGGCTGGCCGCAGAGGAAGCGAGGCGCCGGATCGCGGGCGGGGAGGGCTACGTCGTCCGGATGGCGGTGCCCCGTTCCGGAGCGGTCACCATTCGGGACCGCGTTCGGGGGGACGTCGGATTCCCTGCCGAGGATCTGGACGACTTCATCCTTCGCCGCCGGGACGGGCGTGTCACGTACAACTTCGCCGTGGTGGTAGACGACGTCACCATGAACATCAGTCACGTGATCCGCGGGGCGGGGCACCTCTCCAACACCCCCAAGCAGGCGTTGATCTTCGACGCTCTCGGGGAAACCCGCCCCATCTTCGTCCACCTTCCCAACGTCCTGTCGCCGGATGGCGGAAAGCTGTCCAAGCGGACCGGGGCGGCAGGGGTCGAGGAGCTCAAGGACCGGGGTGTCCTGCCTGAGGCCGTGGTGAATTACCTCTCGCTGCTCGGCTGGTCCCACCCGAATGAGCGGGAGATCCTCACGGTCCCTGAACTGGTCACAGCAGTGGATCTCGACCGGATCCGGGCTGCGGAGATGGCCTACGACCCGGACAAGCTGGAGTGGGTGGCGGGCCAGCACTTCGCCCGCCTGCCGGCGTCCGAGGTGTTGGCGGGGGTTCGACGTCGACTGGAGACGGAGTCCCTCCCCCTCCCGAAGGACGGGCTGTCGGCGGCGGTGGACGCGCTACGGAGTCGAATGGCGGCCTTTGGTGACCTGGAGCCGCATCTGAGCATCCTGTACCCCGAGGAAGGAGGGCGTTGGACGACGCTTCGGGCTGCAGTCCGGAGCGACCCCTCGGCGCGGGCCGTCATACAGCAGGCGGTGAGGGAGCTCGAAGCGCTTCCGAGTTGGGGCCGTGGCGATATCAAGGGCGCCCTGAAGGCGGCAGGAGCGGCCTGCGGAGCCAGGGGCAAGGAGCTCTTCCATCCACTCCGCAAGGCGCTCTTCGCGGCGGAAAGCGGCCCCGATATGGGCGTGCTTCTGGAGGCCATCGGGAGGAACGAGGCCATGAGGCGCCTCCAGGTGTCGCTGGATGGCCCGAACCCGGATCACAGTTGAGCCATCTTAAGGCATCTTCTATAATTCCGTGCTATACAACTGATCATCGAAGCCAAACTGCTTTACAGACTCCATGGAGGAACGACGGATGAAGCTCCGGTACGGCCTGACTCTGGCCACCGCTCTGACCCTCTCTCTCGGTGCCTGCGCCTCCGGTGGAGGCGGCGGATCCTCGGCGCCTCAGACCGGTTCGTCCATGTCCGGCGCCAACGTGCTCGCCCAGGGCGAATCGCCTCGAGACGACGACTTCACGGAGGCCGCGGAGGACGCCCTGAACGACATCGGCCCGGACATGTCCGACGCCGACGCCCTCCCGCTCTACCAGGCGGCTGCGGCTGCGGCCCAGCAGGCCATCGACGCGGACCCCACCAATCCCAAGGCATACCTTCTGGCCGCGCAGGCGAGTCTGGGGCTGGATGATTACGAGACTGCGGCGCGGATGCTCGACGAGGCTGAGCGCCTGCGCCCGATCTACGAGCTGGAGACCGAGCGCATCCGTGAGACGGCCTGGATCGAGAAGTACCAGGAGGCGGCCCCACTCGTGAACGCTGGCGAGTACGAGGAGTCCATCGCCGTCTTCGAGCAGGCCAACGCGATCTACAAGGAGCGGCCTGAGGTCATGCTGACCCTCGGTCAGGTCTACTCCCAGACCGGACAGTATGACGAAGCCGTGGAGAATTATCAGTCCGCCCAGGCCATCATCAACTCCGAGCGGACGGAGTTGATGGACTCGGCCACTGCGGCAAGCTGGAGGGAGCAGGGCGCGGACCTTCCGGTCCTGATCGCCCAGACGCTCGTGCAGGCCGAGCAGTACGACGAGGCGGCGACGGCCTTGGGGGACCTCCTCGCCGAGGACCCCGAGAACGTAGCGTACCTTCGCACCCTCGGTTCGACGCTGGTGGCGATGGACCAGCCCGATTCCGCTCAGGTGGTCTTCAACCGGATCCTGGAGATCGACGGGCTTCCGTCGTCGGACTACTATCAGGTCGGCATCGGCCTCTACCAGGCCGAGGACTACGTTCAGGCGGCGGATGCCTTCCAGCAGGCGGCCACGGCGTCGGTGAACGACCGGGACGCTCTGGAGATGTGGTCTCGCTCGCTGATCGCTGCCTATCCCACCGGAGAGGACGCACCCGAGCCGCCGGCCGGGACTCTGGAAGAGGTTGTCGAAGCCACGGATCGTTGGATGGAGCTGGATCCCAACAACCGAAATGCCTTCCTGATCAAGGCCCAGACGGCGAACCGCATGGGTGATGGGGCCACGGCCAGCGAGCTCGTCGGCCAGATCGAGGGCTTCCAAGTCTCCATGGACAACCTGCAGCTCCAGCGTTCCTCCCAGGGCGGTGGACTGGTGGTCGGGGCGCTGACCAACGTCTCGGCTACGGAGGGTTCGACGGCGACGATCGAGGTCACCTTCTACGACGCCGCCGGCGGGGTCATCGGAGTCGAGGAGGTCATGGTCCAGATCCCTGCAGCCGAGACCCAGGCCCAGTTCCGCGTTGACCTCGAGACCGACGCCTACGTGGGCGGGTTCAGCTACGAGATCCGCCTCTGATCGACAGGCTGCCGTCCTGGCGGATGGCATGATGTGATCCTGCTCCGGGCAGGCAGCCTGTGGAGGGCTGCCTGCCCGGTTTGGTTCTTGCAAGAGAGTAGGATCGGTGCCCCGGTGGCGGGCAGTCTCGATACCGGCACCGAGCCCGGTCTGCAGGCCCGAAGCAACACATGGTCCAGCCGAACAGACTGTGCGGTTCTGGTGCGAGGGGCAGGCTGGGCTTAAGTGAAAGGGGGAAGAGCCGCTTGGACGCTCAAGAGGTTTCCCGGATCGACGAGCGCTTGAGGAGGGGTGAACGGTAGTGCAGGCATTCTCGAAGAGGCTCCCACGGTGGGTCGAGGCCCGTGTCTTGGACGGCGTTCGGTCTTGATCCCCGTACCCTTGCCGCTGGGTCTGGCCGGCGGGCTCCTGACCTCTTTGGCGCTGGCCTTGGTCGGGACCTGGGCCGTCCGGAGTTGGGCCATCCGCCGCGGCTTCGTCGACCATCCCAACGATGCCCGACGGGTGCATATCAAGCCAACACCCAACGTGGGCGGGATCGCCATCGTGGCCTCCACCTTGGTGGCGTTCGTCGGGTGGAGCTTCCTCGTCTCCCCTGGTGCGCCGAGGCCCGAGATCATCGCCATGCTCGTCGGCGGTATTCTTGTCTTCGGGGTCGGATTCTGGGACGATACAAAGCCTCTGCGTCCGACCACCAAGTTCGGCCTCCAGGTCGCCATCGCCACGCTGGCGTACGCCGGCGGCGTACGAATCATGGGGCCCGACCTCGGTGGGTTCTGGCTCGCCCAGTTCGGCGCCTTGGCGGGGTTTCTGATTACGATCCTGTGGGTCGTTGGAACCACCAACGCCTTCAATCTCATCGATGGGAGCGACGGGGTGGCGGCCGGGGCCGCGCTGTTCGCATCGATCTCGATGGGGCTCGTCCTGGTTCTCAACGGCGACCCGCCAGGCGCCCTCATGGCCGCTGCGCTCATTGGGTCGTGCCTCGGGTTCCTGTATTTCAACTTCCCGCCAGCTACCGTGTTCATGGGGGACTGCGGAGCCCTGTTCCTCGGGTATACGCTGGCAACGCTAGGGGTGATCACCACCCAGACTTCGTCGACGCTGCTGGCTTTGTCGGTTCCGGTCATCGCATTCGGTCTGCCCCTGCTCGACACACTTGTTGCTATCGTGCGGCGGTATCTGCGTCACCAGCCGATCTTCTCGGCCGATCGTGGCCATATTCACCATCGGCTTCAGGACCTCGGCTTTTCACAGCGCCGCGTCGCGGTCCTCCTCTACATCGCGTGCGCGGGCTTCGCGTCGCTCTCGATACTCCTGGCGGCACCCAATCGGCCGATCGTCGTACCGGTATTCGTCGTCGCAGGCGCGATGTTGATTCTCGGGATTCGCCGATTGCACGTTCCCGAACTGACGGAGCTGACGCAGGTATTCAGGCGCGGCTTCGAACAGCGTTCGGTCATCTCGCACAACGTCCGTCTTCATCTGGCTGCAGAACGAATTGCCGACGTGACCACGGCGCACGATCTGGTCGACACCCTCATCGACGTCTTCTCCGACAGCGAGTTCAGCAGCGTGGGCCTCTGGGTCGACCGTCAGCACGGAGCTGGACTCGAGGGACACCAGGCTGTTTCCAGCAATCCCAGGGGTTATCTCCTTCGCGCCGTAAACGAGCGGGTTCTTCACCCCGAGCAGGAATACGAGATCCGGATGCCTCTGGTGTTTCGGGACGGACGGACCGGGCACCTCTCGCTGTACCGGGATTCGTCGGGCCCGCGCCTCTTCTCCGATATTCGCCTCGTGGCTCGCCGGCTGGTTCCAGAGCTGACCAGGGCACTCGACCGCCTCGCGGCAGGCGCGCCGAGCGGCGAGTCGCAGATCCGCGGACCGTGACGCCCCCGCAGACGGCACAGCGTTTGCAAAACGTGCCGTGATGGGGATTGTGGAGCGAGTCCCGCTCCGTATGCTTCCGGGTGCTCGTTGGACGACCACCGCCCTGCTCTGGGCCTTCTCGAGTCAGCTGTTACCAATCTGGGATACGTATGTCCGTTCTAGTCACCGGCGCCGCCGGCTTCATCGGGTCTCATCTGTCCGAGGCACTGCTCTCACAGGGCAGAGAGGTGGTGGGCCTGGACAACTTCAACGATGGCTACGCTCGGGCGACGAAGGAGCGAAATCTCCAGTCCGCTCTGGATTGCGAGCGGTTTCGTCTGGTCGAAGGGGACATCCGGGACGAGGCGGTCCTGCGGACGCTCCCGGAGGTGACTGCTGTGATCCACCTGGCGGCCCGCGCGGGCGTACGCCCCTCCATCGAGAGGCCGACGCTCTACATGGACGTCAACGTCATGGGCACGGCGAGACTCCTACGGTTCGTGCGGGAGCGCGCCATCGGCAGCTTCGTATTTGCATCCTCGAGCTCGGTCTACGGCAACAACAGAACGGTCCGCTTCACCGAGACGGATCGGGTGGATACCCCCATCTCGCCGTACGCCGCGACCAAGAAGGCTGGAGAGCTCCTCTGCCACACCAGCACCCACCTCGATGGGATCGCGTCCATCTGCCTCCGTTTCTTCACCGCGCACGGACCGAGGCAGCGTCCCGACCTCGCCATCCACAAGTTTGCACGCTTGCTGGCACGCGGAGAGGCGATCCCGATGTTCGGGGACGGATCGACTTCTCGTGATTACACCTACGTCGGGGATGTGGTTGAAGGCGTCGCGAGGGCACTGAAATGGGCCGAGGGCAATCCTGGATCCTACGAGATCGTCAACCTGGGCGGGGGTCGCACGATCGACCTCGCCCGGATGATCGAGCTGCTGGGAGAGGCGATGGGCGTGGTTCCGCGCATTCAACGGCTCCCAACACAGCCAGGAGACGTGGACCGGACGTACGCGGATGTCGCGAAGGCCCGGTCCCTCCTCGGCTACGACCCGAAGGTAGAGTTCGAAGAGGGGCTGAGACGATTCGTCAACTGGCTTCAGGGTCAGCCCGAGGCGTTATAACAGTGTCGCAGACGCTCGACAGGTCGTTGCGAAAGACCATCGAGTTCTACGACCCTCCGCACTGCCCGGGCGGTCCGTCCCACTGGAGGGGGCAGCGAATACAGACAGGAGCGACGACCTCGGCAGGATCCACGACTGCTCCGCCTGGGAGGGAGTCGAAGGACGCTTGTTACGACCCATTGGACGTACTACCCTGGCCGGATCCCATCCTGCCTCCGTTTGTCCGGTCGGCTACGTGCGAGGCTCCATGAATCCTGAGAAGCCGAAGAGGCGCCACAAGAACGCTCAGCAGGTACAGCGGTTGATCCTGTCGGGCCTGTGGGCTCTGCCGACGCTCCTCCTCGCGCTCCAACCGGTGCGTGGACAGGAGCTCAAGCGTGATCTGCCCATCCGTCCCTGTTCAAGCCAAGCCTCCCCCTTGGACGCGGCTGCGACGCCGTCCGAAGCGGATCGGCAGGAGGCCTCGCGGCTGTCGTCCGAGGCCAACGAGGCGGCGATCCTCGGGGACCTGGAGGGTGCTATCGAGCGCCTTCAGGAGGCGGCCGAACTCGACCCCCTCGCCTCCGAGGTGGCGTACAGGCTTGCCCGAATCCTGGAAGATGCGGGCCAGCCTGAGGCTGCACTCGGCGAGTTCTGTCGCTACCTCGCCTTGGAGCCCGACGCCCCGGACGCCACCGAGACGCTCCTACGCGCGGAGCGGCTTGCCAACCCCGACGCGACCCCTCTCTCTGCTGCGGCCCGATCGGCGTTCGAGGAGGGCGTCACGGCCTTCGACGGGGGGGCGTATGATGACGCGGCGCAGCACTTCTCGAGAGCCATCGTAGAGCGCCCGGACTGGGAGGAAGCCTACTACAACAGGGGTATCTCGTATCTGCGGTTGGGCCGTTCCAGTGCAGCGGCCGCAGATCTGGAGTGGTATCTCGAGACGAACCCCGAGGCGAGCGATCGAGCGGCGGTTGAGGCACAGTTGAGCCAGATTTCGCCGGCGGAGGAGCCCCGGTACAGCCCGGGCGTTGCCCTGACCACGGGACTCCTGGTCCCCGGAATGGGCCAGTTCTACACCGGTCAGCCTCGACGGGGATTCCTCTTCCTCTCCACGGCGGGCACGGCCGCTGCGGTGGGCCTTCTCTATCGTAAGGTCGAGGTGGACTGCCTCCAGCTGCCGGTGGATGGAGTCTGTCCTCCTGATCAGATTCTGGAGGAACGGGTGGAGCGACCCCTGCTCGT
>JGI12210J13797_10294651_pt1 | contig 15891 bp, 14 predicted proteins | sample ElkSlonscriptome_3_FD_13797 | JGI IMG/M metagenome (IMG submission 13797)
CCGCTCGCGACGCGCTCCGGCGATTCTTCCTATCGATCAGAATTGGCCTCGCATGCGCGAAAAACATGGGCCGCCATGATGAACTTAACGTTGGCGACCGGATCGATCTTCAGCCGATCGAGAATCAGCGGCCGATGTCGCAGGCCTGCGGCGGGGCTTTTTCGGTTTCGATTTCAATTTCGGTTTCGAGCCTGTCAGCCAGCGCCTGCAGATCTTTGCGGTCGTCCGGAATACCGCGTTTGGCGACGCCGTCCGGGGTGATGGTGGTCAGTGCGGTAAACGAGAAAAGCTTTTTGACCTCGGACCAGTTGACCTGCGTCTGGTCTTCGGCGACGGCGAATCGCGAGTGGCGGATTTTGGCAGTGCCCAGCAGGCCGAACAGCGCGCCCAGCCCGCCGGAGGTCGGCCGGCCGCGAATACCCTGCATGTTCTCGTAGGCGACGAAATCGCCGAAATCGATCAGCTGGTAGGTGATCACTCGGTCGTGGCGCAGCCGGATCGAAGGCACGGCCGTCGTGTCGTGGTAACGGTAATGTTCGGCGGCGCCTGGTGTATCTGGCCAGCTTGCGCGAACGCTCAATACCTGGAAGGCTGCGACCGAGGCGGGCGATATTCGAACGGTCGCACCCGTATCCACGACAAACCGCTGACCGTGTGCGAGCACCTTGTGCATGCTCAAGGGCGCCTCATTGGCGCTGCGGTTGTTGACATCCAGCCAGGCTTCGAAGAAGCGCTCGGGCTGGACCTGAAAGGTGCCTGAGCCCTCGGATATCTCCGGTCGGCGCGCCAGGGAAAACAGAAAGTCGGCGACGAAGCGTGACTGATTGGGGGCCGCTGCGGTGTCGTAGCCGTCGATGCCGGACATGACTTCGCGCATGGTTTCGGTATCGACGACCACATGGCCGCACTCACTCTGGTCGGATTCGGCAAACGCGCTCCAGACCAGGAGTGCCAGCATGCCTGCATACGATCGAGTTGCGATCATTCAGAAATCCCCGTCGCGGAAGCGCTTATGGTACATGCGGCGAGGTTGCGGCTGCATTAGGCGCTCGGACTTGGCCAGGATACGCTACAAGCGGATTCGCATCCTTGCGTCGTGTTGATGAATGCGTCCCGGGCAACGTGTGAAGGCGCGGTATTCTGATAAAATCAACGGCTTATTCGGAAAAACGATCCGCATTCAATGCCCGGCAAGCTTTACATCAAGACGCACGGTTGTCAGATGAACGAGTATGACTCCGACAGGATGGCGGAGGTGCTCGCGGCCTCGCACAGTCTCGAGCTGACCGATCACGCCGCCGACGCCGACGTGATTCTGGTCAATACCTGCTCGATTCGCGAAAAGGCGCAGGAAAAGGTGTTCTCGCAGCTCGGCCAGTGGCGACCGCTCAAGCAGGCGCGCCCAGACGTCATTATCGGCGTCGCCGGCTGCGTGGCCAGTCAGGAAGGCGAAGGCATCCTTAAGCGGGCGCCCTACGTGGATCTTGTGTTCGGTCCGCAGACCATCCACCGGCTGCCCGGGATGCTCGACCAAGTGCGCGAATCCGGCAAGGCGTCGGTGGATACCAGCTTCCCCGAAATCGAGAAATTCGATCACCTGCCGCCGCCGGGCGCCCACGGGCCGAGCGCGTTCGTCTCGATCATGGAAGGTTGCTCGAAATACTGCAGCTTCTGTGTCGTACCGTATACGCGTGGCGAGGAAGTCAGCCGGCCGCTGGACGATGTGATCGCCGAGATCGCGGGACTTGAAGCCCAGGGCGTGCGCGAAATCAATTTATTGGGCCAGAACGTCAACGCCTACCGCGGGCCCATGCACGACGGCGGGACGGCCGACCTGGCGATGCTGATTCGCTATGTTTCGGCGTTCGACGGAATCGAGCGCATCCGTTTTACCACTTCGCATCCGGTGGAGTTCTCAGACCGGCTGATCGAGGCCTACGCCGACGTCCCGAAGCTGGCCAATTACCTGCACTTGCCGGTCCAGTCCGGCTCGGACAGAGTGTTGGCGCTGATGAAGCGAGGCCACACCGTGCTGGAATACAAGGACCGGATCCGGCGCCTGCGCCAGGCGCGCCCCGAAATTTCTCTTTCTTCTGATTTCATCGTCGGTTTCCCCGGCGAGACGGAAGCCGATTTCGACCAGACCATGAAACTGATCCGCGACCTGAATTTTGACCAGAGCTTCAGCTTCATCTATTCGGCGCGTCCGGGCACGCCGGCGTCAAGCCTGCCGGACAACGTACCGATGGAACGAAAAAAGGCCCGGCTCAAAGAGCTGCAGGCTCAACTCAATGAGCAGGCGGCGGCCATTTCCGCGACCATGGTCGGCACCACAGAGCGTGTTCTGGTTGAGCGCCCCAGCCGAAGGGACGCGAGCGAGCTTGCCGGGCGCACCGAGAACAACCGGGTGGTCAACTTCCCGGGACCGGAATCGTTGATCGGTCACTTTGCCGATATCCGGATCACTGCGGCCATGGCCAACTCGCTGCGCGGTCGAATCCCCGCGCGTGAGGTGGCCTGATTGAATGACTCGGGCCGCATGAACCAGAAGACTTCACCCGTCACCATCGAACTCGATCCGGCCGACAACCAGCGGCTGGCAAACCTGTGTGGCCCGTTCGACGAGCACTTGCGGCTTATCGAAAAGCGGCTGGGCGTGGACATCAATTCGCGCGGGAATATTTTTGCCATTGAGGGCGACCCGGAGGCCACCCGCGCGGCCCGGCGGGTCATTCGGAAACTGTTCCGCCAGACCGAACGCGAGGTGCTGACCTCGGCACTGGTCAATCTCAGTCTCCAGGCCTCGGGCCTGGACGATCCCGACGACGACCAGGCCGATGTCGGTATTCGCACGCGCCGTGGACTGATCCGCGCGCGCGGCCCCAATCAGCGCCGGTATCTCGAGCGGATAGGGCGAGACGATGTCAATTTCGGCGTGGGTCCGGCCGGTACCGGCAAGACTTTTCTGGCGGTGGCCTGCGCGGTCGATGCGCTCGAGTCCGATCGCGTCCAGCGCATCGTGCTGGTGCGTCCGGCGGTCGAGGCGGGAGAACGGCTCGGGTTTCTACCCGGTGATCTGGCGCAGAAGGTCGATCCGTACCTGCGGCCGCTGTACGATGCGCTCTACGAGATGATGGGCTTCGAAAAGGTTGGCCGACTGATCGAGCGCAACGTCATCGAGGTCGCACCGCTGGCCTACATGCGCGGGCGCACGCTCAACGATGCCTACGTGATTCTCGACGAGGCGCAGAACACCACGCCCGAGCAGATGAAGATGTTCCTTACCCGGATCGGCTTCGGCTCCAAGGCGGTCATAACCGGCGACCTGACCCAGATCGACCTGCCGCCCAAGTCACTGTCGGGGCTAAAACAGGCCATAGGATTGCTCAAGGATGTCGAGGGCGTGGCGCTGACATTCTTCGACGCGCGCGACGTTGTTCGCCATCCGATTGTCCGGCGTATCGTCGAGGCGTATGATCGGGCTTCCGAAAACGAATCACCGGATCATCATGCACATTGACATTCAGCGCCAGCTGGAGCTGGACTGTATTCCCGACGACGCGAGTTTGCAGAAATATGCAGAAGCCGCGATGCCCGATCTGGTGCGCGCGGAAATCTGCGTACGCATCGTCGACGAGGCCGAGGGCAGGGCAATGAACCTTCAGTGGCGGGGCAAGGATTATGCGACCAACGTGCTGAGCTTTCCGGGCAGTGTGCCGCCTGGTGTGCCGACCGGGGAATCACCGGAACTGATGGGCGATGTCGTGCTCTGCGCGCCGGTGGTAGCGCGTGAGGCGCAGGCCCAGAACAAGCCGCCGGCGCACCATTGGGCGCACTTGATTGTGCACGGGGTCTTGCACTTGCAGGGCTTCGACCACATTGAACAGCCATCGGCGGCGCAGATGGAGCAGCGCGAGCGCAAGATCCTGGACGGTCTCGGTATTCCGGATCCGTACCGGGATGACGATTGCCACAACGATAGTCATGCCGATTGACGTGACGATTGACGTGACGAGTGCCAAAACAAGCAAAGCGACGCCTGATTTTTCCGCAACCATGATCATTGATGAACGACGACCCTCCCAATAGTACAAACGACAATACCAACGGTTCCGGCGGCAAGACCTGGCTGGAAAGGCTTGGACGCATTTTCGGGGCAGACCCCAGGAGCCGTGAAGATCTTCTGGACCTGTTGCGCGAAGCCTCGGCAAGCGGGCTGATCGAGGCGGAGACGCTCAAGATGATCGAAGGCGCGCTGGAAGTCGATGAGCTCCAGGTTCGCGACGCGATGATTCCGCGATCGCAGATGGTTGTGATACACAAGAGCGATACCCTCGACGAGATCCTGGCGATGATCATCGATTCGGGTCACTCCCGTTTTCCGGTGGTCGGCGAAGACAAGGACGAAATTCAGGGCATTCTGCTGGCCAAGGACCTTTTGCAGCTGGTCACGCGTGAGAATACCGATCTGAAGCTTTCCGATCTGATCCGTGAACCGGTCATCATTCCCGAATCCAAACGTCTGAACGTGCTGCTGAACGAATTCCGCGTCAACAAGAACCACATGGCAATAGTTGTCGACGAGTACGGTGGCGTCGCAGGGCTTATCACGATCGAAGACGTTCTCGAGGAAATCGTCGGCGACATTGACGATGAGCACGACGCCGAAACCGTAGAGGACATCCAGGCGCTTGGCGAGGGACGCTATCTCGTCCAGGCGCTGACCACCATCGACGACTTCAACGAAGCATTCGGCACCGACTTCAGTGACGAAGAATTCGACACCATCGGCGGGCTTGTCGTATCCGAATTCGGTTATGTTCCCGAGGTCGACGAAGTCGTCGATCTCGGCGGCTGGCGATTCGAAGTCACGGCGGCCGACGATCGACGCCTGCACGCCATGCGAGTCGGCCCTTCAGAAGCAAACCAATCGATCGAGTCCTGAAACCCATCGCTGTATTCCCTCTCCCCCTGTTTGCCCCGCGCCAAAGAATGTGATATACATCGCAGTGCGATGGCATTTTTAAGCTTTATTCAACTTTTCGAGCCACACAGGGAGTTACTACATGAAGATCAACAGACTTTTACTGATGCTGGGCGCCACGGCAATGTTGGGTTCGGGGTCGATCCTTGCCCAGGATGAAGACGAGAGCTACATTCTGGAAATGACTGAGGTCGGCATCAAAATGGGTCACACCGCAAAATTCCGCGAAGCCGTGAAGCCGTACAACGCGTGCATCGCAGAAAACGACGCCGAGGCCGATTGGAGCGCCTGGACCAACGTGGGCGGTGAAGGCACCACGTACCACTTTGTCTCGACGATGGCCAACTGGGCAGAAATGGATTCGCCGAACGAAGCCGGTGAGACCTGCTGGCCCGAGCACATGGACAAGATAATGGCGCATGTCGATTCTGTTTCAACGAGCTTTGCCCGGCCAATGGCGGACTGGAGCGGAGATGCAGAGGGTTACAATGTGGTTCGCCTGCACCAGTTCAGGGTCAAAAATGGATCGGATTTTCGCGAGGCCGTGGGCGAAATCACGTCGATCATGAAAGAAGCCGAGTACGAGCACCTTGGCGACTGGTACAACATGATCGGTAATAGCAGCAATGAGCCGGATTATTTCGTTGTTACGCACTTCGACAACTTTGCCGCCATGGACGAAGATCGTGCCGGCGCCTACACCGTGGTGAAGGAACAGGCCGGAGAAGAGCGCGCAGACGAGCTCTGGGACGATTTCAGCGACGCCCTGAAGGACGACTGGGAATACTTCACTCTACTGCTTCGTCGCGATCCGGAGTTGAGCCACTCCAGCGAAGAATAGAGCGCCGCAGTAACGCGAACGGCCGGTCCGGCGTCATGCCGGATCGGCCGTTTTTTATTCATCGAGAAAATCGGAAATCGCCGGATACAAAGTCCCTGACACTTCTTCCTCGTCGTCAGCCCGCTTCCAGCCAGTCCTCCATCGGCGGGCACGAACACACCAGGTTGCGGTCGCCGTACACGTTGTCGACTCTTGCGACCGAGGCGAAGAACTTGCCAAACTTCAGCGATGCCACAGGCCAACCGGCCTGCTGGCGAGTGTAGGCGTGATTCCACTCGTCGGCAGTCAGCTCGGAAATTGTGTGAGGTGCCATCTTGAGCGGATTGTCTTCAGGCTCGAATTGCCCCGAGGCGACATTGTCGATTTCGCGCCGGATTTCGATCATGGCCTCGACAAACCGGTCCAGTTCCTGCTTCGACTCGCTTTCGGTCGGCTCGATCATCAGCGTGCCGGGAACCGGCCACGACATGGTCGGCGCATGGAAGCCATAATCGATCAGTCGCTTGGCCACGTCCTCTTCGCTGATGCCGGCCGAATCCTTGAACGGGCGCAGATCGACGATGCACTCGTGCGCGATGCGGCCGTTCTTGCCGGTGTACAGGATGTCGAAGTGGCCTTCCAGACTTTTTGCGATGTAATTCGCGTTGAGGATGGCCACGTCGGTAGCCTTGCGCAGTCCGTCACGGCCCATGAGCGCAATGTAGGCCCAGGAGATCGGCAGAATCGCCGCGGAGCCCCACGGCGCGGCGGCCACGGCCGGGTTCGTTCCGTGGCCGGCGCCGAGGATGCCGCTGACGTGGCCCGGCAGATGCGGCGCCAGATGTTCGCGAACGCCTATGGGGCCGACGCCCGGACCGCCGCCGCCGTGCGGAATGCAGAACGTCTTGTGCAGGTTCAGGTGACAAACATCGGCATAGTCGGCGACCCTTGAAACCCCGACCAGTGCGTTCATGTTGGCGCCGTCGAGATAGACCTGACCGCCGGCCTCGCGGACCTCTTCGCAGATCTCCACGACGTCCTGCTCGAACACGCCGTGGGTGGACGGGTAGGTGATCATCAGCGCTGCAAGTTCGTCACGATGCTTGTCGATCTTGGCCGACAGGTCGGCTCGATCGATATTGCCCTTGCTGTCGCAGCCCACCACGACGATCCGGTAACCGACCATTTGCGCGCTGGCCGGATTGGTGCCGTGCGCCGAGGACGGGATCAGGCAGACCTTGCGATGACCCTCGCCGCGAGCATTCTGCCAGTGACGGATCGTAAGCAGGCCGGCGTATTCGCCCTGTGACCCGGCGTTGGGCTGCAGTGAAATTGCGTCGAAACCTGTAATTTCGCGCAGCATGCGGTCCAGGTCGCCAATCATTTCGTGATAGCCGCGTGCCTGGTCGTGCGGGCAAAGCGGATGAAGGTCCGAGAATTCCGGCCAGGTCACCGGAATCATCTCTGCGGTCGCGTTGAGCTTCATCGTGCAAGAGCCGAGCGGAATCATCGCGTGCGCGAGGCTCAGATCGCGGTTTTCAAGTCTTTTGATATACCGCAGCATCTCGGTTTCCGAGTGATATCTCGAGAATACTTCGTGGGTCAGGTATCGGCTGGTGCGATTCAGGCCGGAAGGAATGCTGGGATCGACTTCGCCAAGCGCGTCGTCCACGTCACGCAAATCACACTCGCTGCCGGTGAGCAGGGCGACCAGTTCGCCGGCTTCTTCGACGGTGATGACTTCGTTGAAGCTGATTCCGAGATGGCCTTCCAGATCGGCGCGCAGATTGAATCCGGCCCGCTGAGCTTCGGCCAACAGCCGCTTCTTGCGATCCTCGTTGACTCTTAGCAGCAGGGTGTCGAAGAAGTGACCGTTCACCGGCGACATGCCGGCATTGTTCAGGGCGCTTGCGGCCGCACGGGCGAGGCGGTGAACGCGATTGGCGATCGTGGCAATGCCTTCGGCACCGTGCCAGACCGCGTAGAAACCGGCCATGACCGCCAGCAGCGCCTGTGAGGTGCAGATATTGCTCATGGCTTTCTCGCGCCGGATATGCTGTTCGCGGGTCTGCAGCGCCATGCGCAGGGCCGGATTTCCGTGACGGTCGCGCGACACGCCGATGATGCGTCCGGGCACGCTGCGGCGGTGCGCTTCGTGGGTCGCGAGAAAGGCAGCGTGTGGACCGCCGTAGCCCATGGGTACGCCGAAGCGCTGCGCCGAGCCGACCACGACATCGGCGCCCATTTCTCCAGGCGGCTTGAGCAGCGCAAGCGCCAGAAGATCGGACGCCACGACCAGCATGGCGTCCTGCTCGTGGGCGCGAGCGGCCAGCGGCTGAAGGTCGCGGATTCTACCGCTGGCGCCGGGATACTGGGCGAGAATTCCGAAATAGTCGCCGGCGGCTGCGGCGTCGTCCAGGTTGTCGACGACTTCGACGTCGATATCCAGGTGGCGCGCGCGATTGGCAACCACGTCGATCGTCTGCGGCAGGCAGTCGGCGTCAACCAAAAAGCGGTTTGACTTGTTCTTGCGCGCCACCCGGCGAATCATGGCCATCGCCTCGGCGGCCGCCGTGGCTTCGTCCAGCAGCGAAGCGTTGGCCAGTTCCATACCTGTAAAGTCCATCACCATTTGCTGAAAATTCAGCAGACCTTCCAGCCGGCCCTGGGCAATCTCGGCCTGGTACGGGGTGTAGGCCGTGTACCAGCCGGGGTTCTCCAGCACGTTGCGTAGTATGACCGGCGGTACGTGGGTCGGGTGATAGCCCAGACCAATCAAGCTCTGATTGACCGTATTGGCATTTGCCATGTCACGCATACGTTGCAGCACTTGCGCTTCATTGCGTGCGGCCGACAGGTCCAGTGGTTGATCGGCACGGATGCTTGGCGGTGTGGATTCCGAGATCAGCGCGTCCAGGGACTCCAGACCCAGTTCGCCGAGCATCTGATCGATTTCCTTGTCGCGCGGGCCGATGTGGCGGCCGATGAATTCCGCCCGGTCTTCGAGAGCGCGCATGGAGCGATTCGATTCGGTAGCAGTCATTGATAAGTCCTAGATTTTAAGATAGTGGTCTACCAGCAGGATCGCAAACAGCGTCATCAGGTAGAGAATCGAGTAACTGAACATGCCCATCGCCAGATGTTCGCTGCGTTTTTTCAGCAGAGCAATGGCATAGCCGAGAAATCCGGCGTTGAGTACACTGGAACCGGCGAGATATATCGGCCCGCTCATGCCGGTCAGGTACGGCAGAAGCGTAACCAGAATCAGCATGATGGTATAAAAGAGAATCTGCCAGCGGGTGAAGGTTACCCCGTGGGTGACCGGCAGCATCGGCAGACCCACGCCGGCATACTCTTCGCGCCGATAGATTGCCAGGGCCCAGAAATGGGGTGGCGTCCAGGCAAACACGATCAGGAAAAGAATGAGTGCGTAGGCGTGAACTTCGCCGGTGATTGCGGCCCAACCGAGCACCGGCGGCGCGGCGCCGGCTGCGCCGCCGATCACGATGTTCTGCGACGTGGCGCGCTTGAGCCAGACCGTGTAGATCACCGCGTAGCCAATCAGGCTGAAAAAGGTCAGCACTGCAGTGAGCGGGTTGACCAGCAGCGTCAGGATCAGCATCGAGATCAAGGCCAGAATCAGCGCGAATACGATGGCCTGGCGCTCGGTCAGCACACCCGTGGGCAGCGGTCGGTGCCGGGTGCGGGTCATGCGGGCGTCAATCCTGTGATCGATCACGTGATTGAGCGCGGCCGCGCCGGCCGCGGCGAGACCAATGCCGACGCTTCCCCAGACGAACGGCCACAGCGGCACGAGGTTTGATGTCGACAGCGCCATACCGACCATCGCGGTGAAGACGATAAGCGCAACCACTTTGAGTTTGCACAAGCCGAGAAAAGCCTCGACACGCTGCTGAACCGACGCCGCCATCATTCCGTCTTGCGCAACCGTGTCTTGTCGAGTGCTATCAGCAGTACGCCAAGCAACACGGCCGCCATGCCGTTGTGGGCCACCGCATTGGGCAACGGCAAACCGCCGACGACGTTGTAGATTCCGATCGAAATCTGCAACGTCAAAACAGCACCGAACGCCACGGCGACCCTGCGCAAGTCTTCCGCGCGCCATAGGCGCCCAAGCAGCCAGATGGCGACAGCGACCACCACAATAGCCCAGATGCGATGAGCCATCTGAATCGCCGTGCGTGCACTTTGATCGAGGATTCCGCCTTCGTAATCGACTCCGATGCCGCGCCAGATCCTGAAACCTTCGGCAAAATTCATTTCGGGCCACCATTGCCCGTGGCAGGTCGGGAAGCCGGTGCAGGCCAGTGCGGCGTAATTGGTGCTGACCCATCCGCCCAGTGCAACCTGAACGCAGATTACGACCAGCGCGATGATGATCGGCAAGCGCTGTGCGCGGGCCGGTAAGGTTGGCGCATGGGTCCGAGGGGTGTTGGAGAGTGCAAGCCAGAGCAACAGCCCGAATGTGCTCATGCCGCCGAGCAGATGCGCAGTAACGATGGCGGGTTTCAATAGCAGCGTGACCGTCCACATGCCCAGCGCCGCCTGGAATACCACCAGCGCAAGAATCGCCATCGGGAGGGCTATCGGCTGACCGGGCAGTGATCTGTTCTTCAATGCAAGAATCGCCAGCGCCAGTATGACCAGTCCCAGAAAGCCGGCCAGGTAGCGATGAAACATCTCGCGGAAAGCCTTGCCCGACTCGACCATCCGTACATGGCCCCATTCGGCGTTGGCGCGATCGACATGCTCGGTCGAAGATGGCCACGTCACCATTCCGTAGCATCCCGGCCAGTCCGGGCAACCCAGGCCCGCGTCGGTCAGGCGCACCCACGCGCCAGCGACGATGACAATCAGAGTGAGCCCGGTGGCCGCCCACGCAAGCTTTTGAAAAAGTGTGAGTTTATTCACTGCGGTTCGCGCACTGTCCAGGTCAGGAGTCGGTCGAGGTCCTTGCGCACGCCGTTCAGATCGGCGCCGGGGACGAAACGTTCCATTATATTTGCCTCCGGATCAACGATGTAGAAAGACCCGGCAGCTGGTGAGGGAAACCGCGTGATCAGTTCGTCGGCGGCTTCGCCCTCGAACACGAGCCACGACGGGTCCAGCGCAGTGATCTTTTCACGGAGGTTGTCTTCGAGCTCGGTGCTGCTGACGAAGAGCAGCCCCACCTGAGATGCCCGGCGGTCCTGCGCCAGGCGGATGTTGTGCATCAGGCCGGCGGTCTCCAGGCAGTCGGTGCCGCATCGGCCCGGCGCAATGAAAGCAAGCTGCCACTGCCCTTTCAGATCGCCCCTGGTCCGAATGTCTCCCCGGGCATCGGCCAGCTCGAATTCACCCAGCGGCACAACCGGCGCGACCAGTTCGCCGTGCGCCTTGTCCGGCGCGGCGCGCCAGTCGACCCACTCCGAATGCAGTAATACGGCCACCAGCATAGGCGCGAAGAAAAGCGCGAATAGTGCGATGAGGGTCAACTTGCTTTTCATGAGTCTTTTCTTCCGATGGATTGGTCAGGTGACTGGTCAGATTATTGTTTTGGCAATCTGTGCCGAAGCCGATTGACTTCGATTCGACACCCTTCGATCATTGCTTCCGGCGACGAACCTGGCGATACGTCAACACCACCCAGATCCCAGCTACGACAAGCGCGACGGAGGCCCAGGTCATGGCGTAACCGATGTGCCGCTCCGGTCCGAATGTCACCACGTTCCAGGCATCCCCTGTCAAATGTGCGGGATGTTCCGAATCCAGCTGAATGACGGCCGGCTGAAGCGTGTCCCCGTAAAGCCGCGAAAGCACGTCCTGATCGAAATAAGTCACAAGAACAGGCCATTGTTCGCCATCAACCGCTTCAGCGCCGCCGAGTCGAACACCGGTGCCCGGAGGGTTGTTGAGCACGCCCTTGATGCTGGACTGTCGATTCGGACTGCCCACCTCTGCGCCGGACTTGTCGATGTCGGGATTGGGCAATTCGGCTGTGCGAGCCGGCCACGATGCCCAGCCGCGGTTGACCAGGAAGATTTTTCCATTGTCTGTCTGCAGAGGTGTCAGAACGTGAACACCGCTACGCCGGTCCCGAATTCGGTTATCCAACAGGATTTGGCGGCCCGGAACCCAGTTTCCAACCCCTTCGACTGGCTGCGGCAGCGAGAAAGGCTGGTTCAGCGTCGCAAGTTGTACCACCGCTCGGTCATTCCACCGTTCGGTGATTACCCGCTTTTCGCCAGCGCGTTCGATCTGCCACTGCGTGAGCCATGCGCAGCCGGCAATCACGCCGAGCGCGGCCAGGTGTGGAATAAGCGATCTGATCTTCATGAGGTTCTGCACGTTGACGAGAATCCGGTACCATTCAAACTCACTTGACGCATGACCCCGACGTGTTGACGACCGTAATAATAATCGTGTTTATGCTGGCGATACTCTACAGCCTGGGTTCCAGCTTCTATTTTCTGATCAACGACAAAGGTGAAGGCGACCGAACCGTTCGCCGACTCAGTTGGCGAGTAGGATTGTCGCTACTGCTGGTGTTGTTGCTGTTTGCGGGATTCAAACTTGGACTCATCGAGCCACGCGGTGTGAATCCGGTGACCTATCCGGCCCCGAATCATCCGGGAGACCAACCGGAATGAATGGTCGACGGCGGAGGCAATGACCCGTCGGGGCCGACAGCCGATATTGCAGAAACTCAGCGCTTGGGAAGCATCGAAATCACGTGTTCAGCGCTGGAGACCTGAAATTCCCCCGGCGCTTCGATCATCACCTCCGCGATTTCTCCGTCGCGCACAATCATTGCAAAACGCTGGGCGCGTTGACCCATGCCGAAAGCCCGGCCGTCCATTGCCAGACCCAGCGCCTGGGTAAAGTCGGCGTTTCCGTCTGCCGCCATGATCAGCTTGTCTCCGACCCCCGCGCTCTCGCCCCAGGCATCCATCACGAAGACATCATTGACGGCCATGCAGATGATTCGATCAACGCCTCTGGCCGAAATTTCGGCAGCATGTTCGACGAAGCCGGGAAGGTGCTGGGCAGAGCAGGTTGGGGTGAATGCGCCCGGAACGGCAAAGAGTACCGTTGTTCCCTCTGACATGAGTTCGGCCGCATCGACGGGGCTGGGTCCCTGGTCAGTCATGATCGTCAACTGGGCATGCGGGATCTGATCTCCCTTGGAAACAGTCATGGATCAGCCTCCGAGCGCATCGTTGATGGCGCCGATCAGTGCCTTCTTGTCGATCGGCTTGGTCAGATAGGCGCTGGCGCCCTGGCGCATGCCCCAGATGCGGTCGGTCTCCTGGTCCTTGGTGGTTACGAAAATCACCGGAATTTTGGAAGTGCTTTCGTTCTTGGAAATCCTGCGGGTGGCCTGAAACCCATTGAGGTCCGGCATGACGACATCCATCAGGATCAGGTCGGGAACGTGGTCCTTGGCCGCCTGAACGCCCTCTTCGCCCCCGCTGGCCGTGATCGCTTCATGACCTTCGTCCTGAACGATTTTAGACAGTGAATACAGGTGTGTTTCGGAGTCGTCGACGATCAGGATCTTGGCCATTGATAATTCCCTTTTAATTGATCTGTCACCCAGACAACTATAATACAACAGCTGGCGGGATCGAAGTTCCGGCTGGTGGGCGTGAGGGCATGATCAGCCGCCGATGCGCACCAGAACCCGTCCCACCGAACCGCCTCGCAACGCGGTCTCGAAGTATTCCGAGAGATTGTCGAGCGTCGTTTCGGAATTTTCGATGGCGTCGAGATGCGCCGGTTTCCATTCGCTCGCCAAACGGCTCCACAATTCCTTGCGTATCGAATATGGGCAGCCGGCGGAGTTGATGCCCAGCAAACCGATGCCCCTGATGATGAAGGGCATGACGGTCGTCCGGACGCCGACGCCGCCGGCCATCCCGCATGACGCAATTGAACCCCATGGCCGGATCACGCGCGTGAGACCTGCCAGCATGTCACCGCCTACATTATCGATTGCACCGGCCCAGTGTGCCGATTCCAGCGGCTTTTCGCCCCAGTAAAGCTCCTGGCTGCTGATGCACTGTTGTGCGCCGAGCTTGCGCAACCAGTCGAAACGCTCGACTTTGCCCGAAATAGCGTGCGCCTCGTATCCGGCGCGGGTAAGAATATCGATCGCGATGGACCCGACTCCGCCCGATGCGCCGGTCACCACGACGGGCCCCATGTCAGGCGTCTGTCCGTTGGCTTCCATTCGCCAGAGGCTGAGTGCGGCGGTGAAACCGGCCGTCCCGAGCAGCATGGCATCGCGAAGCGTCAATCCTTTCGGCAGCGGAACCAGCCACTTCGATGGCACCCGCAGGTATTCGCTGTAGCCGCCGTCCCGGGTTTCGGAAAGCCCGCAGCCGGTAATCAAAACCTCCTCGCCTTCGTGGAACTCGTCGCTCTGGGATTCTACGACCGTGCCCGCCGCGTCGATGCCGCCGTTGAGCGGGAATTGGCGGACAATCTTGCCCTTGCCGGTGCCGGCCAGCGCATCCTTGTAATTGATACCGGACCAGGCCACACGGATTACCGTGTCGCCTTCGGACTGCTCGTCAATGGTCTGATCAACGACCTCGCCACGGTAGCCCTGATCGTCGTCGAATATGCGCATTGCACGGAAAGTTTCAGGTACGACGCCGCGTTCCGACGGGGTCGTTCGAGCGGTCGTCCGCGACCTGGCTTTCCTGGCCGCAGCCTTTCCTTTCGCCGTTTTTTTCGTCGCAGCCTTCTTTGCAGTGGTTTTTCCGGCCGCGCCTTTCTTGGCCGCGCCTTTCTTGGCCACCCCTTTCTTGGCTGCGGCCTTTTTCGCAGGCGCTTTTTTGCCGGGCGCTTTTTTGGCGACCGTCTTCCTGGTCGCGCTTTTTTTCTTTTTCTTCTTGCGTTCTGCGGTTTTCTTCCGGGCCATGGCTGCAGCTCTCGTTATTGACGCTGGACAAAGGATAAAGCTTTCGGCGCCTTGGGTTCGGATTTCCGCCAAGGCGGATTCTGAGCCGGGGTTGCGAGCCGGGGAATATTCGCACGCCCGGCTCGCCGCCCAGGGCAGATGATTATGTTGCCGGAAACATTAAACCTTGAACCGAAAACCGCGAAATCCCTAATTCGCCTTGTGGATCGCGCGTTTGTCGACCGATAGCGCGGCTTCGTGCACGGCTTCCGACAGCGTCGGGTGGGCATGGACGATGCGCGCAAGATCTTCTGCTGAACCGTTGAATTCCATCGCCACCACGACCTCGCCNATAAATTCGGAGGCGTAAGCGCCCACAATCTGGCAGCCCAGCAATTCGTCGGTCTCGGCGTCGGCCAGGATTTTGACCTGACCGACAGCATTCCCCATGGCGAGTCCGCGGCCGGTTGCCGCGAACGGGAATGCGCCCGAGCGGTATTCGATGTCTTCATCCTCGAGTTGGGCCTCGGTCTTGCCGACCCAGGCGATCTCCGGATCGGTGTAGATCACCCAGGGAACCGTCTCGAGGTTGATGTGGCCGGCCTGGCCGGCGATTGATTCGGCGACGGCGATTCCTTCTTCCGAAGCCTTGTGTGCCAGCATGGGGCCGCGCACCAGGTCGCCGATCGCCCAGACATTCTCGGCGCTGGTCCGGCAATGGGCGTCCACCTTGATCTGGCCGCGGTCGGTCCGGTCGACACCGCTGTCGTCGGAGGCCAGATTGTCGGTCGCCGCCTTGCGCCCGACGGCGACCAGCAGACGATCGAAAACCTCCTCGTGATCATCCTGGCCATCGTTGTAGCTGAGCTTGACCTTGCCGTCGGAAACCTCGGCGCCGCTGACTTTGCATCCCATCCGGATGTCCAGCTTCTGCTTCCTGAATTCTCGCTGAGCGACCTTCGCCATGTCGCGATCGATGGCCGGAAGAAAATCGTCCAGGGCCTCGAACAGCACGACTTCCGCGCCCAGGCGGCTCCACACGCTGCCCATTTCCAGACCGATCACGCCCGCGCCGATGACGCCGAATCGCTGGGGCACTTCCGGGATTTCAAGCGCCCCGACGTTGTCGAGAATGTACTCGTTGTCGACTTCAACGTTCGGAATCGAGAACGGTACCGA
>JGI12210J13797_10055025_pt1 | contig 15890 bp, 10 predicted proteins | sample ElkSlonscriptome_3_FD_13797 | JGI IMG/M metagenome (IMG submission 13797)
AGATGGCGGCGCTCGACGTCTGCGATCCCGGGCTCGATCCCGGCCCGCTGCTCGAAGCGCGCGCGGTGGTGATCTGCGTGGCGCCCGGCCGCACGCAGGATCGTCGGGCGCTCTACGTGAACGGGACCCGCCGCGTGCTCGAGCGCCTCGCCGAGGCGCCGCTGCAGCGCGTGGTGTGGATCGGCTCGACCTCTGCCCTGCCCGCGCGCGATGCCTGGCTCGACGAGCGCTGCACCGAGCGTCCCGGGGAGGAGCGCGGGCAGGTGCAGCGCGACGCCGAGCAGGTCGTGGCCGAGGTGGCCGAGGCGCGTGGGGTTCCGTGGTGGGTGCTTCGGCTGGGCGGGATCTACGGTCCCGAGCGCGAGCTGTCGCGGATCTATCGTCGGCGTGGGGCCGAGCCCCTGCCCGGCAATGGCATGGCGCCGACCAACCTGGTGCACCGCGACGACGCGGTGGCCGCGGTCGTGGCGGCGCTGAGCGCTCCCCCCCACGCCTCCGGCATCGTCCACGTGGTCGACGACGATCATGTGCCGCGTCGGGTGATGTACGCTCGAATTGCCGATCGTGAGGGCTGGGAGCCGCTCGCGTGGGCCGAGCCGGCGCCGCGCGGAGCCGTGCCCCGGGGCAAGCGGGTGTCCAACCTCCGGCTGAAACACGAGCTGGGGGTGCGGCTGCGGCATCCTACCCATCACCTGGGACAATGAGCCTCACGGCCCCCCTTGCGGCCGCGGCGTCGATGCTTAAACCGACGCGGTCGCCATGCATGGTCTCGTCTCCGAAGCGGTCTCCAATGCCCTCCCCGTGCCCCTAGACCGCCATGCGGCCGATCTGAGCGAGCTGCGCTCGGAGCTCGAGCAGATCGCGGTGGAGGCCCACGAGGCCCTCGACGAGGGCATTCCGCTGTCCGAGGCGGTGGCGATGCCCCGCTTCGCGGCGCTGGTGCAGTTCCACCAGGACCTGCGCGACTCGCTGTTCGTGGAGCTTCCGGCGGAGCTGCGGGGCTGGGTCGAGCAGGGCGTGGCGGCCGCCCCCGACGATGCGTTGGGCTTCATCGACGCCCTCGCCCAGCTCGCCCGCCAGGCGTCGGCGTCGGATGCCCCGGCCGCACCGCTTCAGCGGGCGCTGGCCGAGCTGCTGGTGTTCGAGGGGCTGCGGCTGCGGCTGCTGCTCGCGGTGTGGCAGAACGAAGACTTCGAGCGGCTCGGCGGCGAGGAGTCCGACATCGACGCGATCGCATGGGAGGAAGTCGCGCTGCTGCTTCACGATCCCGCCCTCGACGACGACCACATTCGCCCGGGCACCTTGATGTACGCGGCGGCCCAGGTGTCGGTGGCTCGCGAGGCGGCCGAGCGGGCCGAGGCGCTGCTGCGCTGCGGCGACGACGTGCGCGAGCGCCTGCTGATGCGCGCGCGGCTGCGGGGCACGCTGCGGCAGCTCCGCCTGCCCGAGTCGGTGCTGCTGAGCAACGCGCTGTCCACCCTGCTCGACGAGCCGCGCCTCGAGCTGCCCGATCTGCAGCGCGCCCGGCCGGTGGCGCTCGACGGCATGTCGCGACAGGCGATGGATCAGCGGGTGTCCCGGGGCCGTCGCGCGCTCACCCACTCGCCCGAAGGCTGGCCGCGGCGCCGCAACGTGGCGCTGTTCGACCTGCTCACCACCACCTAGAGCGGCGCGTCGCTCCAGGCGCGCGCTATCCTGCGCGCCGATGTCCGTGCCCGCGCCTGCGTCCGCGTCTCCTTCGAGCTCGCGCCCGCGACCGTGGGCACCATGGGCGTGGCTGGGGCTCGGGCTGATCGTGGCCGCGCTCGACCTGGCGAGCAAGGCCTGGGCCGCCCGGCGGCTGGCCGGTCGCCCGCCGCTGGAGCTGCTGTCGCGCGCGCTCCGGCTGGAGCTGGAGGTGAACCCCGGGGCCGCGTTCGGGCTGTGGACCGGCGGGGACGCGCGGATGGTGCCGGTGCTGCTGTCGCTGGCCCTGCTGATCTACCTGGGCTGGCTGGCCCGTCACCTGCCGCGATCGGGATGGGCCGGGCCGACGGGGCTGGGGCTGATGTTCGGCGGAGCGGTGGGCAACCTCGTCGACCGCGCACGTGCTCCCCTCGATCCCCACGGCCCGTGGGGGCCCACACGCACCGGGGTGACCGACTTCATCGTGGTCGAGCCCTGGCGGGGCTGGGCCTGGCCCGCGTTCAACCTGGCCGACGTGGCGCTGGTGTCGGGGGCCGGCCTGCTGCTACTGACCCTGTGGCGCCTGCGTGGTCGCGCGGCCGAGGCCTGAGATGCAGCCCGTCTTGTTCGAACTGCCCGGGTGGGGCCCGATCAACGGCTACGGCACCCTGATCCTCTTGGGGGGGCTGCTGGCCATGCCGGGCCTGTACTGGGAGCTGAAGCGCCGCGGGCTGGGGCGCGGCCGACCCGGCACGATGCTGCTCGATCTCTACTTGGTGCTGATCTTCGGGTGTGCGGTGGGCGGCCGGGTGCTCCACATCCTCACCGCGCCCGGGCCCTACCTCGAGGATCCGGGCCGGGTGTTCTCCCCCGACGTCACCGGGTTCGTGTTCTTCGGCAGCATGCTGGCCGTGATCGGCGGGTTCGCCTGGCTGTCGCGCCGCTACGACGCTCCCTTCGCCGAGGTCTGCGACGCGGGGGCCACCTGGATGCCGCTGGGGCACGCGCTGGGGCGCATGGGGTGCCTGATGGCGGGGTGCTGCTGGGGTGCGCCCACCGACGTGCCCTGGGCGCTGCACTTCGGGCCAGAGTCGGTCGCCTATCTCGCGGGCGAGGTGCCCACCGCCGGCGATCACACGGTGGGCCTGCACCCCACCCAGCTGTACGAGAGCATCGGGCTGCTGGCGCTGTTCGTGGTGCTGTGGACCGTGCGGAGGCGGCGGGGCGTGGAGGCGCCGTGGCGAGCCTCGTTCCGGTATCTGGTGGGCTACGGGGTCTTGCGGTTCGTGACCGAGGTGTTCCGCGGCGATCCGTCGCGGGGGCTGCTGGTCGAGCTGCACAGCGGTCCGGTGGCGACGTGGCTGAGCCTGCCGCCCGAGCAGCCGCTGGTGCTGTCGGTATCGCAGGCGATCGCGCTGGTGATGATCGCGGTCGGGCTCGTGGGGCTGCGGCGCACCGCGGACGTCCCGGCGCCCGCTCCGGCCTCCGACCCGGCCTGAGCCCACCCCGCTGCGCCCCGCTCCGTCCCGCTCCGTCCCGCTCCGTCCCGCTCCGTCCCGCTCCGTCCCGCTCCGTCCCGCTCCGTCCCGCTCCGTCCCGTTCGGCCGATCGTCCCGCCCAGCTCACGCCGCGTCGCTCGGCCCGCCCGGTCCGGCGCGGCGAACGGGGCGCGGGGCTTGCTATGCTCCGGCCCTCGATGGCCGCGCAAGACGATCGCCCCGACGGGGCCGAAGACGCCCCCGCCGACCCGTCCTCCGAGGCGGGCGAGTCCCCCCCGGCGCCCGCCCCCGCGGCCTCCCCGGTCGCCCCGGTCGCCCCGCCCCCGCCTCCGGGCCCGCCCCGCTCGCACCGCATGTGGTTGGTGGGGGTGCTGACGGCCGTGCTGCTGGCGCTGGACCTGTGGACCAAGCAGTGGGCCTGGGATCACCTGCGCGAGGGCGCGACCGAGGTGGTGGTGAAGGGCTGGGTCTACCTCCAGTTCGGGTTCAACACCGGCTCGGCCTTCAGCATGCTGGAGGGCGTGTCGTGGAGCCGCATGCTGTTCATCGGCATCACGTTCCTGGCGCTGGCCTACATGGGCTTCCTCGCCCGCACGCTGCCCACCCGCTTCACCAGCCCGTACGTGGCCATCGCCCTGGTCGCCTCCGGTGCGCTGGGCAACCTCCACGACCGCTTCGTCCGCACGCTGATGATCGACGGCGTGGAGCGCCACGGCGTGGTCGACTTCATCAAGGTCTACTACTGGAAGGGCAAGCCCTGGCCCACCTTCAACGTGGCCGACGTGACGCTGGTGGCCGGCGTGGTGCTGCTGATGCTGTTCTTGATGCGCCACGGCGAAGTGCTCGACGCCGAGGCCAATGCCAAGAAGGCCGCGGCCAACAGGGCCTAGGCCTGGGCTTGGGCTTGGACCCACCCGACGCCAGCGCCCTGGAGCGTGGCTGCCCCCCTCCCCCGCTGCCCCCCCTCCCCCGAGGTGACATGAGCGACTTGGTGCACTACGAGCGCGACGGCAAGGTCGTCACGCTGACCCTCGACGACGGCAAGGCCAACGCGCTGTCACCCGACATGATCGCAGCCATCGACGCGGCCCTCGAGCGCGCCGAGGCCGAGCCCGACGCTCGCGCGCTGGTGCTCGCGGGCCGCCCCGGCCGGTTCTGCGCGGGGTTCGATCTCCGAGTGCTCACCCGCGGGCGCGAGCACGCCGAGCCGCTGGTGCGGGCGGGCGCGGCCATGTTCATGCGGGTCTATGGGTTCCCCCGGCCGGTGGTGGCCGCGTGCACCGGGCACGCGCTGGCCGGCGGCGCGCTGCTGCTGCTGTGCAGCGACGCGCGGGTGGGAGCGGCGGGCGAGTTCAAGCTGGGCCTGAACGAGGTGGCGATCGGCATCGAGCTGCCGGTGCTGGTGCGGCAGCTGGCCGACGATCGCCTGGCCTCGGCCCGGCGGGTGGAGGCCACGCTGCTGGCCCAGGTCTACGACCCGGCCGGCGCCCGCGAGGTGGGCTACCTCGACGAGACGGTGCCCGCCGACGAGGTGCTCGCCCGGGCCCAGGCGCGGGCGCGGGAGCTGAGCACCCTGGCCCCCGGCGCGTTCCGCCGCAGCAAGGCGATCATGCGCCGCGCGTCCATCGAGCACATCCAGGCCGCCCTCGACGAGGACCTGGAGCGGATCTTGATGGCGGGCGCGACCCCGGCGTAGGGGCTGGCACGCGTGTCCGGAAGGCTGCCGCGTGCCGAGCCGGGCGACGCCGAGCCAGCCTCGCCTCAGGTGGCCGTGCGCGCCTGCGTGTTGGATACCAGCACCGCGCTCAGGTTGGCCACGAACTCGCGCAGCGCCTGGTCGCCGAGCTTCTTGATGACCAGGGTGTAGCGCTGGGTCTTGGACTCGAGGTGGACGGCGCGCGAGTGAATGCAGCACCACTGCGTCTCGCGGCCCCAGCCGCACTCGGCCAGCGACGCCAGCGCGATGGCCTGCACGCCCTCGAGCCGGCGGAAGCCACAGCAGGCCTGCCGCGACTCCACCAGCACGATGCGGTGGTTGGTGACCACCACGAAGATCCGCACGTGGCCGCCGGTGAGGGTGACCAGGCTGGCCTGCATGGCCGCGATGCTCGGCCGCCAGCCGGGCGATGGTGCGTCGGCGCTCGGCGGCGGGCATGCCCGCGCGGCGGAGGATCTCGCGGGCGACGACGCGCCAGCACGGGTCACCGCAGTAGCGCACCCAGGGCGAGACCACCGAGGCTCGCCGCACCCAGCAGCGCATAGCGCTGGTAGCTCAGCCACAGGAACATCCGCGCCATGAGTGCCACCGAACCACGCTTCAGGGAAGCGCTCGCGCGGCTCGTCGACCCACGGCCGAGCACGGGGAGAGGATGGACTCACGGCCGGCGCGACCAGCCGGATGGCCGCACGGCCGGACTCGGATCAGAGGTCGTCAGTGATCGAGAGACCCTCGCTCCGTAGGCACCTCGACCCGGAGCCGCTCCTCGTATCGTCGATAGCCCCGAGCATCTCGCCTCTCGCCTCGTCGTCCCGATCCTTCGCTCCAGCGCCTTCAGTCTCTTGTCCATGCCAGGTCGTCTCCGCGACGACCGTGCTCAGGTCCACGGCTTTCATCTACCCGGGGCAGGGCGAGCACGTACGGTCTTGCGGTGGACATACCGTGGGTCTACCCGTTCATGAGCACGCGCTGTGCTCAGGTCTGGCGGTGGCCGAGATGCTCGGGGGCTCCTACCCATTCGCGAAGGACTCCATGCCTGCACGTGCACACGAGCAGCTCGAACGGGGCTCGGCCCGAGGCCATGGTCACGGGCGCTTGCCCAGCACGACCGTGGCGGAGCGCGGAGGCTCTGTCCAGTCTTGGTGCGTGGCCCAGTCGATCTCGCAGAGCAAGCCGTGGTCATCGGGCAACGATGCCTCGACGGTGGAGGCCACGAATTGTGGCGGGAGCCGTCGCGCTACGTCCCTCCGGGCGAGGATCTGCCCCGCCCCGGCGAGGTGCTCTAGGGCGATGGCACGGGAGACGACGTCGCCGAGGACGGTGTAGTTTAGCCGCTGGATCCGCCGAGAGCCGATGTTGCAGCTGAGCACCGGACCGGTGTCGAGGCCGATGCACACGCCGGTGAGGCCAGCGTGCTGCGCGTCGGCCATTGCGCGCTGAATCCCGACGCAGGCGCTGCCGGCTCGCTGTAGGTGATCGTCACCCTCGAATAGCACCAACGCGGCGTCGCCTACGAAGCTCACCACCACTCCTTGCCACGCGTTGATCGGGGGCACCACGCGTTCGAAGGTACGGTTGAGTAGTTCGACCGCAGCCGTGGCTGGCCCTTGTCGTACGCGGCTGCGCGTACCGCAGACATCGATCGACAGCACGGTTGCGTCGATGGTCTCGCCACCGAGGTCGCCAGAGATTCGCGTGAGCGGCAGCAGACGGACCATCAGCGCATCATCCACGACTAGGCGCAGAGCGTCGTTCTCCTCGATGGAGCGCAGGGCCCGGCGGAGCTTGCGGGCTTCCGCGACCGATTTCTTGAGGGTGGCCTGGAGGTCGGCGTAGTCCAGGGGCTTGGTGAGGAAGTCGTAGGCGCCAGCATTCATGGCGGCACGGATGTTCTCGAGGTCACCGTAGGCCGAGAGCACGACCGAGCGCAGCGCGGGACCGACCTGGCCCAAGCGTTCCAGCAGGGTCAAACCATCCATGCCAGGCATCCTGAGATCGGTGAACACCACGTCGATATCCGGCCGTAGCGCAAGTTGGTCGAGGGCAGTGACTCCATCGCGCGCAAAGAGCAGTTCGTACTCCCTGTGGCGAACCTGGTGACGAAAACGGTGACGCATGAGCACCTCGAGGTCCGGCTCGTCGTCGACGACCAGGATGGTGGCGGGGCGCTGGGTCTCCGACTGCGTCAGGGCCGAGAAGGCCGCCGCGAACTCTAGGGCCGAGCCGAACCGCTTCTCGACGGGCTTGGCTAGAGCACGTTCGAAGAACTGGTCGACCTTGGCGCCAAGTGCCTCCACCAATGTCGAGGGCGGAGCGGTCGGTTCGTGAACCACGCGCATCACGGTGTGCATGAGGGTGCGACCCCCGAACGGTGAGTGGCCGGTGAGAGCCTGGTAGGCCACGACCGCGAGAGACCATAGGTCAGCGCGAGCATCGACTGTCAGACCTTGTGCCTGTTCGGGGCTCATGTACGCGGGGGTGCCGACCAGCTTGGGTTTGGTCTTGTCGCTGGTGTCTTCCCCCGTTTGGAAGGTGGCAACGCCAAAGTCGAGAATCTTGAGGGTCTGTTCTCCGTTCTGGCGCGATAGGAATATATTGGCCGGCTTGAGGTCGCGATGGATCACGCCGAGGCGATGGGCCATGTGAAGCCCTCGCGCGGTTTCCATGACCAGGGGGACGACCGCGGCCAGCGGCATCGGTGCCGAGTGGACCATGACTTGGGAAAGGTCCTCGCCCTCGAGCAACTCCATCACGATGTACGGCTCTCCCCTGTCGTCCAGCCCATAGTCGTAGACCTGAACGATGTTGGGGTGGCGAAGCTGGGCGATGATTCGAGCCTCTTGTTCGAAGCGCCGTAGCTGGCTCTCCGTTGCGTCGCCTAGGTGCATCACCTTGAGCGCGACCTGGCGTTGAAGCGTCTCGTCGAGCGCAATGTGGATGCTGCCCATGCCGCCGCTGGCGAGTTGGCGCTGAACCAGGTATCGACCAAAATGGGTTGCAGTGGCCACCGGGGCACGCTCTGGTTCGGGGGGAGGCGCTTCCACCAGCGGAGTCTAACACCGTAGGTCGCTTGCCCCTGGACCTGCGGGGTAGACGACACCTGTCCTTCGAGCGGCAGCTCGGCGAGGAGCGCGTGGCCCCGCATGCGCTCCCCGACGCCGTAGGCGAGGAAGATCGGCAGACGCCGGCCACCCCCGCCAGGGGAGGGGCGGGCCTCGAGCAGGCGCTCGGATCCAGGATGAGGGATCGGGTACCCGGGGTCCACCCTGAATTCGTCGTCAATGCTCCCCGAGCTCGCCCTTCGTGGTGGCCGGGCGGGGGGTAGGCTCGCGCGATCACGAGGGGTCATGGGCCGAGCTGGGCCGCGGTCCCTCCCCCGACCGACCGCGACCGGTTGCGCTCGTGACTTCGACAACGTCCATGAGTATGATGGAAGCGTGAACGATGGAGGTCGAGCGCGCCCCTTGGTCCTTCATCCGAGTCCCGCGCCGCGGGCGAGCAGAGGTCACCCATGTTGATGTTGTCGGGCTACGATGTCGTAGAGCGGATCCACGCCGGCCGCAACTCCGAGGTCTATCGCGCCATCCGGCTCAGCGATCGCCAGTCCGTGATCCTCAAGTCGCTGATGCCCCTGCGTCCGCCTCCCGAGCGGGTGGCCCGATTCAAGCGCGAGTTCGAGACGCTGCGTCGGGTCGCTGGCGAGAGCGTCGTCGCGGGCCTCGTCATGGAGACCGATCAGAGCCGCTGGGTCATCGTCGAGGAGGACTTCGGCGGCATCTCGCTCGACCGCCTGCTCCGCGACGGGCCTCTCTCGGTCGAGGACGTCCTCACGTGCGCCGTCTCGGTTGCCGAGGCCCTCCATCACGTGCATGCGGCTCACGTGATCCACAAGGACATCAACCCCTCCAACATCGTGTGGAACAGGACCACCAGGCAGCTGAAATTGATCGATTTCGGCATTGCCACCGTCTTGTCGCGCGAGAACCCGGTGATGTGCAGCCCTACCTTGCTCGAAGGCACCCTGTCGTACATCTCACCGGAACAGACCGGACGGGTCAGCTCTCCCGTCGACTTTCGTACCGATTTCTACTCGCTCGGTGTGACCTTGTATGAACTGGCGTCGGGTCACCCTCCCTTCGTCTCGAGCGACCCCCTCGAGTTGGTCCACTGCCACATCGCCCAGACGCCGTTGCTCCTGTCCAAGGTACGCCCGGAGCTACCGCCCGTCCTCTCCGAGGTGGTGAAGAAGCTGCTGGCCAAGGCCCCCGAGGCTCGTTACCAGAGCACGCTCGGGCTGCTTCACGACCTTCGGCGCTGTCGCGACGAGCATCATGAGGGGCGCTCGAGCTCGTTCGAAGTCGGCACCCGAGACTTCTCGTCCCGGTTCCTGATCCCGCAGCGACTCTACGGCCGCGACGATGAGATCGCCACGCTGTTTGGAGCATTCGCGGCCATCGCGGAAGAGCACCAGGGCACCAGAGACTCTACCGCCCCCATTCTACTCGTTGCCGGCGCATCGGGGATCGGAAAGTCCGCCCTGGTCCAGGAACTCTATCGCCCCCTCACGACGGCCCGCGGCTACTTCATCACGGGCAAGTTCGACCAGTACCAGCGCAACATCCCGTACTCGGCCGTGGTCCAGGCCTTCCGCGGACTCGTGCGCGAGTTGCTGACGCAGAGCGAGGAGCGCCTGCGCGTTTGGCGAGAGCACCTCCTGGAGGCCCTAGGTACGAGCGCCAAGGCGATCATCGACGTCATTCCCGAGGTCAGCCTGATCATCGGGCCACAGCCCGATCTACAGAGCCTAGGGCCCACGGAGGAGCGGAATCGCTTCAATCGTGTGTTTCGCAAATTCGTCCGTGTCTTTGCCCAGCCCGAGCATCCGGTGGTGCTCTTCCTCGATGATCTTCAGTGGGCTGACTCCGCGAGCCTCAGGCTGATCGAATTGATGCTCACCGACGATCGCCTATGCAATCTCTTGCTGATCGGTGCGTATCGCGACAACGAAGTCGGCCCGGCTCACCCCTTGACCTTTCTAATCGAGACCCTCCGCGACGAGGACATCGACGTCGGAGAGATCACCCTTCAGCCGCTCACCACGGCGAACGTCACCGAGCTGATCACGGACATGCTGGGGACGGCGCCCGACCGCGCGGCTCCGCTCGCGGCGCTCATTCGGCGAAACACCGAGGGAAACCCGCTCTACGTCACCGAGCTGCTCCGGGCGCTGCACGACCAGGAGCTGATCCGCTTCGATTCCCGCCAGGCCTCCTGGACGTGGGAGCTCGCTAGCATCGAATCCGAGGGGGTCACGAAGAACATCCTCCAGCTCATGATCGCCAAGCTTCGACGTCTGTCGGGCTCGACGCAGCGGGCGGTTCAGATCGCAGCCTGTGTAGGGGCCAGCTTCGATCTCCGGACACTGTCGATCATTCTGGAACGATCGCTGCGTGATACCTTTGCCGAATTGCTCCCGGCGATCCAGGCCGGGGTGTTGGTAACCACCTCCGAGACCGATCTCATGCCGGGCGAGGACGGCTCCGGGGGTACCGATGTCCGATTCTTCCACGACCGGGTCCAACAAGCCGCCTACGCGTCATTCGACGATGATCGGCAGCGCGTCGCGGTTCATCTACGCATCGGCCGTCTCTTGCTCGCCAACATCAGCGACGACGAGCGTGACGAGCAGATCTTCAACCTCGTCGAGCAGTTCAACCGAGGCCGCGAGTGCTTGGACGACGAGGCCGAGCTCGTACAATTGGCCCACCTCAACCTCGAGGCCGGACACAAGGCCCGGGCCTCCACCGCCTACTCCGCCGCCGTGGAGTACCTCGAAGTTGGTCGTGAGGTGTTGCCCCCCAATAGTTGGGAGAGACACTACGAGCTGTCCATGGACATCATACGAGAACTCGCGATCGCGGAGTTCCTCGATGGCGGCCACGAAGCCTCCGATCGATGGTCGCACGTTGCCCTAGAGCACGCCAAGACGGATCTCGAGAAGGCAAACATCTACCACACCCTCGCCGGCCAATGCACGATGTCGGCTCGCTATGGTGAGGCGCTCGACGTCGTCCGGACCGGTCTGACGCTGCTGGGCATCGACGTCCCGGCGCTCGAGGACATGGGGAAGGCGCTCCGCACCGAGCACGCGGAGATCGAGGCGCGGCTCGAGGAGGTGCCGATCTCGTCGTTGATCGATCATCCTCCGACCACCGATCCCCGGATCATCGCCGCTACCCGTCTGTTCCAGACGGCGGTGCCGGCCGCGTTCTATACCGATCTCAACCTGATGGCATGGGTCGTCGCGAAGCCGGTCAACCTCTGGCTTCAGCATGGTAACCCACCCGACTCGCTCGACTTGTATGCCACCTACGGCGACATCCTGGTCAAGCTCTTCCAAGAGTACCAGAAGGGCTACGAGTTCGCCGTCGTCGGGGTCACGCTCAGCGAGAGGGCCGGGAACGCCCAGGATAAGTGCCGCAGCTGCTTCTTCCTCGCCAACTGGATCCTGCCGTGGGTCAGGCCGCTGGCCGAGACGAAGGCGATCAACAACGCCGGATTCGAGGCCGGCCTCGAGTCTGGAGAGCTGGTGTTCGGAGGCTACACCATCACCTATCGCGGCATGAATGACTTCTACTGCGGTGAGCCCCTCGATCGAGTGTTGAAGGACGTGAGCGAGTACCTCGCGTGGACGCGGAAGGTGAAGAACACCTTCGCCGGGGACAACATCGAGGGCCAGGCGCTCGTCATCGCAAATCTCGCCGGCGTCGCCGACCGCCACGAGTTTGCCTTCAACGGCATGGACGACGCGCGCTACATCGAGATGTGCAAGGCGAACATGACCAACATGGGCCTTGCCTACTACCATGTGCTGAAGCTACAGGCACACTTTCTCTACGGCGAGTACGATGCGGCTCTCGCCGCGGCGTTGACGGCCGAAGAACTGCTACCCTACATCACCGGCAACATCGGCGTCGCGGAGCATGCCTTCTATAGTGCACTGACGCGGTGTGCGTTGCATGCCGACCTTCGCGATGGAAGCGGATCGTCCGACCCCGACGAGGCGACGCAGTGCTGGGAGAAGATCGAGGAGTACCACGGACAGCTCGGCCGCTGGGCCGAGAGTTGTCCGCAGAATTTTCGACACATGCATGCGCTCGTCACGGCGGAGATGGCACGAGTCCAAGGGCGCTCCAATCAGGCGATCGAACCCTACGAGGTGGCGATCGAGAGCGCGCTCGCCAACGGTTTCGTGCAGGACGTCGCCCTGGGCTACGAGCTCGCCGGCCGATATTGGCGGCGGCGGGGACGCGAGGAGTTGTTCCGCAACTACATCACGACGGCACTATATCGCTACCAACTGTGGGGCGCGAAGCACAAGATCGCGATGCTGAAGGCCGAATTTCCCTGGATCTCCGATGCTCCTCGCCATCAGGCGAGGAGCATCTCGTCCAACCAGACGGCGATCTCGGTGACGACGACACGGTTGGCCACCGCGCTGGACCTCGACAGCGTGATCAAGGCATCCCACGCGATATCCGGCGAGATCGTTCTCGAGAAGCTCCTGAGCAAATTGATGCGGCTGGTGCTCGAGAACGCGGGGGCCCAGCGGGGTGCGTTGATCATCGACACCGACGGGAGACTCTTGGTACAGGCCTCTGCGACAATGCACGCGGACGACGGCGACCGCACCGTCCACGTCGACGTGCTTGCTGGGGCACTCCTCGAAGAAATCGACATTGCGCACAGCATCGTCAACTACGCGGCACGTGTTCGACAGAGCGTCATCCTCAACGACGCGGTCTCCTCCGGGAACTTCACCATGGACGAGTACATCGTCACGAAGCGCCCGCTGTCACTGCTCTGCCTGCCGCTGACCCGGCACGGAGACTTCTTCGGCCTGCTCTACCTCGAGAACAACCTCACGGTCGGAGCCTTCACGGAGGAGCGTATCGAGGTACTGCGCCTATTGTCATCCCAGTTCGCAATCTCCTTCGAGAACGCAACCCTCTACAACAAGATGGAGCAGAAGGTCGAGAAGCGTACCGAGGAGCTCAAGAGGTCGAATCAGGAGGTGGAGGCGGCGCTGCACCGGCTCAAGACTACCCAGCGACAGCTAGTTCACTCGCAGAAGATGGCATCACTGGGTCAGCTGACGGCGGGCATCGCTCACGAGATCAACAACCCGCTCAATTTCGTGCAAAATTTCGCCGAGGTGAGTACCGAGCTCATCGAGGAGATCCTGGCCGCCCATGCGGGTGATCCGGATCTTCGGGTTGGGCAGATCAGAGAGACGCTGACCGATCTCGAGGAGAGCATGAGGGCGATCAACAACCACAGCGTGCGTGCATCTGGCATCGTCCACGGCATGCTTCAGCACGCGCGTGGACACACAGGAGCCTTCGAGGCGACGGAGATGAACGGCTTCGTGCGCCAGTACGTGAAGCTCGCTCAGTCTTCCTTCGAGAGTCGCACCGGAGGGATGCACGTGGAGTTGACCGATGACTACGGTGAAGGCGTCGGGACCGCGAAGATCGTCCCCGACGATCTAGGGCGCGTCTTGATCAACCTCCTCAACAACGCGTTCGATGCCGTCAAGGACCGGGCCAAATCAGAGCCATCGCAGTGGGTCGCTCGGATCCGGGTCACCACTGCGGTTCGCGGAGGAGACGTGGAAGTCCGGATCTCCGACAATGGCTCTGGGGTGGCGGATGGTGTTCGTGACAAGATCTTCGAGCCCTTCTTCACTACCAAGGCAGTCCACCGTGGGATCGGGGTCGGCTTGTCACTGTCGCACGATATCGTGGTGGAAGGGCACGGGGGCACCTTGCAGCTAGAGGAAGGCGCAGATGCGGAAGGCGCGACGTTCGTAATGAGGGTGCCACGGGAGGCCAAGGAAGCGCTCGCGCGAGCAGAGCGATCACCGGCAAGGGATCCCCGCCCGTCGTGAGATCGTCGATATGAGAGTCCTCGTCGTCGTGGCTCATCATGATGACCTCGAGTTGGGCTGCGGGGGAACCGTGGCGAAGTGGCTCGATGAGGGCCATTCCGTCGCCGCTCTGGTCATGACGCACTCGGGGTACGAGGGCGCCGACGGGTCTCATGTTCGAACACCATCCGAGGCCGCGGCGGAAGCTCGGGCCGCATCCAAGCTCCTCGGCTACGAGCTATTCGAAGTCGGTGCTGACACGCACGACATCATCGTCTGCGACGCGCACGTGGTACGGATCCTCGAGCTCATCGAGCGGCGGTCGATCGACACTGTGCTGACCCACTGGCACGGGGACACACACCCTCCCCACCGAAACGTCCACCAGATGGTGCTTCATGCATGCCGGCGAGTCCCCCGCGTGCTCGGCTTCGCGACCAACTGGTACTTGGGAGAGGAAGGCTACGACCCACGCTTCTTCGTCGCCATCGACGACGCTCGATGGCGCCAGAAGCTCGCGGCGCTGACCTGCTACGAGAGTGAGTTCCAGCGCGTGGGTGAAGTGTGGGTCGAGCACATCGAGCAGCAGAGTCGAATATATGGCCGCCGAGCCGGAGTGCCGCGGGCCGAAGGATTCATCGCCTACAAGTTCTTATGGGAGGGCAGCCATGAGTCGAAGTGAGACGACAGCGCCGAGCCCGGGTCTCTATTCCGAGACGGTGGAGAAGCTCCGGACGCGAATCCACGCTCACACTGCGTACGCCAACGTCAAGCTCGAGGACCTGCTGCGGGATGTCCTGGGACCGTGCGACGGGTCGCGATTGGTGGAGCTCGGGTGCGGGAGCGGCAACTTGTTCCCGGCCCACGCCGCAGCATTGGGGACGACGGGGCTGATCATCGGGCTCGACAAGGACCGCAAGCTGCTGGACGAGGCCCAGGAGGGGGCGAAGACCCTGACGACGCCCAGCGTGTTGCTCCACTGGGACTTCGACGTACATCCGTATCCGCTCTTGGACGAAGACGTCGATATTCTAATTGCGCCTTTTTCCGCATATTATACCAACGACATAGAGGCATGGATCGATGACGGCCTGCGCTTGCTCAGAGCCAAGGGACGAATGATCCTTCTGGGCCCGACCAAGGACAACGCGCGAGAGCTCGCGGACTTGAACGAGAAGGTCTCGGGACTTCGTTCGGTCCCGGAGACCGATGAGACTGCCGCCAAGCTCGAGGACGAACTGCTGCCGGCGCTGCGTCGTAGGGAGGAACTCGAGGTCACTTCGACGGTACTGGATCGTCGCATCGTGTTCCCCACCGCGGAGGAGTACGCTCGCTACTATCTCGCCACCTGGCTATGCACGAGGACCTCGGCCCGCATCGGTCGGACGATCGAGCATGACGTGGTGGTTGCGGCCGCACACGAGTCTTCGCTCGAGCTGGGCAAGCAGATCATATGCATCGAAGCTCGCCGGCCATGATCCCGAGTTCGATCAGCCGGCCGGAGTATTGCGGTGCCGTACGTGATCGGGCTGTTCGAAGCGGCCTGCTTCGAGGACGCCGAGGATCTCTTCGATGCCGTCGGAGACGCGCCAGGAGCTTTCGAACCCCAGGCACTCCCGGATCTTGGCGAATTCGACGCGATAGTCCCGCGGATCTTCTTCCTTGTGCGTGTAGCGGATCTGGGCCCCGGGTATCTGCCGGAGCAGCTCCTGGGCGAGCATCTCCTTGGTGTAGTTCTCCGGTGTACTCCCCACGTTGAAGACATCGTACGCGACGCTGGCCTCGGGTGCAGCGAGCACGAGCCGGACCGCGCTCGCGAGGTCTTCCACATGACAATAAGGACGCCAGAATTGGCTCCCGAAGATGTCGAGGACCCTTCCGAGTGCGAGTTCCTTCGTGAATTCGTTCACGGTGAGATCGAACCTCATCCGAGGTGACACGCCATATGCCGTAGCAAAGCGCAGGCAGGTCGGGCAGAATCCGCCGATTCGCTTCATCCCCTGGAGGATGGCGAGCTCGACCTCGACCTTGAGCCTCGCGTACAAGGAGACGGGGGAGAGGCGTGACGCCTCGTCGAGGT
>JGI12210J13797_10025792_pt1 | contig 15889 bp, 16 predicted proteins | sample ElkSlonscriptome_3_FD_13797 | JGI IMG/M metagenome (IMG submission 13797)
GGGTGGTGCCGAACTGCTCGAGCACGATGGCCGCGTCGACGAAGCTGCCGCCAAACCCGCCCGCGGCCTCGGGGAGGGCGATCCCGAGCCAGCCGAGCTCGCCCATCTGTTGGTACACCTCGCGCGAGAAGCCCGTCTCGTCGTCGCGCATCTTTCGCATTCGGGTGACCGGCAGCTCCTTCTTCACGAAGTCGGCCACCGTCTTTCGGATCATCTTCTGGTCTTCGCTCAACTCGAAATCCATGACGCTTCTCCTCGAAGACCGTTCACTTGGTGGGCAGGCCCAACAGGAACTTGGCGATGATGTTCTTCTGAATCTCGTTGGACCCGCCGTAGATGGTCGTCGCGCGGGTGTAGTTGAAGGCAGAGGGCACCCCGCGCTCGTTGGCCGGCACCGTGCCCTCTTCATTGAACCACTCGAGCGAGTTGTGGCCCATGACGTCCATCGCCAGCTCCATGCACTGCTGGAGGATCTCGGAGCCGCGGAGCTTGAGGATGGAGGCCTCCGGACCCGGCGCATGTCCGAGGGAGGCGCTGGCGAGCGCGCGGTAGTTCTGCATGCGCAGGCCATCGAGTTTGATCTCGAGGCGAGCGATGCGCGCCCGCACGTCGGGATCCTCGAGCAGCGATTTGCCGCCCGCCTCGGTCTCGGCCGCGATGCGCTTGACACGACGAATCGCCCGGGACGACAAGCCGACGGCGGCGATGAGGGTCCGCTCGTGGCCCAGCAAGGCTTTGGCCATGGTCCAGCCGCCGTTGAGGGGACCGACCAGATTCTCCTGAGGAACCTTCACGTTCTCGAAGAAGGTCTCGCAGAAGGCCGGGGTTCCGCCGGTGGTGAGGAAGGGCTTGGCCGCGACCCCATCGCTCTTCATGTCGGCGAGCAGAAAGCTGATCCCCGCTTGTTTCTTCACGTCGGGATCGGTGCGCACGAGCAGGAAGATCCAGTCGGCGTACTGGGCGTAGGTGGTCCAGGTCTTCTGGCCGTTGAGGATGAAGTGACCGTCCCCGTCGTCCTCGGCGCGCAGCTTGAGCGAGGCGAGGTCGCTGCCCGCGTTGGGCTCGGAGTAGCCCTGACACCAGACCTCTTCACCGGACAGGATCTTGGGGAGGAAGCGCTCCTTCTGGGCGTCGCTGCCAAACTGGATGAGCAGCGGCCCCACCATGTGCAGACCGAAGGGGCTCAGCTGGGGTGCGCCGGCGAGCTCGAGCTCTTCGGTGAGGATGAAGCGCTTGGTGACGTCGAGCCCGGGTCCGCCCACCTCCTTGGGCCAGTGGGGTGCGACCCACCCTTTGTCATGAAGGACCTCGTGCCACTGCATCGACTCCTCGTGCGAGAAGTTGCCGTCGACGGCGGCCTTCTCGGCGAGGTCGGAGGGCATGGCCTCCGCGATCCAACCCCGTACCTCCTTACGGAAGGCCACGTCCTCGGGGGAAAACGACATATCCATGAGCTGCGTCTCCTCGCCGATCCCTTCGCGCGCACCGCAGCGCGGTGCCGGGTCGGTCCGGCGGCAGTTTGATGCGCCCCGGCGGGGAGTTCAACCGCTCCCCGCGATGGCGGCGACCCAGGGGAGGCTCGGAACATACCTTGCATCACGTTGTGGCATGCCCACTCCGTCCGCCTTACGCCGCGTTGCATTCGCAGGCACCCTTCTCGCGTTCGTCCCCCTCGCCTGCAGTCCGGGCACCGACCAGCAGAGCGGCGAGCTGAGGGATGCGCCGGACCAGATCTACACGGTGGACGGGTGGATGAGCCTCGAGTCGGACTACATCCCGCGGGTGTGCACGCAGGAGAACGGAAATGCCGATTATCAGGCTCTCGTGGCCCAAGCCATCGCCGCCAGGACCTATCTCCTCCGGGCCATGCGCGACGATTCGGCGCTCGGAACCACGGCCAAGCCGGTAGGAAATGGCGAGTTCTTTCAGGCTTATTCAGCCACGGCCAACCCCGGGTGCGTGGCCGCCACCAACGAGTCCAGGGGTGTGGTCATGACCTGGAGCGGTGAGCTCATCGTCGCCAACTACGTGGCGGGGGCCCTGGTACGTTCGGACGGAAGCCTGGGTAAAGATCCCACCCACACCCAGCATTTCGTGACCATCAACGATGGCAAGAGCGGCGCTGACGTGACGCCGGCCCCGCGGCCCATCGCCCTGCCCTCCCGGTCCGACAACCGCGGCTGCATGGGGCAGAACCGTGCTCACCATCTGTCACTCAACGGTTACTTCGCCCACGAAATTCTCGAGTATTTTTACGGCAACGACATCGAGTTCGTGGGTCTGTCGGGGGTGGAGCCTCCCCGGGAGCCGGGTCGCGTGTGCGACGACATCCCGCCCGAGGGCGCCTGCACCGGGACACTCCTGCAGTGGTGCGGCGAGGGCGAGGTCCACAGCTTCGACTGCGCCCGGACCGGGCGTACTTGTGTCGCCGAGGCGGGTGAGCCCGGCCACTGCGAGGAGACCGCCGACCCACCCACCTCGTGTGGCAACGTCGACTACGAAGGCATCTGCGAGGGCGACGAAGTGGTCTACTGCAACGACGACGGCCTTCTCGAGCGCGTCGACTGCGCGGCCCAGAACCTGACCTGCGGCGACCCCGGCGTCGCTGGCAAGGAGTGCGTCCCACCCATCGACGGCCAGTGCGGCGTCGACGACATCGAGCCCCAGTGTGTCGGTACCGTCTTCGTGCGCTGCTCTGGCGACCAGCTTCGGTCGATCGACTGCGCGAGCATCGGCCAAGCCTGCGGCTACGTGAAGGACGAGGACGGCAGCGAGCGGGTCGACTGTCTCCAGGTCATCCAGTAGCGATGCGCCGCGAGGCTTTGCCCGCGGCGTCACCAGATTCGCCATCTTGGGGATTCATCTGGCTATAATCCCTGGTGGATGGTCGAGCCTTCCTTCACCCCGGGCATGATGCTCGCCGGAAAGTACGAGGTGGTGCGTCCCCTCGGTTCCGGGGGGATGGGTGACGTCTTCGAGGGCGTGCACAAGGCCCTCAACAAGCGCGTCGCGATCAAGGTCCTGCGCTCGGAGGCGGCGAGCATCCCGGAGTACCGGCAGCGCTTCGAACGAGAGGCACGGGCCGCCGCCTCGCTCCGCGGCCCGCATGTCGCCCAGGTGACGGACGTCGAGGTCCTCGACGACGGGCGGCCGTTCATCGTCATGGAGTACCTCGAAGGCCGCGACCTCAACGACGAGCTCGAGCTCCGCGGGACCTTGCCCATCGCCGAAGCGGTCGACTACGTCCTGCAGACGTGCAGCGCGATGGCCGAGGCCCACGGGAAGGGCATCGTTCACCGCGACCTCAAGCCGCACAACCTCTACCTCACCGAGCACGGGGACGGACGAAGCATCAAGGTGCTCGACTTCGGGATCTCCAAGGTGGACGAGGGCGACTCTTCGGTCACCGCCACCTCGGTGGCCATGGGCACGCCCCTCTACATGGCGCCCGAGCAGATGCGTAGCGCCAAGCACGTGGACGCCCGCGCCGACATCTGGTCGCTCGGGGTCATCCTCTACGAGCTGCTGTCTGGGCGGCCGCCCTTCGACGGCCAGAACCCCACCGCCGTCATCGCCGCCGTCACCGCCGATACGCCCCCCCCGCTCCGCGAGCTGTCTCCCGACGTGCCCGAAGAGCTCGCGCGGGTGGTGATGCGGATGCTCGAGAAGAACAAGGAGCTTCGCCCCGGCAGCGTGCTCGAGCTGGGCCAGCTCATCGCGCCTTACTGCACCGGCGGCACCTGGGAGCCCAACGCGCCTCGCTCCAGCTTGACCGGCGGCGAGTCCTCCGTTTCGCGAGCCACGGTGAGCGCGCACAGCGTCGACGGCTTGAGCGCCACGGCGCGGCACGACACCGCCGCCAGCTGGTCGACCCAAGGGACACGCCAAGCTCGTCGCCGTCGCCAGACGACGACGGCCCTCGTGGCAGCCGGGACCCTCACCGTCGTCGCCGTGATCGGCGGGATCTGGGCCACCCGCGACATCGACCCCGAGCCGGGGGCCGACGCCGCCGCAACGCCCCCACGCGCCGCCGAGCCCCCCGAAGCGGCCCCGCCGCCCGCTCCCGAGCCCATCGCGAGCGCGACGGCCACCGCCACCTCGACCGCCGACCGGCCGGCGTTGCCCCCACCGCCCGAGCCCAAACGGCTCGGTCCGCCAGTGGTCAAGCCGCCCGTCAGGCCGCCTCCGCCTGACAAGCCGCCGCCTCCCCCTCCTCCGCCGCCGCCCGCGGACGGAACCAACCCCGATCTCCTATGACTTCCTCCCGCTTCGCTTGGCTCCTCCGTCTCCTCCTCGTCGTCTTCGTCGCGCTCGCGCCCGCCCCAGCCTCTGCCCAGAGCGAGACGTGGAAGACGCTCAAAGAGAAAGGTGACGAGGCCTTCCGCGAGCGACGCTACGGCGAGGCACTCGACTTCTACGACGCCGCCTGGGCGAAAGAGCAAAAGCCTGTCCTCAACTACAACCGCGGCCGCGCCTACGAGGCGCTCGGACGCTTCCCGGAGGCCCTCGACCAGTTCGAGAGCTTCGTGGAACGCGCCCCCGAAGCGCTCAAGGCCAAGGTGCCCAAGCTCGATGCGCTGATGGAAGAGACCCGCGGCAAGGTCTGCACCATCACCATCGAGAGCGCGCCCGAGGGTGCTCGCGTCCTGCTCGACGGCGTCAAGCTCGGCGTCACCCCCATCTTCGATCGGCGCGTGAACGCGGGTAAGGTCGAGCTCGAGCTCTCGGCCGACAACTACCTCCCACAGACCCAGACCATACCGCTTCCGGGAGGCAGCACGTTGCCCTTGATGATCAGACTGAAGCCGGTCACCCAGGGCAAGGTGGTGGTGAAAACCGACCCCGAGGGGGCTACCGTCACCATCGACGGAAAGCCGGTCGGGCTATCCCCCATCGTGCGTGAGATGACCCGCGGCGAGCACCAGCTCCGGATCGAACTCGACGGCTACGAGACCATCGAGGACACCTTCAGCGTGGAGCCAGGCAAAGACGAGACGGTGAGCATCTCCCTCACCAGCACCACGCCCGTCTACGCCGCGTGGTGGTTCTGGACCAGCATCGGTGGCGCGGTCGCCGTCGCGGGCGGCCTCACCGCGACCTTCGTCGCCCTCAACACCGAGAAGGACCCCGAGCCCGGGTCCATCGACCCCGGCCTCGTCCAAGCCCCCATCACGGGGGCCTCCATTCTGCAGCTCGCCTTCTGAGCTTCGGCCTCCGCGAGGCGGGGCTCAGGCGAGGAGGTTCTTGGCGATGACCAGGCGCTGGATCTGGCTCGTGCCTTCGTAGATCTGCAGCACCTTGGCGTCGCGCATCAGCTTCTCGACCGGATACTCCTTCACGTAGCCGTTGCCCCCGAAGACCTGCACCGCATCGACCGCGGTGGTCATGGCGGCGTCGGCGCCGTAGGCCTTGGCGAAGCTCGACACGATGGGGTTGCGCACCCCGTGATCGAGGTTCCATGCCGCCTTGCGGTAGAGCAGCTGCGTCGCCTCCACGCGGATGGCCATGTCGGCCAGCATCGCCTGGACCATCTGGTGCTGCGCGATGGGCTTGCCGAAGGTCTCGCGTTCCTTGGCGTAGGCCACGCACTCGTCGAGGCAGCGACGCATCACGCCCGCGGAGATGGCGCCGATGTCGGGGCGCGTCTGGTTGAAGGTCTCCATCGCGAGCTTGAACCCCTTCCCCGCGGGGGCGAGCAGGTTCTCCTTGGGGACCTTCACATCCTCGAAGAAGACCTGGGCGGTGTCGCTCGCGCGCTGCCCGAGCTTGTCCTCCTTCTTGCCGACCTTGAGGCCGTCGCTGTCGCGGTCGACGATGAAGGCGCCGATGCCCTTGTGGCGTGACGACGGATCTTCGGTGGCGAAGACCACGTACCAGCGGGCGTGACTCGCGTTGGTGATCCAACACTTCTGGCCGTTGAGGACATAGTCGTCCCCGGCCTTTCGGAAGGTGGTCTTCATGCCGGCCACGTCGCTGCCGGCGCCCGGTTCGGTCGTGCAGTAGCTGACGAGAATGGGCGACTCGGTGAGCATGCCGAGGTACTTTTTCTTCTGCTCCTCGTTGCCCCCTAGCTTGACCGGGGTGGCGGCAAGGACGTTGGCCAGCATGCTCGTCTGGATCCCCGAGCAGCCGTAGGCCAGCTCCTCGGTGATGAGGCTGTTCTCGAGCTCACCGAAGCCAGCGCCGCCGTAGTCGGTCGGGACGGTGGCGTTGATGAGGCCGATGTTCCAGGCCGCCTCGAAGACATCGAGGGGAAACTTGGACTGGGCGTCGCACTCGGCGGCGATGGGGGTGATCTTCTCCGCCGTGAAGCGGCGTGCGGTCTTGATCAGCTGGTCGTGCTCTTCGGAGAGCTGGAAATTGAGCATGGGGCTACTCTTTCAGTTGATTGCGGCGTCGCTCGTACTCGGCCCGCACGCTGCGGGAGCCGACCAGGTAGCCGACGATGAGGCCGAGCAGAGCGACGAGGGGGATGTACAGGAGATGGTTCGACGTCATCGCCGCGACGTTGAACATGGGCGTCAGTCTCCTTGCTCGCGGGCACGCTCCAGGTCTTCCCGCAGCTCGCGGATCCGATCGTCGAGGCCCCGCTGCTTGCGGAAGGACAGAAAAATGAGGAAGAAGGCCAGGAGCCAGAACGCAGCGTAGGCCTCCACGAGGAGCACCTCGCCGCTCTGCATCTCTGCCTCGCCACCCGTGACGGGGGCGAAGTCCTGGTCGGGGCGGGCCACGGTGGCGTCCTCGGGCATGGTCTCGTTCGGCGATGACGTGGTGTCTTGCACGGCCTAGTCCCCGGCGATGCCGAGCTCCAGTGCTTCTTGCTCGAGGGCCTCGACGTGGGTCTGCGCCGTGTGGAGACGCATCCGCTGCCAGATGAGCACCACCGTGAGCAGGAAGAAGGTGGCGAAGCCCATCATCAGCGCGAGCTTCATGTCCGGATGCCCGAGACCACCGCCGCCCTTGGTGATGACGCGGGGGTGCTGTCCGCCCCACTTCTGCACCGAGTAGCGGATGATCGGGATGTTGGCCGTGCCGAGGATACCCAGCGCCGCGGCGAACTTTCGCTCCGCCTCCCCGCCCGCACTGAAGCTGCGCATCACCGTGTAAGCCACGTAGATGAGCACGTTGAGCAGCGAGGTAGTGAGGCGGGGGTCCCACGTCCAGTAGCGTCCCCAGGCGCGCGCGGCCCATAGCGGCCCGCTGATGATGAGCATCAGCCCCATCACCACCGTCACGTCGGCGCCGGCGCGCGCGAGAGCGTCCCACTTGAGGTCGCCCTTGGCGAGGTAGAGCGCCGAGCCGAGGAAGCAGGCTCCCGCGCCGAGGTACATCCCCACGGCCGAGGGCACGTGGAAGTAGAAGATCTTCTGGACGATCCCCATCGTATTCTCGACGGGCGCCTTCAGGAAGATGACCTGGAGGGTCGCCACGAGGGTGACGGCGGTCAGGATGAGCAGGCCGTAAAAGATGCGGTCCCGTCCTCCCTGTCGGCTCGGCGCCTTCGCCGGGGCGGTGTCATCGGTGGGGCTGATCGCGCTCACGAGGTCTCCAACGCCGAGAGCATAGGACATCCCGGCCCGACCACCAACGAGACCGAGGGCCGCGCGCGAGGGCTCGAGGTCAGCGGGGAGCGATGGCGTCCCAGCCGGTCTTCTGGGCGAGGACGGCCAGGGCCAGGTTGAGGTTCATGGTGGCGTTGAGCACGTTGTAGCGGTTCTCGGCCCACGCCCGGGCCGGGTCGACGAGCTCCCGGTCCTCCATGGTCCCCACCGCGATGGACTGCTGGACGGTGAAGAGCCACTTCTTGGCGTAGCCGACGGCCTTCTCGTAGGCCTTCAGGCGCTTCTGCCAGTGCAGCACGTCGGCGTAGGCCACCTCGACCTCGGAGGCGACCCCGCCGGTGGCCTGCTTCTCGAGCGCCTGCATCTCGAGGAGCTGCGCCTCGGCGAAGGCGATCCGGGACAGGCCCGGCAGCAGGTCGAGGTTCCACTGCATGACGAGGCCGAACCCGAACCGGAAGTAGTTGCCCGGGTCGAGCACGAAGGGGTTGATCTGGTCGGCGACCTCGGGCGCCGTGCTGAAGCCCACGTTGAGCCCGAAGGCGAGGTCGGGGTAGAGCTGCGAGCGGCGCAGGGCGAGCTGAGCCCGCCGCGCTTCGACCCCGGCGCTGGCCTGCCGCACCTCGGGCCGATGCAGGCGAGCCTGGGCCACGTACTCGTCGAGCTTCTTGAGCGCATGCGCCGAGACCTCGAGCGGCTCGTCGCGGAAGGTCAGCTTGTCGACCCCCGTGTAGTAGCGGAGGCCCGCCCTGGTGACGGTCAGGAACTTCTCCGCCTGGGCCTTTCGGTTCTCGAGCTCGGCGCTGTAGGTCTGGAGCTTGAGCAGATCGATGGGGTCGGTGGCCTCGTCCTCCTCGAGCTTGCTCACCGCGTCGAGGATCTTCTCCTCCGCCTCCTGGAGCAAGATCATGCCGTCGCGCGCGAGCTGCAGGCCGAGGTAGGCCTTGCGAACCTCGAGTCGCACCTGGTCGCGTGCCACGTCGACCCCGGCCTCGTTGACCTTCACGTTGGCCTCCGCCGCCTTCCAAAGATTTGTGATCTTGCCGAAGGTCCACAGGGGGACCGCGCCGCTGAGATTGGCCCGCCACGCGACCCCGAGGTTGTTGGTGAGAGCGATGTCCGTATTGGGGCTGAAGATGGCGCTGCCGCGCACGGTGGGCGCGATGGCCATGCCGCCCGTCATCTTCCACTGCGAGTAGGGGGCGAAGTAGGCCTCGTTGAGCTGGGCCTGCACCTGAGCGAGTTTGGCTCGAGCCTTGAGCAGGTTCGGGTGGTTGCGGTCGGCGAGCCGGAGGCACCGGTCGAGGTCGGCGCCCTTGGCCGAGCGCCGTCCCTTCCCGGGTTCGGGTGCGGTGCGGTCGGCCCGGGAGACGGCGCCGTCCTCGGACCGACCCACCGTGGGGAGCAGGGTCAGCAGGCCCACCACGGCGAGGCCCGCGATGGCCTGGCACTTGCGGCGGATCATCGGGACTTGTTGCCGAGGCGCTTGTCGTGGTGCTCGCTCAGGCGATAGGGCGGGAAGTCCACCGACAGCACCGTGCCTCCCTCAGACCGCTTGAGTCGAGGCTTTCCCTTCACGTCGTAGTGGAGGGCGATGACGAGCACGGCGTCGGCGCCGTCTTGCTCGACGTGAACCCGGGAGACGGGGGTCTCGAAGTGGTTGGTGGGCAGAGGCAGGCGGTTGACGCGTTCGGGGACCTTCACTCCCTGAAAACGGAACTTCATCACGCCGTCTTCCTTCGCCTCCTGAACATCGACGTGTCCGTAGACCTCGAGGAAGACGCGCGAGCTACCGTCGGCGAACATGCGGAAGCCCGGGTAGGTCGCCGTTTGGCTCTTTCCGTGGCCCTTGTGGTCTTCTACCCGGCGCGCGTAGACCTTGCCCGAGAGATCGTTGGGACCATCGAGCTGCGTGCCGCCGGCGTCCCACGACGTGGGCTCGTCGAGCTCCTTGAAGGCGTCCTTCTTCCCGATGTTGACTTCTGCCTTGCCGGAGCCGCAGGCCGTCAGCAGCAGCCCCAGCGCAAGCCCTAGTCCCCGATGCTCGTCGGCCATGACGCCGGAATTGTGGCACGCGTCCGGGGGATGACCAAGGAGACGGCAAAGCGAGGGCGCTTGGAGGCCCGGTCCGACCCCTGCTAGAAACATCTGGCATGGTCGATACGCCCCCTCCGGGAGGTGCCGGCGCCCCCCCGGCCCAGCCCGCGACCCAGCCTCCGGGCCCACCGGCCGAGACCGAGGCTCACCTCGTGGAGCTCAACGCGCTCCTCGGTCGGGGCACGCGTTACGCCGGCAAGCTCTTCTTCGAGGGCCGCGTGCGGGTGGAGGGCGGCTTTACCGGCGACATCCGGGGTGACGTCCTCATCGTCGGCGACGGCGCCGACCTCGACGGGGACATCGAGGTCGAGATCTGCATCGTGACCGGCGGGCAAGTGCACGCAAACATTCGCGCTTTCCAGGCGATCGAGCTCCACGCCCCGGCCATCGTGCGCGGGGACCTGCACGCCCCCAACGTCTTCATCGACCGCGGCGTCCAGTTCGAGGGCAACCTCAAGATGCAGCCTCTCGACGGCCCCGCCGACCGCAAGGGCGCTCGCCGGGCCCAAGGCGACGCGGCGCTGGCCACGCGAACCCCCGACACGCAGGAACCCGACGAGGGCGTGCTCCCGGGAGGAACCTCCCCCGACGCGGACCACAATAGGACGGGATGACGAGCCCCCGCGCCACGCGACGTACGCTGCTGGCCGCCAGCGCCACTGGACTGGCCCTGGCGCCCATCGATGCCCTCGCCGAGGAAGATCCCTACGAGGTCCGACGCTACTTCTTCGCCCAAGAGGGCAAGGCGTACAACACTGGCGGAGCGATCATTCGGGTCAAGGCCCCGATGGATCAGGTGGCGAAGGAGGTCACGAAGTTCCGCCGGTACAACCGGGTCCTCCCCCGCATCGAGACGAGCAAAATCGTCGGACGCGACGGCAAGAAGAGCGCCGACGTCTACATGCGCGCCCCCATCTTTGGCGGGACCATGAGCATCTGGTTCATCACCCGCTTCGTCGGTCCCCTCCCCTGGAAGTGGGGCGGTGTGAAGATCGTGGGCAGCCTGATGAAGAGCAACGTCGAGTCTTTCGACGGCGTCTGGAAGCTCCACCCCTGCGGCGATGACGAGAGCGAGACCGTCTTGCGGCTCGAGCTCAACATGGTGCCCAAGGTGCCGGTGCCCACCGGGCTGCTCGAGCGCTCCTTCCGCTGGGCGGCCGAGAAAGGCTGCGTGGCGATGCGCGATCTCGCCGAGAAGGGTCGCTCCACCGTAACCGACGACTAGACGCAGCCGGCGATCGGTCTCGACTAAGCTGCGAGCGTGCTCGAGCTGCTGCTGTCCTGGGCCTGGCTGGCGGCCGCCCCTCCAAAGGCGGACCAGGCGCCCTGTCCCGACGACATGGTGCTGGTCCAAGGCACCCACCCCGAGCAGCTCCAGCGGCTCTGCACCGACGTGCGCAAGGGCAAGTGCTGGGCCTTCTTCCCGGAGCTCATGGCTCAGGAGGCGCGCTTCACGAGAGTGCGCACCTGCATGGACCGATACGAGTGGCCCAACCGCAAAGGCACGCGGCCCGAGGTGATGATGACCTTCCTCGAGGCGGAGAAGATGTGCGCGACGCGAGGCAAGCGGCTCTGCACCGAGTTCGAGTGGGAGCTGGCCTGCGAGGGCCCGAAGCACCTCCCCTGGCCCTACGGGTGGGCCCAGCGCGAGGGCGTCTGCCACAACGACGAGCGCTACCGCCACTACCGCTTCGACGACCTGCACAGCACGGACAGACGGAAGCGCGACCGCGAGACGGCGCGCCTGTGGCAAGGCGCCCCGAGCGGAAGCCACCCCGGCTGCACCAGCGCCTTCGGCGTGGAGGACCTGGTGGGCAACGTCGAGGAGTGGGTCGCCACCTCACGACGAGAGTGGCCCTACCGCTCCAGCCTCAAGGGCGGCTTTTGGGCCAAGGCCTGGAGCGGCTGCCGCGGCACCAACGAGAGCCACTCGCCGCAGTTCCGGTTCTACGAGATCGGCTTCCGCTGCTGCCGCAATCCCGAGTAGACACTCGCTAGCCCGCGTTGGCGTAGATGTCGTCGCCGGTGGCGACTTCTTCGGCGTCTTGGCCCTCGACGCCCTTGGCGTGAGAGGGAAGGTCGGGCAGCTCGCCGGGCGTGGTGCCGGGAGCGACCCAGTAGATCTCGGGGGTGGCGCGGTAGCCGCTGTAGGTCTGGCGCTTCTCGGTGCGACCGCTCTTGTAGTGGATGGTGATGACGCTGAAGACGTCCATCCCGCGGGTGCCCTTCTGCTTCCGGTAGACCTTGCCGTCCTTGTACCAGGACTTCTCGACGATGCGCCGCTCGTACTTCTCGATGCTCGAGATGCCGTAGCTGTACTCGACGTGGTCGACCTCTTCCCCGCCGAGGACCTCGACCACCAGCTTGCCCGGCTCGGGCACGAAAGCATGAATGACGACGCTGTAGGCGTACGGGTTTTGAATCTGCAGATCGACCTTGGGGTAGGACACCGTCGCGTCGAGCCCGAGCTTGGTGTAGCCGGAGGGCCGCGAGTGGCTGCGGCGCTTGATGATCTTCATGCCGCCGAACTGCGCCGCGGCGTAGAGGGTGCTCGAGACCTGACAAGTGCCGCCGCCGATGCCGATGGTGAGCTCGTCGCCGACGATCTCGGGCGCCCGGTCGAAGCCGGCTTCGACGGTGCGTGGACCCACCCGGTCGTTGAAGGAGAAGGTCTGCCCCGGACGCAGGACGAGACCGTTGAGCTTCTTGGCGGCGTGCTCGACGTTGTGTGAGCGACCCTTCTTGTAGACCTTGTAGCGGGTCTCGTAGGTCCCGAGGACCTTGCTGAGGTCGAGATGGTCGAGGTCGGCCAGGGTGGTCTCGGCGTCGGTCTCGGCCGTCACGAGAGAGATCTCGGAGGCGACGGACGCGGACGACACCGCAGCGCTGAGCGCAGCCACCGATGCGTCCACGTCGAGCGACTGACCCTTCACGTCGGGGATCTTGCGGTGGTTCTCCAGATCGAGCCGCGCGTCGACGGGCTTGGTCACGAAGGAGGGCGCGATGGATGTGAGGTACCCCCGCGCCACGGCCTCATCGAAGCGGTAGATGAGCGATACGTCGATGCCGCCGTGGCGAGCCTCGTCGGTCTCGCGGAGACGCTTGAGGACCGAGCCGCGGTGGCCGACGGCGCGGGCCCGCTGCACGGTGGCCGGCACGTCGATGGCCGCACCGATCTCCCCCAACGTGACCGTAAACCGCTGGTCACCGTGAACGAGCGTCACCTTGCGCCCGCGGTAGCTTTCGTCGCGCTGCTCGAGCAAGGCGTAGGGGTCGTGTCCCTCTGGAAGCTCTTGGCCTCCCACCTTGAGGCCCCGCAACATCGGCGAGGTGGGCAGACGAGGCTCGACGGCCACGGTACCCCCGAGACCGAGGACTACTCCGAAACTGACGGCGATCGTGACGCGGTAGAGGGTCTTCAACGGAACGTCTCCCCTCGCCCGAAAAGGGACTGAGGCGGCGGGGCCGTGGATCGTAACGTCATGTTTCGGGACTTCGCCACTTTCATGGCCGATTTGCAGGGCTCTAGACAGAGCCAGGGGATTTGTACGCCACAGCCGGCCGGGGGCTTCCCTCCCCCGAGCGTCGAAGGTGTGCTCGCCTCGCGGGCCGTTCGTCCGAGCCGGGTCGAGCGGCGTCAGACGCCTTGCCGTCGGTACTGCTGGGCCATCGCGAGATAAGCCGCTGCGCCGTCGACGCCAAGGGTGCGCTCGCTGTCGCTGACGGGGCGGACCACCTTGGCGGGGACCCCAAGAGCGAGCATGCGGGGTGGGATCTTCATGCCCGGCGGGACGAGCGCGCCGGCGCCGACGACGGCGCCCTCTCCGACCTCGGCGAGATCGAGCACCACCGATCCCATGCCGATGAGGCAGCCGTCGCCCACTCGGCACCCGTGCAGGACCACCCGGTGCCCGACCGTGACCTCGTCGCCCACGAAGGTGTCGGCGTGGTCGGTGGTGACGTGGACCATGCTCAGGTCCTGGATGTTGGTGCGGCGGCCGATGCGGATCTTGCCGACGTCGCCGCGCACCACGGCGTTGAAGAAAACGCTGCTGTCTTCGCCGAGGTGAACATCACCGATGACCGCGGCCCCGGGCGCGATGTAGACCCCTTCGGCCAGGGTCGGCGCGACGTCGCCAAAGGGGATGATGAGGGGCTTGGGAACGCCGGCGTCGGTCACGACGCCACCACGGTGAGACGCCGCTTTTCGGGCGTCCATGCCGGCGCGGCCGCCTCGGCCTCCCGGCGGCTCTCGTCGGTGAGGCGACCGAGGAGCGAGTGCTTGTAGGCCTCCACGACCTCCACCTCCACCATGCGGTGCGACAGCGACAAGTCCGTGGCATCGGGGATGTGCACGATCTCGTTGCGCTCGCTGCGGCCCGACAGGTTCTCCGGGCGCGCCTTGCTCGGGCCCTCGACCAGGACCTGCTGGCGGCTGCCGATGAGCCGGGTCAGATGCTCGCCGATGAGACGCTCGCTGAGGGCGAAGAGGCGATGCAGCCGCTCGGACTTGACCTCCTCCGGCACGTCGTCACCCATCTTGAGGGCCGGCGTGAAGGGGCGCGGCGAGTACTTGAAGCCGAAGACCCCCGTGTGACCCACCTCTTCGACCAGCGAGAGCGTGGCCTCGAAGTCCTCGTCCGTCTCGCCCGAGAAACCGACGATGATGTCGGTGGAGACGGTGATCCCCGGTACCGCTTCGCGCAGCCGGTTGAGCCGGTCGACGTACTCGGCACGGCGGTAGCGACGGAGCATGCGCTTGAGCATGCGGTCACTCCCGGACTGCACCGGCAGGTGGATGTGCTGCACCAGCCGGGGCGCCAGGTCACGATGGGCCGCGATGAGCGACGGGGTGAGATGCCGCGGGTGCGGGCTCGTGTAGCGCAGCCGCCAGAGCTCGGGCACGGCGGTCAGGATCTCGCGTATGAGGGCCGCGAAGGCGCTTTCGTCGGGATCGCCGGGGTCGGCGTCGGGGGCGAAGGAGACTCGTCCGGATGGGTCTTGGTAGCTGTTGACCGTCTGACCGAGCAGGGTCACCTCCCGCACGCCCGTCTCCACCAAGACGCGGATCTCGTCGACGATGGCCTGGCTGTCCCGATATCTCTCCGGCCCCCGCGTGTGCGGCACGATGCAGTAGGTACAGCGCTCGTTGCAGCCCTTCATCGTGGTCACGTAGGCGGTGGGCTGACCGGCCACGGCGTGGGGCGCGGTGAGGAAGCGCGGCGCGTCTACGTCGAAGACGGTCCGCACCGCCGGAGGCCCCCCGAGCAGGGCGTCCGCGAGCAGGTCCGGCAGCTCGGGGATGTTGTCCGGGCCGATCATCAGATCGATGGCCGGCATGCGCTTCATCAGGCGCTCCCCCTCCTGCTGGGCGAGGCATCCCGCCACCACGATGAGCATGTCGGGGCGCTCACGCTTGCGGACGGCGAGCTTGCCCACCTCGCTCCGCAGCTTCTGCACGGCCTTCTCGCGGATGCTGCAGGTGTTGAGCAGCACCACATCCGGCTCGTCGTCCTGGGTCCGCGCGTGTCCCGCGTGGCGGAGCACCTCCTCGAGGCGCTCGGAGTCGTGCACGTTCATCTGGCACCCGAAGGTGCGGATGTGGAAGGTGGCCATGGGTCGCAGATCTCGGGGGCTAGCCCGGCAGGAGTAGAGGAAGTCGCGGCCTTCGTCCAGGCCTCGACGAACGACTATAGTCCCGGCCATGCCGGCCCGACTGCTCCGTCCGTCACGCTGGGGGCTACTCATCGCCCTCGCCTCCCTGGGGGGGTGCAACCGCTCGACCGGAAGCTCCGGCGCCAGTGCCAGCGCAAGCGTGCCGAGTGCCACCAGCCCAACCCCGGCGGAGGTCAGCAAGCTGCTCTTCGGCGACGATGCCTTCCGCCGGAAGCTGCGCCAGGCCGTAGCGGCCAAGGGGCCCGACTACGTACCCCGCACCAAGCACGAGAAGCCCGACGGCAGCGCCGAGTACGTCAATCGCCTGATCCTCGAACAGAGCCCGTACCTCCTGCAGCACGCCCACAACCCGGTGAACTGGTTCCCCTGGGGCGACGAGGCCTTTGCCCTAGCCGACAAGCTGGGGCGGCCCGTCTTTCTCTCCGTGGGCTACAGCACCTGCCACTGGTGCCACGTGATGGAGGAAGAGAGCTTCGAGGACGAGGAGATCGCGGAGTACATCAACCAGCACTACGTGCCGATCAAGGTCGACCGCGAGGAGCGGCCCGACGTCGACG
>JGI12210J13797_10493436_pt1 | contig 15885 bp, 13 predicted proteins | sample ElkSlonscriptome_3_FD_13797 | JGI IMG/M metagenome (IMG submission 13797)
GCGAGCTGTTCGATATGGCGGCTCTCACCAAAGCCGCGCATGATGCGGGCGCGTTGGTGCTGTGGGACCTGTCACATTCGACCGGAGCTCTGCCGGTGGATCTGAACGGCATCGATGCGGATTTTGCGACAGGATGCGGTTATAAATATCTGTGCGGAGGTCCGGGTGCGCCCGCCTTCGCCTTCGTGGCTGAGCGACACCTGGCTGATTTGAAACAACCGCTCACAGGATGGTTCGGTCACGCGCAGCCGTTTGCGTTCACCGACGATTACGAGCCCGCGCCGGGTATCGAGCAATTGCAGTGCGGCACATCGCCCGTTCTGGGTCTGACCGCGCTTGAAGTGGGTGTCGACCTGATCGCGGAAATCGGGGTTGGGCGCTTGCACCAAAAGTCCCAGGCGCTCTCCGAATTCTTTCTCGATTGCCTGACAGAGCGCGGCATCTCGCTCGATCTGGTCAGCCCCGCTGATAGCGGTCGGCGCGGCAGCCAGCTGTCATTCCGCCACCCGCAAGCCTATGCGCTGTGTCAGGCCCTGATCGCGCGCGGTGTGATCGGAGACTTCCGTGCGCCCGACATCCTGCGACTGGGCTTTGCGCCCGCCTATTTGCGCTTTGAGGACATGGCCGAGGCCGCGCGTCACCTGGCCGAGGTGCTGGAGAGCGGTGAATGGCAGCGCGATGAATTCAATCAGCGGGCCACGGTGACGTGAAAAGACGATCGGGGGAAAGCGCATGAAACGGGTAATCAGAAGTTCGAATTTGATCGTGGCGGCTGCGTTGCTGGCAGGCTGTTCAGGCGCAGCGGAGACGTCTGCGCCAGCCGAAGAAGCGGAGACGGCCGAACCGGTGGCCGGATTTGTCGCGGCAGATTTCGAAGTGCCCGCTCTGGTCGAGGCAGACGGCTTCAAGATCATCCCGCTGGGCCCCGATCTCGTTGATGTCGATTACGAAGCCTACATGTCATCAATCCCGCATCTGCAGGAAACCTTCACGCGCAGCACCGGCTGGCCGCGCGAGGGGATCACCGCTGATGAGGCAAAGAAGGATATGGAAACCGAGCAGGCTCGGTTCGAGGCGCGCTCATCTTTTGCCTATGCGATTCTTACGCTCGATGGCAGCCGGGAGAGGGGCTGTATTTACGTCTATCCGAGCGATGTTGAAGGCTATGATGCGGTCGTCACCATGTGGGTGACAAAAGCGGAATATGACGCCGGATTTGACGCAGAGTTCTATGAGTGGGCGCAAGGGTGGATCGAGGCCGAATGGCCATTTGCGAAGGTGGCCTATCCCGGACGCGCCATCGCATGGGATGAATGGGACGCGCTCAGCGCGAAAAACGCCGAATAAAGCGACGAGTCAGCATGCTGGCCACGCGCATCTGGAGCCTACTTAGAGTTATCGGGCCCCAAGGCCCAGTACCGCTCCATATGCAGATACGTCATGGACGCGGTCCATGTGACCATGACCAGTCCGTTGAGCGCTTCAATCCCGCTCAGCAGGCGTATCTCTCCCGCAGGATAAATGTCACCAATGCCAAGCGTGGTGTAGCTCGCAATCGAGAAATAGAGGGCATCATTGTAGCGACCGCTGTCAGGCCCCTCGATCGCGCCGACCCCGAAATAGAATTCAAGCAGCAGAAACGCGACGGCATAGAGTGCGATATGGATGAGGTGCGATACGATGGCTGCGACCAGCATCATGGACAGGCGCATTCGTGGATGCACGCCCAGATCAGTCGCACCGATTGTAACAAATCGCAGCGTTTCATAGTGAATGAAGATCGTTGCCGCGATCAGCAGGGCAGAGAGGACAAGCGACGTCATCGCACCACGGTCGTCCGCATTCGTTAAGCGGTCAAGCCTCCAGTTCGATGTCCCAATACAACCAGTCGCGCCATGTCTCGTGCAGATAGTTGGGCGGGAATTGTTTGCCGTGCTGCTGCAATTGCCAGCTGGTCGGGCGGATCGCGCCCCGGCGCACAGGCATTCCCGCCTGTTTGGGCGTGCGCCCGCCCTTTTTCATATTGCAGGGCGCGCAGGCGGTGATGATGTTCTCCCATGTGGTTTTTCCGCCCAGTCGGCGCGGGATCACATGGTCGAAGGTAAGGTTGCTTGCGCTCCCGCAATACTGGCATTCAAACTTGTCACGCAGGAACAGGTTGAACCGGGTGAATGCGGGAAACTCGCTTTGCTTCACATACTGGCGCAGCGCGATGACACTGGGGATTTTCATGTCCAGGCTAGGCGAGTGCACTTCGCGATCATAGCTGGCGACAATATCGACGCGGTCCAGAAACACCGCCTTGATCGCGGTTTGCCACGGCCACAGGCTCAGCGGATAATAGGACAAGGGGGTGTAGTCCGCGTTCAGCACGAGCGCGGGGCATCCCGACAGGTTGCGTGTCGGGTCCTGTTGAGCGCTACGGAATTTCGCGGCGCTTTCGATCAGTTCGGTCTTGAACACGTCCGGCGTTCCTCCCTGATTGAATGCATAATGCCGTGGCAATAAAAAGAGTCAAAGCCATGACAGGGCAGCTATCCACGGTCTGATGCATTTAAAGGGCTGTGGAGAACTGCTGGAGAGTATGTGGAGGCTCTGTGGGAAAGCTGTTCAAAGCGGTGGATAGTGCCGAGTTGGAGGATGGTGCCGTACTGTGCGATGGGATGGTTGCGCCATGAAAACCATCACCCGCTTTGCCCCCAGCCCGAATGGCCACTTGCATCTGGGCCATGCTTTTTCGGCAATCGTCGCAGCCGATGAAGCGGCGGCGCGTGGCGGGAAATCAGGTGGCGAGCTCCTTCTGCGGATCGAGGATATCGACGGGCCACGATCACGCCCGGAATTCGCCGACGAGTTCCGCCGCGATCTCGAGTGGCTCGGCCTTGAATGGCGCGAAGTGCCTGCGCAATCGACCCGGCTGGAAAGCTATCGCGCAGCGGCCCGGCGGCTGGAAGATGACGGATTGCTGTATCCTTGCCGCTGCACGCGGCGCGAGATTGCTGCGCTGCCGCTTCGCACCGGGCCTGATGGCTTGCTCTATCCCGGCAGTTGCAAGGGGCGTTGCCTATCCAGTGGAACCGGCGGAGCGGCGGCGGTGCGGCTTGACCTTGACGCAGCGCTCGAACGGGTTGGCGATCTGGTCTGGAAAACTGTCGACGGTGACAGTGTGGTGGCGGATCCGCGCGAATTCGGCGATGTGGTGCTGGTGCGCAAGGACCTGCCCGCCAGCTATCATCTTGCCGTGACGCTGGATGATGCGGCCGATGGCGTGACACTGGTAACGCGCGGTGCCGATTTGCTCAGCGCGACGCATATCCACCGGTTGTTGCAGGAATTGCTCGGCCTGCCGCCTCCCCGATATCTCCATCACGCTCTGATCATGGCCGATGATGGCGCTGATAAACTCTCCAAAAGCAGGGGCGCCCCCTCGCTCGCTGCGCGGCGCGAGGCGGGAGAGGATGGGCGTGCGCTGGCGCAGCAATTGCGCCGGCAACGCATGATTGCTGGAACTGGAGCGGGTGCGCATTAGTTAGTCAGGCATGGAATATTTTCTCTATCTGGTTCTGGCCGTCCTCGGCGGCCTCGTCGTGTTCTCACTCGTCAAAGGCATTATAGCGTTTTTGAAGACCACCAAGATCAACCTTGAAAACGGTGAGGGCGAAACCGTCACCGAAATGCAGAACCTTCAGAACAAGGCGATGTTCTCGCGGATCAAGTATCAGGCGGCAGCAATTGCCGTTGTGGTCCTGATCGGGATGGTCGCGGCGGGCTCTAACTGACGCCTTATGGTAAAGCTCAACAAGATTTATACCCGCACCGGAGATGACGGGACGACGGGCCTTGTCGACGGGTCGCGCACTGAAAAGCATTCGGCGCGGATCGCAGCGATTGGCGCGGTGGATGAGGCAAACAGCGCAATCGGTCTTGCTATTTGCGCGATTGCTGATGCGGATCAGGCGGCTTTGTTGACCCGCATCCAAAACGACCTGTTTGATCTGGGGGCCGATCTGGCCACCCCTGCGCCGGATGGTGACTTTGCCCCTTCGCAAATGGTCTTAAGAATGGTCAATCGCCAAGCTGAATGGGTCGAGCAACAGATTGATACGCTGAATGAGAGGCTTGAGCCGCTCACCAGCTTTGTGCTGCCCGGCGGCAGCGAAGCGGCGGCGCGCATCCATGTCGCCCGTGCCAGCACACGTGCAGCCGAACGCGCGATGACACTGCTTTCCGGAGAGACGGTGGTGAATCCGGCGGCGCTCATGTATATCAACCGCGTCTCGGACTTCCTCTTTGTCCTTGCCCGCGTCGCCAACGAAGACGGTCAAAGCGATGTCAAATGGGTGCCCGGCGCCAATCGTTGAGCCCTTGGCGCTCATTGTGCATGCGCGACTTCAAATCAACATCGGACTCCAGCACTCTAGCCAATAGGCCATCCCCTCGCTAACGAGCGCAGCAAGTCAAATTGCTGCACATGCGAAGGGAATGCTGCTATGCGGAATATTGCTGTCATCGGAGCGGGACAGATGGGCACCGGGATTGCCCAGACAGTTGCCGCGCACGGGATGAAGGTGATGCTGGCCGATATCGACCTTGCGCATGCTGAAGGCGGCAAAACCCGTGTCGAGCAGGCAGTCGGAAAGCTTGTCGGGCGCAGCAAGATGGACACCGATGCGGCAGAAGCCTTGCTGGGCCGGATTACGCCGGTGGCGGATTATTCGCCGATGAAAGGCGCAGACCTGATCATTGAAGCGGCGACTGAAAAAGAGCCGGTCAAGCAATCAATCTTTGAAAATGTCAGCAAGGTGTTGGCCGAGACCGCTGTGATGGCGTCCAACACCAGCTCTATCCCGATCACTCGCATGGCAAACCACTCGCCTGACCCGTCGCGCTTTATCGGGCTGCACTTTTTCAATCCGGTGCCTGTGATGGGTCTGATTGAAGTCATCCCCGGCCTCGCAACCGCTCAGGTCACAACCGATCGCGTCACCGACTTTGCGCAAGGGCTGGGCAAGGAAGTGGTCCTGTCACAGGATGAGCCCGGCTTCGTCGTGAACCGGATCCTGTTGCCGATGATTAACGAGGCCGTGTTTGTGCTCGGCCAGTCGACCGCCGGGATCGAAGATATTGATAAAGGATGCCGTCTGGGCCTCAACCATCCGATGGGTCCGCTGCAACTTGCGGATTTCGTCGGGCTGGATACCTGCCTCGACATTATCAACGTGCTGTATCGTACGACGCGCGATAGCAAATATCGCCCGGCACCGCTGTTGGTGAAGTATGTTGAAGCGGGCTGGCTGGGGCGCAAGACCGGCCGCGGGTTTTACGATTACACCGGTGAAGCGCCAATGCCTACGCGCTGATCAGAGCGATTGCCCGCGCCGACATGCGGATAAGGATGAAAAAGCGCGATCAAACCGGTGCCATAAGTCAGTATTCAAGGTCACCATCATCGGGGTCGTAATCGTTTCGTTCGTCTCGTTGCACTGATGATGTTCGTGCTTCCCGTTCCTCGCGCGCAAGCTCGCTCGCCGGCACAAATTCCATGCCCGTCCGGTCAATCGGGTCCAGGGGTTGTATGGCTGCTCTGGCTGAAGGCGGCCCGGCTGGATCGTCATCGGGCTCACGGGATTGTGCCGGGCTGCTGTCCGACCTGATCGGGGACGGATCAAAACCCTTTGTATCCACTACCAGATCGTCATCTGTCACCCAGCCGTCGTCGGCATCGGAATCACTGTCCACCCCGCTCAAACTTGCGGATGAATTGTTTGCATCTGTGGCATTGGCCAAAGCTGAGCTGTCCGCGTCTTCAACAGCGCCATCATCAACTTGCGGCGTGTAGCCACTGCCCAGAGCGCTGGCGATCAGGGCCGCAGACACGATCACTCCACCCGCGAAGATCAGCGCCATTTTGCTGCTTGCGAAAAGTCCATTAGCCATGCGTTTAGCGATAGCGGCGAAACGGTTAAGGATTGGTAGAATCGGGCCGCGTCCCGGAGGCTGTCCTAAAGCTGGCGCTTCAGCTCGTAGAGCAGGTCCAGCGCTTCTCGTGGGGAGAGCGCGTCAATGTCGGTTTCGCGTATACGCTTCGCCACGGCCTCTGCCGGGCTGGCAGCGGTCTCCAGCGGTACTGCCGCCGCGGCAAACAGCGGTAATTCGCCAAGGCCCGCTGCTATCCCGCCAGTCTCTGCGCGCGTTTTTTCGAGCCGCTCCAGAACTGATTTCGCCCGCGCGACAACTGCATCAGGAACCCCTGCCAGCTTAGCCACCGCCAGCCCGTATGAGCGGTCAGCTGGCCCCTCAGCCAGCTCGTGCAGCAGCACAAGATCGCCCTTCCACTCGCGCGCGCGGACATGGTGCAGCGACAGCGCCTCGCAACTGTCTGCAAGCCGGGCAAGCTCGTGATAATGGGTCGCGAACAGGCAGCGGCAGGCGATGCGCGAATGCACCGCCTCCACTACAGCCCATGCCAGCGCGACACCATCATAGGTGGAGGTGCCGCGCCCGACTTCGTCCAGAATAACGAAACTGTGCGTCGTCGCCTGCGCCAGAATTGCCGCAGTCTCGACCATTTCCACCATGAAGGTGGAGCGTCCGCGCGCCAGATTGTCCGAAGCGCCTACGCGGCTGAAGAGGCGGTCCACCAGCCCGATACGCGCCGCTTCGGCGGGGACGAAGCATCCGGCCTGCGCCATCAGGACAATCAGTGCGTTCTGCCGTAGGAATGTGGATTTACCGCCCATATTTGGCCCACCGATGAGCCACAGGCGATTGTCGGAGGATAGCGCGCAATCATTGGCGACGAACCGCTCTCCCCCCCTGGACAAAGCGGCCTCAACCACAGGATGGCGGCCCGCAGTGATCGCGAGCCCCGGGGCATCGTCGATTGTCGGCTTGCACCAGTCGCCCTCGCTCGCGCGTTCGGCATTTCCCGCCGCAACATCGATGCGGGCCAGCGCGCCAGCGGTCTCAGCGATTTGCTCGCGCGCGCCTGCAACCGCTTCGACCAGCTCTTCGAAATGTGCGTCTTCCGCTGCCAGAGCGTGTCCGCCCGCCTCGGATATGCGCGAAGCTTCTTCGTGCAGGGACAGCGAATTGAACCGCACCGCACCCTTCATCGTCTGGCGGTGGGTAAATCCGCTCTCTGCTTCCATCAGGGCATCGCCATGGCGGCTGGGCACCTCGATGAAATATCCCAGCACACCATTATGCTTGATCTTCAGACTGCTGATGCCCGTTTCATCGCGATATCGCGCTTCCATCGCGGCAATTGCGCGGCGGGCATTGCCAGATGTCGCGCGCAATTCGTCAAGGCTGGCGTCATAGCCATCCGCGATATACCCGCCACCCGACCGTTCCGTTGGCGGTGATGCGACCAGCGCACTCGATAGCCAGCCAATCAGCGCTCCGTGGCCTGTCAGGCTGGGGAGCAGTTGATCGAGCAGAGCCGGACGATCAGGCAGCGCGGAAAGTCCTGTTTGAATACCCTGCGCCTTTGAAAGGGCATCGCGAATCTGCCCCAGATCGCGCGGGCTTCCTCGTTCCGCTACCAGCCTCCCGAGCGAGCGGCCCAGATCAGGCAGCGCGCGCAGCAGGTCTCTCAAAGCAGCGCGCTCTATCGGGCGATCACGAAAATACTGCACCAGAGCGAGCCTGTCGGTGATCGCCTGTGCATCGAGCAAGGGCGCAGCCAAATCCTCGGCCAGCATGCGTGAACCGGCCCCGGTGGAGCAGCGATCCAGCGTCGCCACAAGGCTGCCATTGCGACCGCCCTGAGCGCTTTCAAGGATTTCCAGACTGGCGCGCGTCGCTTCGTCCATCACCATCGTCGCGCTGGATTTGCGAAGCTGCGGAGGCAGCAGCAGCGGCAAGGTGCCCCGTCCGACATGATCGAGATAGGCGATCAGCCCACCGGCCGCGGCGCACATCGCGCGGCTGAAGGCGCCAAACCCGTCCAGAGTTGCCACACCGTGCAGATCACGAAGGCGCGCCGCGCCGCTGTCGCTGTCGAAGGCGATCTTGGCATGGAATGCGGGTTCTTCGGGCGCATCATGATCCCAGCCATCGGGTACCACCACCTCGCTAGGCCCCAAACGTGCGAGCTCCGCGCCCAGCAACTCCGGGGCAGTCTCAGCCAAGACCATCGCGCCGGTTGAAATGTCGACCGAAGCGATCCCGATGGTCCCGCGTACATCGGCCAGCGAAACCAGCACATTGGCGCGGCGCGGCTCCAGCAGGGCTTCCTCGGTCAACGTTCCCGCCGTCACAAACCGGACGATATCACGCTTCACCAGAACTTTGGATGACGGGCGTCCTTCCGCCTTTGCGCGCGCCTTTGCCTCGTCCGGCGTTTCCACCTGTTCGGCAATCGCCACCCGCTCTCCGGCCTTGATCAGCCGCGCCAGATACCCCTCTGCAGAATGCACCGGCACGCCGCACATCGCCACGGGCTCTCCGTCATGCTCCCCGCGCGAAGTTAGCGCGATGTCTAGAATGCCTGCCGCGCGCCTTGCATCGTCAAAGAACAGCTCAAAGAAATCCCCCATGCGATAGAACAGCAGCGATCCGGCCGCCTCTTCCTTAAGCGCCAGATATTGCTCCATCATGGGAGTCGGTTTTCCGGATGCAGAGCCGCCCATTCGCACATCCCTATCAAGCGCCGAGCGATTCGGCATGGCGCGGGCCCTAATCTATCCCCTGATCGCGCCGCCTTACCCGCCGATTGTGTCGGAAAGTCACTATGATGTGTCACCAATGCACGTTAGGCGGAGCCGACTGGGATTCTTAGGAGCGATTGATGGCTGACGGCGGTAACGAGAACACCAACGATTCGGGCGGCAGTTTCACCACGCGTGAAGCGCTTTTCTATCATGAGACAATCCGCCCGGGTAAGCTGGAGGTGGTCGCGACGAAGCCGATGACCTCGCAGCGCGATCTCAGCCTTGCCTATTCGCCCGGCGTGGCCGCTCCGGTGGAGGCGATTGCTGCAGATCCGTCTCTTGCCAACCGCTACACCGCAAAGGGCAATCTTGTGGCGGTGATCTCCAATGGGTCGGCCATTCTGGGCCTCGGCAATCTGGGCGCTCTCGCGTCGAAGCCAGTGATGGAAGGCAAGGCGGTACTGTTCAAACGGTTCGCCGATGTCGATTCCATCGACATTGAACTGAACACCGAAGATCCGGAAGCCTTCATCAACGCGGTTGCCCTGATGGAGCCGAGTTTTGGCGGCATCAACCTTGAGGACATCAAGGCGCCCGAATGCTTCATCATCGAAGCGGCTCTGCGTGAGCGGATGAACATCCCGATCATGCATGATGACCAGCATGGCACTGCGATTATTACGGCGGCTGGTCTGCTGAATGCGTGTCACCTGACCGGGCGCGAGATCAAGGATGTGAAGGTCGTGGTCAATGGCGCGGGCGCGGCGGCGATTGCCTGCACCGCCCTGATCAAGGCGATGGGCGTACCCCATGACAACGTCATCATGTGCGACCGGTCCGGGCCGATCACGCCGGGCCGTGAAAAGGTGGACCAGTGGAAGAGTGCCCATGCCGTCGCCACTGATGCGACCACGCTGGAAGAGGCGCTGAATGGCGCGGATATCTTCCTCGGCCTGTCCGCTGCTGGCGCTTTGAAGCCGGAATGGGTGGAGAAGATGGCGGACAAGCCGATCATCTTTGCGATGGCCAATCCCGTTCCTGAAATCATGCCTGACGAAGCGAAAAAGGTCCGCCCCGATGCCATCATCGCAACCGGACGCAGCGATTTTCCCAACCAGGTCAATAATGTGCTGGGCTTCCCCTTCATCTTCCGCGGCGCGCTGGATGTGCAGGCGACCACCATCAATGAAGAGATGAAAGTCGCCGCAGCCACCGCAATTGCCGAGTTGGCACGCGAACGTGTGCCCGAGGAAGTGTCCGCCGCCTATGGCAAGAACCAGAAGTTCGGCACGGACTACATCATTCCTGCTCCATTTGACCCGCGCCTGATCGAAGTGGTGTCCTCTGCCGTTGCCAAGGCGGCGATGGATTCAGGCGTTGCCAAGGCGCGGATCGAGGATTTTGAGGCTTACAGCGTCAAATTGCGCAGCCGCCTGAACCCGACCACAAGCGTGCTGACCGGGGTCTACAACGAGGCCAAGGCCAATCCGAAGCGCATGGTCTTCGCCGAAGCGGAAGAGGAAGTGGTGCTGCGCGCCGCAATCCAGTTCCGTGACTTTGGTTATGGCACTCCGATCCTTGTGGGGCGGACCAAAGCGGTGATGGACAAGCTGCACCAGCTTTCGGTTTCTGATCCGGGCAGCTTTGAAATCCAGAACTCTGCGGATTCCTCGCATGTCCCCGCAATGGTGGATTACCTTTACAACCGCCTGCAAAGGCGCGGCTTTACCCAGCGTGACGTGCGCCGGATGGTCAATCAGGAGCGCAACGTGTTCGCCGCGTTGCTGGTTGCGCTGGGCCATGCCGACGGGATGATTTCGGGCCTGACGCGTACCTACGCGCAGACAGTGCGTGAAGTGAATCTGGTGCTGGATAAGAAAGAGGGCGCGCTGCCTTTTGGCATCCACATGATGATCGGCAAGAATCACACCACCTTCCTTGCCGATACGACGATCAATGAACGCCCGACCGCCGATCAACTCGCCTATATCGCGACCGAAACCGCAGGCGTTGCCCGCCGCATGGGGCATGAACCGCGCGTCGCCTTCCTGTCCTATTCAACCTTTGGCAATCCGTCGGGCCAATGGCTTGACAATATCCGTAAGGCGGTGGCGATCCTCGACGAGCAGGACCCCGGCTTTGAATATGAAGGCGAAATGGCGCCTGATGCCGCGCTGAACCATGCGGTGATGAAGCTGTATCCGTTCAGTCGCCTGTCAGGCCCCGCAAATGTCCTGATCATGCCGGGTCTGCAATCCGCCAACCTGTCAGCCAAGCTGCTGCGCGAACTGGGCGCAAACAGTACTGTTGGTCCGATGCTGCTGGGTATGGAGAAGCCGGTACAGATCGCTCCTATGACAGCGCTGGCACCCGATGTGCTGACACTGGCCGTGCTGACCAGCGCGGGCATTGTGAGCTGATACAAAAAGAGGGGGCCAGACCAATGCGGTCGGACCCCTCTTTTTGTTACCCTGACCGTTCGAGACGGCGGGGTTCGGTGTTTAGGCAGCCACCGCTTCCTTGTTCACTTCACCTGTGGCGATTTCCGTCATTGTACGGTCCCCTCCATAAGTGTTGTCGAGGCAGGTCTGGATCGTGTTTGCATCGCTATCAAGGCCCAGACGATTGGCAAATGCCAGTGCGGTGCCCCAGCCGGCAAGACCATAATGGGTCATGCGCTGATACTGCGTGATGATCGATGCGTCGCGAACGTCTGCATCATCAATGTCGGCGTTAATGGCGTGAGCCTTGGCTTCCTTGACCAGGCCTTCCATGCCCTTGCAGAATTCGCCGGTCGGATCGGCATTGTGGCCCTTGATCAGCATGGCGACCTTTTCGCGGCCTTCGCTGATACCCTCAACGCCCGCATCCAGCGCAGCGGTCAGGGCAACCGAGGTGGCCTTCGCGCGCAATTGCTTCGTCGCTTCGAGCGACTGGGTGTTGGCACTGTAAATGTCCTGAAGTTGGTCGATGTAGAGGTCTTTCAATGTTGAGATGCTCATGAGCGTTCTCTCCTTCGTCTGTGTTTAGATTATACTATATCGACGCACGGCACCGGCATTCGTTCCGAAAAAAGCTTGTAAATTTAATATGATACGATGAGGCGCGCAGCAGCTGCGATGGATTGAGCACGGTCCGCGGCAATCGAATTTGGCCCAGCCCGAAGGCGTCTAACCCAGCCGTTCCTCTATCGGGACGTAGTCAATATCATACCCGAAATAGGCGGGACTGAAGACTTTCAAACCCGCTTCGCTGCGCCATATCGGATCACAGCGGAAGCCGAGCACAGCCACCCTCTGGCCCTGAACGAAATCAGGGTTGTTGAGGCCATCATGGGTCTGAAGATCGATCACGCTGATAAGGTCGGGGCAAGTCGCGACAACCTTTCCATTGCGCCGCGCAACGAGATGCTCGTTCTTGTAGGCGGTGGAAAAACGCTGTCCGGCGAAATCGTCTGTTCCCGCCACTGTCAGCGTCCCGACCAGAAAGCCGTCTTCATCGCGCCAGTCGAAATCGGCGACAGTGCCGGTGAACAGCAGATAGCCATCGCCTGCCACGCGAGCGGCCTCGATGGGGTCGGCGCCGCCATCCTTTGCCGTGCGGACCGCTGCACCGATGCTGCGTGCGAGGCTGAAACTTTCGGTGACCAGGGTTCCTTCTGCCTTGGCCTGCGCGCCGGTGATCGGGCTGTCGGTGACGCCGCAGACCTGACTGACAACGGCAATGCTGCGCAGAATGTCTTCGGCGCGGGTCGGATCACCCAACTTGCCGACGATCATCTGGTCACCGAAAGGTGTGGCGGCCCCGATAGGCGTCAGGGGAATGCCAGCGACCTTGACCGAGTGCTGGTTGATCTCCGGCACGGCGCGCCCGACAGTGTCCGCATCCAGAGCGGGCACACCCAGCCGCGCAGCAATGGACAAGCCTTCGGCAAGGCTCAGCGGGCCAATCTCGCCCAGGATAACGGCTGCAAATTTCTGGTCGATCTGCTCTTCGAGTGTCTCGAAGGCGAGCTGCACGGGCTCTGCTCTGTCGCCTTTGATCCTGTCCAGACGCGCCTGCATATCCGCGCTGATGGGGGCGAGGCTGGCGAGGCCATAGGGGCAGGCGACGCGATCATCATCGGCCAGATCATTGACGGATAGCAGCGTGAATTCGTGCCCCTCGGACAAATCCGTCGCGATCAGTTCGCGTGCTTCGGAAAGGCTGCCCCCGCCGCCCGTGCCAAGGTAGGAGGAACCGACCAGCGCATCCTCAAGCGCGGTCGCATCCAGCGCAGTGACCCCGGTATTGGCGGGGCGCTTGGCAGTGGTGGCCCCCCCGCCTTCGCGCCCACCGCCCGCACCTGTCCCTTCAACCTGTGAACACGCGGCAAGCCCGCCCGCCGCGATTGCCAGCCCGCCGATAAATTGCCGTCGTGATGTCATTGCTGTGCCCCTCGCGAAAGGATTATAGATGCCCGTGGCGAAATTGTACCGCAATCAAAATCAATTTTCCGCTGCGAACTGCAAATTCATCAAACCTGCAATAGTAAATCCGAGAATGAGATAAATCGTGGCGAAAGCCGATCAAGAACATGGACTTACGCCGCCATCGCGCGACCAGTGAAATCCAAGGAAACCTCCCGCCATCACCAGCCAACGAAGCGGCAGAACCAGCATGAAAGCGCTTGGTTCGCCCGACGTGTGAAAAGGCGGACCAAGGATGATCAGGCAGTCGAGTATCACTGCGACTACAAGGAACACGCGGCGCCAACGAACCAGGGCTGTTTTCACGAACGCCGCCGAAAACGGAAATACCAGACCTCATGGCCGAACACGTTGCGTGCCTTGGTTTCATAGCGCGTTTCGCACCAGCCACTCGGGCGATTTTGCCAGCTCGCCTGGCCATCCGCGACCCATTCGAACTCACCGGTGAAGCGCTGCATCACCATCAGGGCATGGCGCAGATAGACCGCGTGGTCCGTGCCAAAGCGGAATTCGCCGCCTGGTTTCAGCTTGTCCGCGATCATGCGCACCGGGCCGTCATTCATCATCCGGCGCTTGGCATGTTTGCTCTTGGGCCACGGATCGGGGTGGAGCAGATACGCCATCGTCAGCGCGCCATCGGGCACTCGGGCCAGCACTTCGAGCGCATCACCGTGATGAATGCGGATATTGGCGAGCCGCTTCTCGTCCACATGCGCAAGCGCCTGAGCAACGCCGTTCACAAAGGGTTCTGCCCCGATCAGCCCGTGATTGGGCAACAGGTCCGCACGATAGGCAAGGTGCTCGCCCCCGCCGAAGCCGATCTCGAAATGCAGCGGGCAGTCCTCGCCAAACAGCCGCTCAGCTGTGACAGGGCCTTCTGCAGGCACGGCGATTTTTGGCAGCAGCTCATCGACCAGCTTTTGCTGGCGCGCGCGCAGGGGTTTGCCAACGCTGCGGCCATACAGCCGACTGAGCGTGGTGGGATCGCCTTCCTTGAATGCCGTCATGGGCAAGAGCGCTTGGCGATGTTGTCCTTGATTGTCCATAGGCGTCGCTTCGTCATGGGGAGGTGAAACATGCGTCATCGGGTGCGCGGGGGTTGAGCACCATGCCGCTTCCCCGCTATCGCCGCCGGTGATGGAACAAATCTCCCAACTCTTCGCCCAACAAGCTCCTTGGGTGCAAACGCTCATGGCCCTTACAGTCCTGATACTGGCGGCCGTGATCGCCAATTACATTCTTAAGGCGGTCATCCTCAACGCGCTGGGGCGCTATCTGGATCAAAAAACCCACACTGACGACAAGGCGGCCGCCTGGCTCGCCACGGTGGTGCCGCTGTTGATCATTTCGCGCGGGATCGCATTGGTGCCAAACCTGTCAGGCGATTTGCGCACTCTTGTCACCAGCACGGCGCAGGCTCTGATCGTGGTGTCGGTGGCGATGGCGATCGTCAAGGCGCTCACTTACGCGAATGAGCTTTATGAGCGTTTGCCGACATCAAAGAACCGCCCGATCAAGGGGTTTGTGCAGGTCGTCAAAATCCTCGTCCTGTGCGGGGCGGCAATCATCATGATTTCCGTTCTGATTGATGAAAGCCCGCTGTTGCTGTTATCAGGGCTGGGTGCGATTACAGCGGTGCTGCTGCTCGTGTTCAAGGACACGATCCTGAGCCTCGTCGCCAGTGTTCAACTGACCACCAATGATATGCTGCGCGTGGGTGACTGGATCACGATGGCTGGCATGGATGCGGATGGCGATGTGATCGACATCTCGCTGCATACTGTGAAGGTCCAGAATTTCGACAAGACCATCACCACCATTCCGACGCACCGGCTGGTGTCGGATTCCTATCGCAACTGGCGCGGGATGGCAGAGGCTGGCGGAAGACGGATAAAGCGTCCTCTCGTGCTGGACCAGAATTCCATCCGCTTTCTGGACGATGCCGAGGTGCTGGACCTGAAACGGTTCAAGATCCTCAAGTCCTATCTTGAGCAAAAGCGCGACGAGATCGCGAAGTGGAACGCGGCGGAACTCGAAGGGGATGATGCACCGGTGAACGCGCGGCGGCTGACAAATATCGGCACACTTCGCGCCTACATCATCGCCTATCTGCAATGGCACCCGCGCATTAACGGCAATTTCACACTGCTGGTGCGTCAGCGAGAGCCGGGCCCGCAGGGCCTGCCGATCGAGATTTACTGCTTTACAGACACGACCGTATGGCACGAATATGAAGGGATACAGAGCGACATCTTTGACCACATGCTGGCCATTGTCCCCGAGTTTGGCCTGCGTGTTTATCAGGAGCCGACGGGGCTGGACTTTCAGAATGGGCTGGCTTTGATCGGGCAGGCTGACGCTGCTCAATCGACTTGACGTCAGAGCCAATTCTGCGCGGCTTTCACGTGGTTCTAAACATCGTCGGCTAAAGGTACATCCACTGGGACACCAATATAGTCCACCAGCTCTTCGGGCAGGCCTAGAGAGCACGTCATCGGATACCCCAATACAAAATCGCCAGAGGGCGAAGGGCAGACCGTTGAAACTGGAATAGTCGATCACTCCGGCAGTGGGCCCGCCCGGCAGCGTGTTCTTGAGCGAAAACCTCGCGCCCAGAACAAATGGGTCGCCGCTGGACCCTGCGCGATCATTGGCGAGGCAAATTCCAGAATCCCCGACGCGCCTATCATCGAAGCTAATCGGCTCGATTTGCTGAAATACATGATGATTTCCCGCTGCTGGTGCGAAAAACCTCAGGC
>JGI12210J13797_10458504_pt1 | contig 15881 bp, 15 predicted proteins | sample ElkSlonscriptome_3_FD_13797 | JGI IMG/M metagenome (IMG submission 13797)
CGATCAGCGTGCGCCTGTTGTGTGAGGCCCACCGAATCCTGCTGGCTGGCGAAAGGGGTGCCGGCAAACAACCCGGGGAACTGCGCCGGTCCCAGAACTGGATCGGCGGCACTCGTCCGGGCAACGCAGAGTTTGTGCCGCCACCAGCCGACCGGGTAGCAGATCTGATGGGCGATCTGGAGCGATTCATCCACAACGAGGAGAGCACACTCCCGCCGCTGGTCAGGATCGCGTTGGCGCATGCCCAATTTGAAACCATCCACCCCTTTCTCGACGGCAATGGCCGAATTGGACGCCTGCTGATCGCCGCATTGCTCGAACAGTGGGATCTGCTACCCGAGCCGCTGATGTACCTGAGTGGCTATCTCAAACAGCATCAAGCCGAATACTACCGGCGTCTGTCGATCATCCGCATCCAAGGCGACTGGGAGGCCTGGGTCGCGTTCTTCCTCGAAGGCGTCGCCACGGCTGCCCGTGATGCCGAAAACAGCATCATCGCCATCGCCAGCCTGATCGCGGCCGATCGACGTCGCCTGATTGAGGCACCCAAGGCTGGCCCCGCCAGCTACAGGCTATTCGAGTTGCTGCCCATGATGCCGCGCTTCACCATCGAGCAAGTGCGGCATAAGCTCGAAACTTCCTTTCCTACCGCCGCTGCGGCCGTCAAGGTATTGGAAGACCTCGGAATCGTGAAGGAAGTGACCGGGCAGAAAACGAATCGCAGCTACAGCTACCAGCCCTACATCGAGCTGCTGTCAAGGTGATCTTCGCGACACAGGCGTGTTGCTGCCGGATCGCGTCACGGTGCACAATGCCATCAGGGATTGGAGGCTCAGGCTGTCAGCCTTCGATACTTCTAAAGGGTCGATGTGTTCTACCGGCAAGGAGCCCCCGGTCCTGGCTGCGTTGGAGAGCCGAGCGACAGATGAACCCACTGGCAAACAGGATTCCATGAAGATTCAGCGCCTCTTTCCCAATCTCGTCGTCGATGACCTGGCAGCCGACCGAGCCGCGCTGGAAGCCCTGTTCGATCTGGAGCGAGCGTTCGAGAGCGATTGGTTCGTACAGCTGCGCTCACCCTGCGGCAGCTGGGAGATCGGCCTGCTCAAGCGCGGTGGCCGGGGAACGCCCGAGTCAATTGCCGGACCGCCAGGCGGTGTGTCGCTGACGGTCGTCGTCGACAACGTGGACGAAATCGAGGCGGCGGCCCGGGCGGCCGGAATCCGGGTCATCGAGCCATCGAGAGATCGATTCTATGGCCAGCGCCAGCTGCTGCTCGGCCTCCCGAGTGGTGCCGTACTCGATGTTTCCGCGCCCTGCGATCCTGATCCGGAGTGGGTGACCAGGGTTGGGCCGGATGGTTCTGGTGGCTTTGTCGAATCCTCGTGAAGGGTTGTGTTTTCTGAGGGCTGGGTTTCCCTGACTGGGGAGTGGATAGGGTTGCGGCGAATGAGAAACTTGGCGTTTCTGACAGAGTGGACTATATTTATACGGCCGGTGGGCGCTTGTGGAGTATTTGGATGGTAGAAAGTTTTCGGCACTAGAGGCGCTTGCGTGTAAGCGTGTGGCCTCATAACCATTAACGGGGTTTTGAATGATGCGGCAGATAAAAACTTGGCATGATCGGATCAAGAAATCATCTCCAAAGGAAAGAGATTGAAAGAGAAGCTAAAACCGAATTCCGAGCAGGCGGAGTTGATTCTTGGTGATTGCAACGACGTTCTTGATACTCTAAATGATCGGTCCGTCCAGTTAGTCGTATCCTCGCCGCCCTATAACATAGGGAAGGAGTATGAGACGGATCGGCGAATGTCTCTCAACGAATATCTTTCTTGGCTGGATCCGATCGTTGGCAAGCTGTGCGCAAAAGTCGCCGAGACTGGAAGCATTTGTTGGCAGGTAGGTAGTTACGTTTCGAAAGGGCAAGTCTTTCCGCTAGATTACTACTGCTTTCCTCTATTTGAAAAGCAAGGGTTCCAACTTCGAAATCGAATTATCTGGAGATACAATTTTGGACTCCATGCGACAAAACGACTGTCGGGGAGATACGAAACGCTTCTTTGGTTAACCAAATCCTCAAAGTATAAGTTCAATCTCGATCCCATTCGTATCCCACAACTCTACCCCGGAAAGCGACATTCCTCAAAGCGGGGAGAGAAGGCAGGCAAGCCTTCGGGAAATCCATTGGGAAAGAATCCAACCGACTATTGGGAGTTTTCAGGTGAAGATGCTTTTCTTTGCGATCCGGTCTGGGATATTCCGAACGTGAAATCCAATCACCCTGAAAAGACTTTGCATCCCTGTCAGTTTCCCATTGAGCTTGCGGAGAGGTGTGTCTTAGCTTTCTCTGACGAGTTAGACAACGTCTTGGATCCCTTTATGGGAGTAGGCACGACAGTCATTGCTGCTCTCAAGCACAACAGGTTTGGCGTTGGTGTCGAACAAGACCCAAAGTACCTAAAGTTGGCCGAAGAACGTGTTTCCGCTTTCATTGATGGAAAGTTGCTAGTTCGTCGGAGTGGACAGAAACCTCGCAGGCCAAAGCCAACCGAAAAAGTTGCGACTGTTCCAGATGATTGGAAAAAGAAATAGGGGGAGTGACGAGGTTATGGCGAAAAAAAAGAAAACATCTAAAAAGAAAAAACTTTCCGCAGACGAAATTTCTCGAAGAAAAATAAAAAGAGATCACATTAATTTTGTTAGGAGTGTATTTCGAAATACTGGATTCCGAAGGTTTCCAAAGCTAGCTGATAAAGAGTTTACCTTAAATGAGCTCATCACTTCGGATTTTGACGATGTCTATTTGTACGAAAACATACTCATTTGCTTGGAGTATACAACTGCAAAATCCGAAAACGTTGCAGAGCATTTAAAGAAGAAAAAAATCGTATATGACTTCATTTCAAATGACCCCGAGGCTCTTATACAGGCTCTAAGCTCCTTGGATGAAGAGTTTAAGGAAGCAATAAGTGCGTCCTATAACAGCGATGAAATTATTGTCAGAAACGTTTATTGCAGTAGGTATGATTTTGAGGATAAGCATAAGAAAATAACTGAAGTGGCATGCTACCTCGATTATCCAGAGCTGCGGTATTTCAAGTCCCTTGCAGAATGTATAAAGAAGTCTTCATTAGCCGAACTTATCGACTTTCTCGGAATTGCGTTGGACAAGCTTGGAGTTGATGGAAAAATTCAAACTCATACCGGTAGCACGAATTTTGTGGCAACTGTTCTTCCGGAAGCGAACTCCAATTTCGACAAGGGATTCAAGGTTGTGTCGTTTTACATAGACCCAGAGACGCTGTTGAGGCAAGCCTATGTTCTTCGTAGGCAGGGATGGAGAGATTCGTCAAGCGTCTATCAGCGAATGATTTCGAAGGCAAAAATCGACCAAATTCGTAAGCACCTAAAGTCCAAGCAGCGAGTTTTTGTAAACAACATAATAGCTACATTGGATGACGAGACGAAACTCCTAAATAGCGAAAAGAATACCGTAGATCCAAAAGTTATAACGAAAACAGAGATTGTCACTTTACAGCTTCCAAATAGACTGAACACTGTCGGATTAATTGATGGCCAGCATCGGACCTTTTCCTACTATGTGTCGAATCCAGATGACGATGAGATCGCCAAACTCCGAAAGAGACAAAACCTACTCGTTACCGGAATAATTTATCCAAAAGGAAAAACAGAAAGAGATCGTGAAGCATTCGAGGCGCGGCTTTTCCTTGAGATTAATTCGACCCAGACAAACGCCAAGTCAGATTTAAAGCAGGCAATAAACAGGATTGTTGACCCCTTTTCAGATGAGTCGATAGCAGCAGCTGTGGTTGAAAAGCTTGGGAAGGGCAGTGGGCCACTAGCCGGACAGATTGTGAGGCATTGGTTTGATACCGATAAGCTCAAGACCACATCAGTCGTAAGCTATGGAATGAAACCTCTAACCAAGACCTCTGGCAAAGACTCTCTGTTTTACATTTGGCCGAAACCCGAGAAGGATGAGCTTACCCAAAGGCAAGATACTGACCTTCTGGAAAGCTACATTGAATATTGCAGAACTGAAATCGACCACTTCTTGGCTGCAGTTCGGCAGAGCCTGCCTCCAGGAAAGTGGACACCGAACCGAAAGGTTGAAGGGCGATTATTAACTACTACAGTCATAAACAGCCTTCTTATTTGCTTTCGCATGATTATTGAAAGCGGAAATAATGGCGATATAGATCACTATAAAAAAAAATTTGCTAATCTTAGCCCGAATATCTTCGAGGGATATCATTCAAGCCAATATGCAAAGTTAGCGGAAAAGCTTTTTCAGAGTCATTTCTAAGGACCCAGGACCGGCACACCCTGAGGCGTCCAGCGTCACCCTAGGACACCCACCGAAGTGAACATGCGGTCACGTCCTGTAACGTGTACGCGAGCCGTGTATCTTACTAGAATCAAACGATGGCAAGTCCCCTTCGCATCTAGTTTGAAGACGTTTTCTATCGTGTTATGGGTATTCCCCCCGAAAATTGGTGTTGCTCAGAAGTGGAATATTCTCATAATGGATCGACAGGAGATTCCACATGCGCAAATCACGATCCGGCGACCATCAGATTCTGAGTATTCTCAAGCAGGCCGAGGCCGGAACCTCGGTGCCCGATCGCTGCCGCGAACACGGGTTCAGCAGCGCCACGTTCTACAAGTGGCGCGCGAAGTACGGCGGGATCGGTGGTTGTCAAGATAGATGTCGCCTTTTCCATGTTCAAGCAGCCTGAGTTACCGGCCGCTGTTCCTTTTCCGGGTTCAGCCACACGGCCCCAACCGGTGACCAGTTTCTGGTATCACCACTCCAACGCTGTGGGTGCCGGTCTCGAGCCTGCTGATAGACCGCATGACGTCTCGCCAGGATTTCAATATCCTGTCCGGTGTGACGCTGATGCGGCGTGACGTAGTTGATCCCAAGATGCTTGTGCTGATGGTTGTACCACTCGACAAAACCACGGACCCAGTCACGCGCTGCCTCAAGCGAGACAAACCCGGTCTTGGGGAAGTCGGGCACGTATTTGCAGGTCCGGAACAGCGACTCCACGAAGGCATTGTCATCGCTTACCCGCGGGCGGCTGAACGAGGCCGTGATACCCAGCTTGCCGAGCATGACCTGTACGGTCTGGCCCTTGATCGGGCTACCATTGTCACCGTGGAGGACGAGTGGTTGGTCGATGCAGCCTTCCCGCCAGACCGTCTGCTGCACCAGCTCACTGGACAGCACGGCACTCTCGCTGTCGTGCACCTCCCAGCCTACGATCTTGCGGCTGAACAGGTCCATGATCAGGTACAGGAAGAAGAAGCGACCATGGACATCGGCCGGCAACCAGGTGATATCCCAGCACCACACGGCGTTGGGTGCATCGGCGCGGTGCGTCGCAGGCGGCCGGGCCGCTGCAGGCTTGCGAGCGCGACCGCGATGGTGCTGCTGGTCCTCATCATTCAGCACGCGGTAAAAGCTCGACTCAGAGGCCAGGTAGCGGCCCTCGTCGGCCAACTTCGGCACGATCTGGCCCGGCGGCATGGAAGCGTGCTCGGGCTCGTTGCAGATCGCTACAATCGCTTGCCGCTCCTCAGGCTTGAGCGCGTGCGATGGCAACGGACGCACTGCCTCAGGCCGTCTATCCGCGCGCACGCCGCCATCAGCCGTCCAGCGCTGGTAAGTGCGTGCCGTAATGCCCAGGACTCGGCAGGCGGGCCTCAGTCGGGCGCCAGCCTCTCTAGCCTCGTCGATCAGCTCAACAGCGTTCTGGCGATCCGGGGTGCTGATCATTCGTCCTCTCCGTCCCCCCAGATCGCCCGGGCTTTTTTTGACAAGGTGAGCAAGGCTGCTGTCTCGGCGAGAGCCTTTTCCTTGCGCGCTAGATCGCGCTCGAGTTCTCGCATCTTCCGGCGCTGCTCCCGGTCAGCCTTGACCTGGCTGGCGCTGTGCTCCTCAGCCCAGTCGTTGGCCTGTTCACACGCCCGGCGCCAAGCCGAAAGCTGCTCCGGGTACAGGCCGCGCTTGCGGCAATACTCCGAGCGCTCGGACTCGTTCATCGGTGCGGTCTCAACCACAGCGGCAAATTTGTCTCGGGCGCTCCAGCCGTGGGCGTCAGACCCGGCATCGGGGTACAGCTCTCCGCGCTCCCGGGCTTGCTTGCGCCACAGATACACCGTCGGTTCAGAGATTCCTTCCTCAGCGGCCACTTCCCGGACCGTTCGATTGTGTGGCGGGCTCAATTTGGCCAGCACCGATTTTCTGCGTTCTTCTGAATATTTCACTGTCAGCTCCTGTCCGCCCCCTCTTAGAGACCATTCTAGAGCAGGCGACAACTATCCTGACAGAGGGGGATCACTTGGGACTGCTAATAAGAATTCTGCTTTACATAATTCATTTAGCCATGTACGTTTTAAGGCAAAAGGGCGGCCGTGATAGTCCGGCGTGGGAAGGGGCAGGTGGAGAACTTGATTGATGGAAGATGAGATGGCTGATTTCATAGCCTCTAGATTAGAGGAAGATACCAACGCCGCTATAGAGACCAATTTTCTCGAGCGTCAAGACGCGATTGTTCTGTGGAAGAAAGGACCCAAGAAGTGGAACCAATGGGTAGCAAAGCATCGCTCTTGGGGTGTTGATCTTACGTATTTCGATTTCGCGGAGTTCGCCGGCCTTGAGGGAGAAGAAGTCTCTTTCGCTGGATACAGGTTCCCAAGTGGAAACATCAATTTCCGTGGGTCGAAATTTAGCGGGAGGAAGATAGACTTCTCAAGAGCGGTTTTCTTCGGGTCAGTGGTTTTCGAGGACTGTCAATTTGATTCTGAAAAGTATGATTTCTCTCGTTCGGAATTCCATTGTGGAGTAGTTTTTCGTAGCACGCAGTTTGGAGAAGGTCAGCTGGATTTCTCGAGAGCTATCTTTGGGCACGATATTATTTTCGATGATGTAACACTGGTTGGTGGGGATGCTTTCTTCTACAGTATTCAACATAAATCAGGGGTATTTCGCTTCAACGAGGTGAAGTTTGGTGATGGTCATGTGTGCTTCAAAGGCGCAGGGTTTAAAGGCGAGTCGCTGGATTTCAAGAGCGTAGATTTCTGCGACGGAGTGGTGAGCTTTGAGGGTTGCCACTTTGGGCTTCCAGTAGCCTTTGATTACTCCAGGTTTGGTGATGGTGAGTTAAGTTTTGAGGATGCAATTATCAATTCCAGGGTTTTTAGCGCAAAGAGATGCCGATTTTCGGGTGTCGTGGACTTCTCACCGAATAAAATAGCCAGTCAGTGCGATTCAATCAGTTTTGCGGGATCAGATTTTCAGTCTGATCTGTCATTAAGAGGTCTATCAAGTCCTGTTCCGGTTGATCTGAGGAACGCGTCAATCAATCGAGATATTGATCTCTCAGGGGTGCGTATGGATTTTAAGAAAATATCCCTTGGCGAAAAACGGAAAATTGACGAACGAAACCCCTTCCGTGATGACGTGCTGGCGGTTGGTGGTTCACAGTCGTGGTTCAAGCCGTTGGGTTTTCTGAGTTGTGCGAAACATCGAGAAGACAGCGCTAAATTTCGGCGATTGAAAATGATTGCAAGGGACGGTGAGGATCATGTTCGGGCGCTTTCGTTCTATGCGAGCGAGGTTAGGTGTGGATATTGGCATTCTATCCGTGGTGTTGATCGAAGGCTATTTTTTTTCTATGATCTTTTAAGTAATTTTGGGCAGAGCTTTTTGCGCCCAGTGCTAGCGCTCTTTTTCACGGTCCTTGCGTTCGCCTGTATGTACGCTCTAATTTCGAGTAGCCTATTTCCGTATTCACCGGTGCTGTTTACGGATGCCGTGCTGCTATCTTTGTCTCATACGTTTCCTTTTTATCCGGCAGGACGTGAGATGAGACCAATAGTTGTTTCAAGGCTGTTTGATGGGATTGACGGAGTTTCAGATCTTTATTTTATTCTCTCCCTAGCTCAAAATATATTGTCTATCACTTTGCTCTTTTTTTTGATTCTTGCATTGCGAAACCTGTATCGAAGTTAGATGAACGTGCAAGAGCGGACATTCTATGCGCAAAGGCCGGGCCATATTTGCGCGCCACTCCATAACCAGTCCGACTCTACAAATCTGGGACAGGCATCAAATAGGGAAATTTCTTTGCCTCGCTCGGGCAATTTTCTGATCGACGCTGCGAGACAGGACTGCGACGATAGCCCCATGACTTATCCGCGCAGCCATCTTGTTTCAGACGATGAGCCTGGGTTCTACCACGTGGTTTCTCGATGCGTGCGTCTTGCCTTTCTCTGTGGCACCGACCGATTCACCGGGCGGTGCTTCGAGCATCGCCGGCAATGGATTGAGGACCGGATTCTCGAGTTGGCGGATGCCTTTTCAGTTTCCGTTTATTCTTACGCGGTAATGAGTAATCATTTCCATGCGGTAATCCATGTGGATCCTTCGGTGGTCGCATCTTGGTCTGACGAAGAAGTCGCTCGCCGCTGGTTATCGGCCTTTCCCGGCGCTCTGAAACTGACTTAACGCCTGTCCCGGATTTGGACATCATAAAGAACGCCGGCACGGTGATCTGGAACGGCCCAGTGGGCGTATTCGAGTTTGAGCACTTCTCCAAGGGGACGAAGGTGGTGGCTGAGGCGGTGGCCGAGACGAGTGGATTCACCCTGGCCGGGGGTGGGGATACGATTGCGGCGATCGAGAAATTCGGGGTTGCCGACCAGGTCGACTACATTTCCACAGCAGGCGGGGCGTTTCTCGAATACGTCGAAGGCAAGGAATTGCCCGCACTGGCCGCGCTATCCGCGGCTTGAAGCTTTGAGTCGTCTCCGGGCAGGCGCAAACAATGCAACTTGCCACGTTCTTACTAGCGAGATCAATGATCAACAGACTTTGATCTCGCTAGTCAATCTGAAGATGAAACACGGAGCAGCCGTGATCTAGCGCGCCAATCAATTCATGACTTCGGAATGTAGTGAGCATTCTCAAGTCCCTCAAAATGATTGTCGCAGGTCACGACACGGGCGCGCTGTTGCCGCGCGGTGGCGTAGATGATGGCATCGGCAAAGGCAAGGCTGTGATCCAGCGACAGATCGCCAGCAAGCAGGGCGATTGACGACGTCAGTGGCACCACGACGCCCTGCTCAGTCAAGGCGACAGTTTCAAGCGCTAATGCTTCGTTGCGCTCCCTGCGGACCCACTTGTAGAGCTCGAATTGGACGGTGGTTGGAACCAGTAGCTGATCGGTGTCGGTCAGTGCGGCTTCGAACTGACAGGCAAGCTTGCCGTCAATCAGCCACTCAAGCCAACCGCAGGTGTCGACCAGTTTCACGGTCAGACTCGATCATTTCGATCTCGGTAGTCCGCAGGATTGGCGCCACGGAGTGATCCCCTTGCCGAACGGATGTCGCCGACCGGTACGATCTCCAGCGCCCGTCCCTTGGCCATGACCGTCACTACTTGTCCTGGCTCCAGATTCAGTTCGCGGCGGACCGCCTTTGGGATGACCACCTGATACTTGGAGGAAATTCTCACAGTTTCCACTTAATCACCATCGATCCAAAAAACGTTAAACGCTGAGAATAGTCGATTGAACTGAACACGGCAACATGTCCTTATTGTTGGAGTTCGCAGCGTCCGGAACGTGCAGCGCTTTGAACAGCGCGTTGGCGCTCATTCGGTATTCCGAGCGGCACCAGGTAGTCCTCGCGCAGGATCTCGCCGGGATGAGTCGGGGGCATACCGTTCTTGCTGGTCATAAGTAAACGCTAGTGATAGTCCACGATTTCAACGTCTTCTGGGCCTTGACCCGTCCAGTGAAAGCAGATTCGGTGTCACCGCAAGGCCTCCGCCTCCGGCAAAAGCTGGTTCCAACGATCCGGTGGATTTCCCGCTGCCAACATTCTATGGAAAATGCGATAAGCGTCCGATTTGCTGCCGTAAGCGCGCAAGGTTTTTTCGTCATTGACCCAGGCGTAGACGATGATCTTGCTTGATGAATGAAATCGAAAGAACAAGCGGTACTGCTGAAAGAACCCTGCTAGGAACCAGTGTTTATGCGCCGATCCGAGTGTTCCACCTTGCCGGTATTCTGGCCGCGTCGGGTCTTGCGGAATCAGTTCAAAGGCCAACTTGCGAATGGCCGCCAGGCGTTTGGTCACTCGCTCGTTGCGGTACGTTGTCGGGTGCTTCGCTTTCCGCACCTCTACTTTTTGTGTCAAATCCAAGACTTGATCAAGAAACAGCGGATGGGCAAACAAGGACCAGCCGTTGATAACAAGGCCAGCCGACTGCTTCGTATTCACCGTGCCGAGTCATCCAACGCGGATTCCAGATCGACATCAACATCACCGACCAGCTCGTCCAATTTTTGCTTGAGTGTCGTGTCGATCGCCTGCAAACGTTCAGGATGGGCTGACAGATCAGCACCCAGAAAGGTAAGAAACTGAGCAAGCACCGGATCATCTTCAGAGTCTCGGCCCACGCGATTGAGTACCACGCTGCCGTCGTCCTGAATCGAGAAACGCAGCTTGTCGCGTTTTTCAAGGGCCAGCGCCTGTCGGACTGCAGCCGGTACTGTGGTCTGATATCGGTCAGTCAGACTGGATTCGATTTCGATGATTTTCGACATGGCGGTATCTGATGCAAGCTGAGAATCGTTGATGGTAATGCAATCGCATTACCATGGCAAGTGATGCTCAACAGGACCTGCGAGGCACTAAAGGCCAGTCGATTCAGAGGCGTCTTGCCGCCCGATGGTGTCAGGGTGCACAATTTCCTCGCTTCATTAGAGGTTCTCGCCATGAGATATCAATGCCACGAAGAGATCGCTACGCGCTGCACGAACGGGACTCGCGGCCTCTGTTCCCGAAGAAGAACTGAGCGAGAGATGCATCAAATGGCCAACGCGACGCCATGAAGATTCAGCGCCTCTTTCCCAATCTCGTCGTCGATGACCTGGCAGCCGACCAAGCCGCGCTGGAAGCCCTGTTCGATCTGGAGCGATCGTTCGAGAGCGATTGGTTCGTGCAGCTGCGCTCACCCTGCGGCACCTGGGAGATCGGCCTGCTCAAGCGCGGTGGCCGGGGAACGCCCGAGTCGATTGCCGGACCGCCAGGCGGTGTGTCGCTGACGGTCGTCGTCGACAACGTGGACGCTGTCGAGGCGGCGGCCCGGGCGGCCGGAATCCGGGTCATCGTGCCATCGAGAGATCGATTCTATGGCCAGCGCCAGCTGCTGCTCGGCCTCCCGAGTGGTGCCGTACTCGATGTTTCCGCGCCCTACGATCCTGATGCGGATTGGGTGGCGAGGGTTGGGCCGGATGGTTCTGGTGGCTTTGTGGAATCTTCGTGAGGGGTTGTGTTTTTGAGGGCCAGGCTTCCCCGGCTGGGGTGGGGATACGATTGCGGTGATTAGGAAGTTTGGCATTTCTGACAAAGTGGACTATATTTCTACATCGGGTGAAGCGTTTTTGGAGAATATAGAGGGGAAGGAGTATCCAACTTTGGGGGCTTAAAGTCGCAAAGAATAATCCTGCAGTGCATTGAGGTTTTGATCTGCGTTAGTGAGACCATGGTTTAATTCCGAGAACGCTTCTGCATTCGCGCAATGCCCGCGCAGTGATTTCTCTATCCTTGTTGCATGAGCATGCAGTCCGGCCGGCTGCTTCTAATAGTTTGAAGGCTATGACCAAATACGCTTAGAGTTGATCTCGCCACTTTTCCTTTCGAGGCTAGTATGAATCTTGTGTCGTTGAAGGTTGATGGCTTCAAAAGGTTTCGAGAACCCACAAAGCTGAATCTCGATGGCAAGCTTGTGGCGATTCTTGGGCCTAATGAAGCTGGAAAAACTTCATTGCTTCGCGCGCTTGAGCATTGCAATGATGGTAGTGAGCTGGAATCAGCTGGGCCTGCCCAAGAGACGACCCGAAACCTATCGCTTGCTACAGGACATAGGGCTATTGAGGTAAAGTTCCATTTGGACGCAGAAGATCTTAGTGCCCTCTCCGATATCCCGGGATCCCAAAGCCTACGATGGTTAGTCCTATCCAAGGTGGTTGGTGGTCAGGAGCTGGAGATGACTCTGATCCCAAAGATGGTGAGCGGTTCGGAAGGTAGGGCGGTGCTTTCTGAGTCTCTTGCATTGGTTCAAAATTTTCTTGACGATGCCATCCTTAATTATCTGGTTCGCTTAGTTAAATCCGAGCATGGAACCCTAAGGGAGCAGAATTTCGAAACGGCCAGAGAGATGCTTGATGAGTTCATCGATACAGCGGCTTCGTCAGAGGAAGGTTTGTTGAAGGATCTTTTGTTGGCTATTGATGGCCTGGAGAAACAGGATCTAGAACACCAGAATGAAGCGGCAGCGAAAGATATATTGTTGGATCGAATTCCCGAATTTTTAGAATTCACGGAGGAAAATAGAAGCCTGGAGTCTGAGTATGACCTCCAAGCATTTTATTTTCAGAATAATGGGAAGCCGCTTCCTAGTCCAAAAATCCCAGCAGTGGTAACAAACTTATGTGCATCATGCGGCCTCGATATTGACGAATTATTTCAAGCCATACAAGCGCGAGATCAGGCAAATATTGAAAACCTAATAGAACAAGCCAACGTGGCTCTTAAGGTTTTGATGAACTCCCATTGGAGCCAGTCTCGTGTTTATCTGAGGCTTCGGGTTAATGGCCGAAACCTTCATCTACTTTCGGGCGATCGGGCGGGTGGGTATTCAAGGATAGCGGAACGAAGTGATGGCTTGAGGCAGTTTTTTGCGCTCGTGTTTTTCTTGCACAGGCGAAGAAATGGAGAAGTGAAGCCCATCTTGCTCATTGATGAAGCTGAGCAACATCTTCATTATGATGCCCAAGCGGATTTGGTTCAGATGCTTGCAAAGCAATCCTTAGTCAAAAAAGTTATCTATACGACGCACTCCGTAGGCTGTTTGCCTGAAGATTTGGGATCCGGGGTCCGTCTGGTGCGCATCGTAAACGATTTATCTAGTGTAGTTGATAATTGGTTTTGGGCCACTGGAACACCTGGATATTCAAATCTTCTTCTAGGGATGGGTGCAAGCACTCTCGCATTTATTCCTGTGCGGTTCGCCCTGATGACCGAGGGCGCTTCAGACATGATTCTGCTTCCGCGACTCCTGCGTGAGGCAACCGGAAAAGAGTACCTAGGTTTTCAAGTTACGCCAGGCTTATCCAGTGCCAGTGCGGATCAAATTGCGTTGCTTAATAGTGAGTCGACAAGGACCGTCTATTTGGTCGACGGAGATTCTGGGGGGATCGCATTAGAGAGAAAAATCAGGCAAGCTGGTGTCCAGGAACATAGAATATTCAGACTCCCAAAGATAAATGATGGTGAGTCAGTCCTAGAGGATTTCTTAGATATTTCACAATACACAAAGGCCGTAAATTTAGAACTTAGGAGATCACATTGCGGTGATCTACAAGTGAGTGAGAATGATCTGGAGGGGGGAAGCCGTCCCGTCCTATTAGAGCGCTGGTGTTCCAAAAATAAAATTAGCCTTCCAAGCAAGCGAGCAGTTGCATATCACTTGCTTGATGCAGCTATTGCGACAAACATTTTGGATAAATCTACTTCGGATTCGCTGGCCGATTTATTTTCTAAAATCACCCAGGTTTTTGTCAACGCTGACAGTGACTAGATCGCGCAAGCAAGATGCAGTATGCGATAAGGTAAATTATTTTTCGCACATTTGGTGACACTAACGCGGGACATATATGGACGCATCCCCGCAGTCAAGCACCTTTCCGGCGATTTTCGTCTGACTCGGCATGATCAAGGTCCTCCTGCGACAACGCGGGACACCCAGACTCTCAAACCATTATCCTAGCCCAAAATAGGTTTTTTTCCTATGGTCGCGGTCGGGCGCATTGCGGACACTGTCCCCATGACCTACGCCCGCTCACAGATCGCGCCGCCCGGAGAATACGGCTGTTTTCATGTGGTGACTCGATGCGTTCGCCGTGCTTTCCTCTGCGGCTCGGATGAGCGTACCGGCAAGAATTTCGATCACCGGCGCGCGTGGATCGAGGAGCGAATTCATTTTCTGGCAGGGTCCTTCGCTGTCTCTGTCTACTTGTATGCGGTAATGAGTAACCATACTCATATCGTGCTTAGCGTCGATCCACAGGCTGTTTCGGGTTGGACCGATGAACAGGTCGCCGATCGCTGGCTGCGGGTCTTTCCGGGCGCGATGGCCCAGGCGTCCTCGGATGAACAGAGGCAGCGGGTACGAATGGGTCTGCTCAGCACGCCGGAGCGCATGGAAGAGATCCGAAAGCGCCTGGGCCCCTTGAGCTGGTTCATGCGGGCTCTGAACGAACCGATTGCCCGAATGGCGAATGAAGAAGACAACTGTACGCGTGGCCGGTCAATCGAAGCCCGCTTCTCCCGCTACGCGGAAACCGCGGACTTCGCTTTCCCTACGCTGGTCGATTCTGGGAGGGGCGGTTCAAATGCCAGGCCCTGCTGGAGCCGCAGGCGGTGGTTTCGGCGATGGCAGCATAGGCTAAGGGGTGCGTGCGGTTTTCGCGCAGCGAAAGAAGCGCGTGCGACGTGCCGTCATACGTGTCGATCTCAATCCCGCTCGGGCCAGCATTGCCGAGACCCTGGAGGAATCGGACTATACGTCGATCAAATCTAGACTGGAATCTCGGAAGTCGGTCCTTCGAAAGAAGTCCAAGCTGAGCAATGCCGGACTCAAGCAGGTGGCCGGCCTTGATGCCGCCGCACTGCTCAATATGACTGAAAGCAGCTACATCAATCTCGTTCAGTGGACTGGCGAGCAGCTCCATCCGATGAAGCGCGGCAAGCTGATCCCGCGTTCCGACCAGGGAGAGAAACCGCCGGAGGTCGTCTTGAAACTCTCTAATCACTCCGATCGCTGGCTCAGGCAGGTCTGGGGGACCGAATCGAAGTACTACCGCGCCATAGGTTCGGCCGAAGCGCTGATGGCCAAGGCCGCCGAGCTTGGGCAGCGTTGGATGCAAGGGGTTTCGGGGGAACGGGCCTGGATGATTCTTCGGACGAAGACGGAATAGCCCAATCCCCAACTCCAAACTCGCCCCGCCAGTCGGTCGACTGGCGAGTTGGCGTGCGCCCTTGGCAGAAAAAAGCCGTTCTTCAAGCTTCTGACACCCTACTCGGCCCTGGAAAGGCCAAGGCAAACGACGTCAGGTCGCTATTCCATGCCGGCATCAAACGGCATACGAAGAGTTTTCAGTTTCTGGATGTCCTTTGTTGACACTAACAAAACCGAATCGATCGTTCGGCGCGCAGTTTGGGCTATCGGAAAATGACCTCGCCAGCAGTAGGAAATAAACCGAAGGGGCTCAGAAAAAAGCCGCAGTGCATCGATCGCCTTGCGCTTGTCGGCCTTTCTCCGGTTTAATCCAACTCTTCGCCTCGTACCGGAATAGTCTCTGTGACCGAGGTCAAATCAAATTCGGCGATAAACTCCTTGAATCGATTCCGGCAAACCACCGGGACATCCATTATCTAAGATAAAAACCTTAAACCACTCATGAGCGATTTCCCATTTCCCAACCCCGGCGGCCTGACAAACTGGCTGCATGACCTATCCGAGCAGCCAGCTTAACAAACGTGTGAATTCATTCTTCAGAAAGCTCTCTGACTCTGGAGTTTGCTTCTGCCTGCAAAGTCTTATCACCCAAGTTACCCGCTGCAATAGCAATGCACAGCCATGATTCAACATCTTCTGCCCAAATCTCTACAGCTCTCTGGCAAGATCGCAAAGAAGGTGCCCAGGATCCGGCGCCTGCGTGGACCTTTCCAATCGTCCTATGCGTTTGCGGATTATCTGGCGCAATTGCAAGTGAATCCGA
>JGI12210J13797_10510257_pt1 | contig 15881 bp, 9 predicted proteins | sample ElkSlonscriptome_3_FD_13797 | JGI IMG/M metagenome (IMG submission 13797)
TTGGTCTGGATATTGCTTTGGGAGAAGATACCTATAGCTATCTGGAACAGCTAGGATACAAGAATCTGGGCTTTAAACAACATATTGTTAGTTTGAAAGGGTATGAGAAGCCAACCACCACCTATGCCGGAACCTATGCTGATCTGAATAAGTTCTTAGCGACTCGCTGTTCAGAAAACTTAACCTAAACTCATTAGATCACTGGAGTTTAGACTCATGCAACAGAGACGGAAACGAACGATTGCGCGAAGCACAATGGAATCACGCAATCACGAGACTTTTTGAAGATGCTCTTGGCTTCTGGGTTTCAAGTCTTCATGGCTTTTGATTCAGTTTCTTTAAAACCCCAAAATTGAGTTAAAATCCATTAATTATGTTTTGTCTTTTCTCAGGAAACCAATACCAACAGTAGCCAAGGCTAAAATGCCTAATGCAGACGACGATTCGGGAACTTTTTTAGCGGTAACTTCAAAATAATGGTGATCAAACCCACCATCACTATCCTCAATTCGTACTCCAACCTTATAGATTCCAGGGTTGGCAAAAGACCACTGTCCACTATTCCCGATGAAATCATCATAGACGCCATCGTTATTAAAGTCCCAACGATAGGTGAGGATATCATTAATACCTGGATCGATGCCAGTAGCAGCAAAATCAAATAACTCGTTTTGCCAAACCGTTAGATTATCAGCCAGACTGGTAATCGTGGGCGCAACATTTTCTACGGTGACGTTGAATTGACCAAAATCAAACCCACCATCGCCATCAGATACTCTTAAACCGATAGTATTAAGACTGTTGTTGGTAAAAGACCACTGTCCACTATTTCCGGTGAAATCATCATAGATGCCATCGTTATTCAAGTCCCAATTATAGGTGAGGATATCATGAATACCTGGATCGGTGGCAGTGGCGGCAAAATTGAACAGTTCGCCTTCTTTGACAAGGATATTTTCAGTTAAACTGGTGATGCTGGGAGCAACGTTGAGAACAGTTAGAGTTTTAGTGATAGACTTACTCCGTCCACCATCTTTGTCTTCAGCAATACCCGTATAGGTAAACGTCCCATTATCAGTAAAGACACCCAAGTCTAGGTTGGCTTGTCGTGTTCCGGATGTTTTCTTGTCAGTTGTAATCAGGTTATTATTCAGCAGAAATGAGATAGCATCAGCACCAGGATCGGTGGCGGTTAGTAAGACTGAAGCGGATTCACCTTCAAAGATTGTTGGGGTTGATAAATCCAGACCTGTAAGAGTTGGTGCGACATTCTTAACGAGTACCTCAAAGGAATCGTAAGTATCTCCTTGGGGTTTGCCATCAGTGACTTTCAAGCCGATGGTATTAATACCGTTATCGCTAAACGACCATTGTCCCCTTGGTCCAGTAAATTCATCATACTTACCATCATTATCTAAGTCCCACTCAAAGCTGAGAGGATCATTGTTACTATCCTTAGCATCAGCGGCAAAATTAAACCAATCGCCTTCGTTAACTGTCAAATTTTCAGGGCTAGGAGTGATATAGGGGGGAATATTTCCCACGTTAATAATCCTGCCAAAAACGTAGAGATCAGCAGTATTGCCTTGACCTTCTTCTGTTAATCCGGGAATAATCACAGGTCGCAGACGCTCGTCGCTAAATCCAATCCACTCTAGGGTATAATTTGTGCCGTCAATATTAACGCTATCTTGTGGGATTGTACTTTGTGGAAAAATCCTGTCTGGACAGGAGGTAATGCCGGGATATTTACAATTTTGCCCTACTATCCAGGGTTGTAGTGCTGAGCGAGGTTTTAATGGTTTTGAGGAAATTTTATTGAGAGTTTCATCAAGTCCCAGTGTAAACGCAAATGATTTAGCTAAGTGTTCGGACTGACTAGAGTTGGGATTAATCGTGAAATCTAGATTGATGGTTAAATCGACAAATTCAGCGCTAGTTCCTCCATAAATTGGATTATTAATGTGACGTAGTGTTCCCAATAAGAATGGTTCTCCCAATTGACGAGTTGACCCTCCAGCACCAGTGAACCCTAATCCACTTTGACCGCTTGTTGAGTCTGCTGGAGTACCCCAACGTACTTGATTTTCATTACCAATGGTTTGAAATTTAACTGTATTAACTTCCTCCCATTCATCATATCCATCAAACACATTACTCCAAGTACCAGAGGATTGATTGAGTGTGAACGTAAAGGCATTAGCTGAAGCCGATACTAACCCTAGTCCTGTGGTTAATCCAAATGTAGCTAGTGCAGTAGCAACCGGGGAATTAAATTTAAAAATCATGTTTTAAATGACTCCAACAACGAGATTTCGATAAGTCAGTCGTTGGCTGGAAAGGGCTCAATTTGCAAACCTTAGCTGGATAGAAAAGTACAAATGTACGCCCCAACAGAGGATGAATTAGCAAAAACGAGATGCACCCTTTACAGCCATTGGATTTATGTCCCGATTCAACAAAAGCCCTCTGCGATTCAGGGGAATCCAGAGGAAAAACTAAGAGATCCTATTTCTCTTTCAGGCTTAAATCGGGAATTTTATGCGAACCAATCCAGATTTGTAATAAAACTTAATATATGTCGAGTTGAGGGAATGGGGAACGTAGGGGCGCAAGGCTTGCGCCCTGATCCCAATGCTTGCGCCTTGATTGATGTACCGCATCAGACTGGAAATCGCTATAAAAATCATAGAGTTTTGCATAAAAGTCAGGACTTTTGCCTGATATATAAATATAGACTGATAAGACGACGACTGTGGAGGGTGCAATGTCGAGGATGACGGACAAAGAATCTGGCTGGTACTGGAAATTACTGGCAAATGGGCTAGCAACGATAAGTGCGATCGCGTTCTCTAGGGATTGTACTCTAGCACAGATTACCCCCGATGGCACATTGGGGGCTGAAGGTTCGGTAATCACGCCTAATGTGACGATCAATAATCTTCCGGCTGAACTCATTGAAGGGGGTGCAACTCGCGGCGTTAATCTGTTTCACAGTTTCTCTGAGTTTAATGTGGGCGAGATGCAGCGGGTTTATTTTGCCAACCCAACCGGAATTGAAACGATCTTCAGTCGAGTGATAGGAGATACGTCTTCTAATATCTTAGGCACCTTAGGGGTAAATGGTGCAGCCAATTTATTTTTACTCAATCCTAATGGGATTATTTTTGGACAAAATGCACAATTAGATATCAGAGGTTCCTTTGTCGCCAGTACAGCGAACCGTTTTATTTTTCCTGATGGTAGCGAGTTCAGCGCCACGAATCCGCAAACCCCACCACTCCTAACTATTAATGTGCCAATTGGTTTGCAATATGGAACGCAGCCGCCACCGGAAATTAGGAATGAAGGGAATTTAAGAGTGGGAGTAGATTTAACCTTATCCGGTGGGGCTGGAGATTTAGACATTACCGCGAATACTATTCTGATTAATAATCAGGCAAAACTGCAAGCGACGAATACATCTGGTTCAGGTAATATCAGAATTAATACCCAAGGCTTAACCGTGCAAAATGGTTCAGAAATAACAGCCAGCGGAACAGGAACGGGGGTTTCCGGAAACGTAGAAATTATCGCTGATTCTATTTTTCTCAATAACCAAGGGAACCTGTTAGTCACAACCCAATCTGGTGAAGGAGGAAATATTGTGATCGACGCAGACGATACTCTATTACTGCGCTACAACAGTAATATTTTGACCGAGGCGTTGGGTACTGGCAATGGCGGTAATATTATGATTACGGCTGGCAATTTTGTTATGGCTATTTTACCCGAAAATAGTGACATTGCTGCTACCGCCATTCAAGGGCGAGGGGGTAATATTTTCGTCACCGCTGTTGGCATATTTGGCTTTAGTTTACCGGAACGGTTAGTCAGAACCCCAGAAAGCGATTTGAGTGCCGCATCTGAATTGGGAATCAACGGGACAATGGAAATTAATACGCGAGATACTATTCGCTTAAATACGTTACCCAGTGAGTTTATAGGGGATGGGATTTCCCAAGTTTGTCCGGGTATTGGGGGCGCAAGAATCCAGAATAAATTTATTGTCACGGGAAGGGGTGGCTTAGCGGTTCGTACTGATGTTCCTTTGAGTAGTGATGCCGTTAATGTTGGGTTAGTGTCTCCCGTATCAACACCTGAGGATTCTCCAGAATTTTCCGGGAATATAGCACCGACTGGCAATCCCCATAATTCGGCATCTAAACCCATAGTAGAAGCTCAAGGTTGGATTGTTCATCCTGATGGTACGGTAGAATTAGTAGCTCAAGCACCCATTGTCACACCTCAAACTCCTTGGTTACCAACAGCGAGTTGTCAGCCTTAAAATAAATAAGATCACTCTTTTGATGAGGCTGAACCTATACCAATAGTAATATAACGTAGGGTGCGTTAGGCGCTTATTTAGCGTAAATTGTGGGGATTAAATGAGTTAGCGCCGTAACGCACCAATTTTGGGGGGGAATAAAGGTAGTGGGTTACAGCTAACACAATCTACTGGACTGGTTTTATAGCATCGGAATTATGTTTTTTTAACGCAGAGGACGCAGAGGATGACGCAAAGGTACGCAGAGGATGTTGGTTGTTTGGAGTGAACAGGTTATGGGTTTTTCAATCTATGGATTTAGGCTGTGTTAGGCGCTTATTTAGCGTAAATTGTGGGCATTAAATGAGTTAGTGCCCTGAAGCGAGGTTCGTAGTTGCGCTGTCTTCGCCCTAATCTGGCATCATTAACTACAAAGGTTAAAATCAAAAATGTAATCAACGCGATCGCATTCATTCTACGACGCCATAAACATGGGGTAGGGGCGACCCGCTTGCATCAATTAACAACAGGAATCCACTCAATTGACTCGGGTCGCCCAGAGAATTCCGTAATTATACGGTTGTCTGAGAACAAGTTGCCAGAATAATCTCATAGTAGGTTGGTTTTGGGTAATGTTCAGATGGTGACAAAAAGAGCAATACAGTTCCCTAGTCTGGAGCATCTCTTTCAGTTTAATCCTTGGCGATCGCGAATTCTCACCAGTCTGTTTTTACTGACGCTAATTTTAACTGTCTCATCCTCAATAAAGCCGGGAGTGGCAATTCAGCAAAACTTAACCCCTGCAACTCCTCTTTCCTGCAAAACCTGGAGGGAGTTAGACGCCCCTCTCTTACCCAGAGAAGGGCTGGGAGAGAGATTAGCCCAAACGGGAAAATGCCTTTATGAACAAGGGCAATATGTAGCTGCAGCTAGGGTTTGGCAAGAAACCGCTGAAGCCTTCAAAACTCAGCAGGATTTGCTGAATCAAGCCATGGCTTTAAGTAATCTCTCTTTAACCTATCAGCAATTGGGACAATGGGGAGAAGCTAAGGCGGCAATTACAGAAAGTTTACGGTTATTAAACAAGAATGATCAAGTCATCTCACTTCACCAACAGACTGATGATTATCAAAAAATTCTTGCTTCTAGCTTAGAGATTAAAGGTAAACTAGAATTCGCCACTGGAAAACCTGAAGTCGCCTTGGCAACTTGGCAAAAAGCCGCTACTATTTATCAGCAGATAGGTGAGGGTAAAGGAGAAATCCAAAACTCACTGAACCAAGTGCAAGCCATGCTTGAATTAGGCGATTACCTTCCGGCAAAACGATTATTAGCCGGATTAAAGGATACTCTAGATGCGACAACTAACTTAGAACTGAAAGTGACGGGATGGTTAAGTCTGGGTAATGTCCTGCGAAAACTTGGTGAATTCAGGGAATCTCAGCAGCTATTAAATGAAACGTTAAAATTGGCGACAAGATTAGAAATACCAGAATTAATCGGTGCCGTTAAACTAGATTTAGGCAATACCGAACGAGCCTTATGGCAGAAAGCCAAAGCCATAGGCAAAGAAAAAGATCCGAAGCCGATCCAAAATCTTAAATCAGCTAAAGAATTATACCAAGACGCCGCTAAAGTCCCGAAAACTCAACTTCAAGCCCAACTCAATTTATTGAATCTGTTACTGGAGACTGAGGAGTTATCAGACCTTCAGATATTATTGCCAGAAATTGATCAAAATTTAGATAAACTAATCCCCAGTCGTTCAGGAGTGATTGCTAAAATAAACTTTGCCAATAGTTTAATTAAATTGAGAACAATAAAAACTAAAAAAGGGACAAAGCCAACCGTAGATATCGCTAAAATTACTCAATACTTAGCCACAGCCGTTCAACAATCTCGCGCTCTCCAAGACAAGCGGATAGAATCCTTGGCGCTGGGGAATTTAGCTAGACTTTATCAAACCAATAAACAGCTAAATGATGCTCTCGATCTAACTCAACAAGCTTTAACCTTAGCGCAAGAAATCAGTGCTTCAGATATTTCCTATCGTTGGCAATGGCAGATAGGGCGTTTGCTGAAACAACAGGGGAAAATTGAAAAAGCGATTCAGCATTACACGGCTGCTGTTGCCAACCTTGATGCTATTCGCCGTGATTTGCTTCCGGCTAATCCAGAGGTACAGTTTTCTTTTCGAGATAACGTGGAACCTGTCTATCGAGAGTTGGTCGATTTGCTCTTGAGAACGGATGGTGATACTAAACCTAGCCAAGTTCAACTCAAATTAGCGATTGAGCAAATTAATAAGTTGCAACTTGCTGAATTAGAAAATTTTCTTAGCTGTAATCCCGAAAGGTTTATTAAACTCTACAAAACGACCGATTGGATTACCGATCCCCAAGCGGCTATTATTTATCCAATTATTTTAGACACGAAACTAGCGATTATTATCCAACTCCCCGATCAGACACTGAACTATTACGAAACTATTATTCCTATAACTAAGATCGAAAAAACGCTGAAAGACTTACAAACATTTTTAGCTAATCCAGGGAATGAACCTGATGTTATCATCCAGTCACAAGAGATTTATCGTTGGTTGATTAAACCTCTGATTCCCGATCTGGAAAAGAATCAACAAATTGAAACCTTAGTTTTTGTACCCGATGGGGTGTTACGGAATATCCCCATGGGAGTTCTCTATGATCAAGAACAAGGAGACTATCTCTTGCAAAACTATGCTATTGCGATAGCACCCCGATTGCAAATTTTTGCGCCTAAGCCAACACCTCGACACTTAAATGTTTTAACGGGGGGAGTAGGAATCAAACAGGATCAGGATGATTTTCGCTTTGAACCGATTAAGGAATTGGAAGCGGAACTAAAACCAATTAGCGAAATCACCCAATCAAATCCACCCATTTTAAATAAAGACTTCACTAAGGACAACATCAAAAGGCAACTGAGTGAGGGAAACTTCTCTGGCATTCACATCAAAACCCATGGGGAGTTTAGCTCAGATCCAGAAGAAACCTTTATTGTTGCTTATCAGGAAAAGATTAGAAGTAAAGATTTTGCGGATTTGATTCAATTAGCTAGTAAAGAGAAGACAAAACTCCTTGAATTATTGGTTTTGAGTGCCTGTAAAACCGCCGCTGGAGATAATCGAGCGGTGTTAGGACTAGCTGGAATCGCCGTAAGATTAGGTTCGCGTAGTGCCTTATCAAGTTTATGGATAGCACAAGACGCTCGTAATACTGAACTGATGACACAATTTTATACAGAGTTATTGACATCGGGGAAAAGTAAGGCTAAAGCCCTGCAAATAGCTCAACTTTCTCTTTTCAAACAAGGGTACTCTTCCCATATCTGGGCTAACTATATTTTGGTGGGGAATTGGCTTTGACACAGAAGAAAACCCTTTTGAGGAGGCGATTAAGTTCGTAGTAAGGGAACCTTAGCCCTAGATATTGTGACCTCTCTCCAAACCTCTCTCCTACAAAGAGAGAGGCTTTGAACTCTCCCCATTCTGTGCATAAAAAGCGAAATTCAAGGTGCGTTAGCGAAGCGTAACGCACCCTACTGGCTACACAAACAATGTCCTTTAACCCAAGGCTGAAACTCCAGATTGTAGAGACTGCTAATCTGTTGGTTCAGGTAACACGATTGGATCGATAAGTTGCACTTGATCTAATTCTTTTCTATCAATAAATTCTAATAAGCTAGTCCAATCCTCTTTGAGATTAGGATCTTGGGGATTAGCAAGGCGGCGCTTGGCGACATGAGTCAAAGCATCGTACCAAATATCTGGGTTTGCTGCTTCAATTTTACGCTCATTCTCAGGGGTTGCTGGAACTCTCTGCACCCATCCATTAACATCCCAATCTGATTGATAGCTGGTGTTCCCCTTACAGTACACCTTGAAATACCAATGGTAGAATCTGCCTTCTTCAAGGGCATATTTTGGTACTGATGATAGGGATATGCCTACAATTCCTGGCGTACCCGGTAACTGAAATGAAGCTTGGTAAAGTCGCGTTTTCTCTTGTCCAGTTTTCTCGTCTCGAATATTCACGGAAAACTGAATAAATTCGATATCTTCAGCCGCATAAGGAAGATAAAACCAAAACGTCGGATAGTCGGATATTGTCAATACCGGATTCTGAACAGGAATCAAAGCCGTAAGGGTTTGGTTTGTGCTTTGGCAAGACTGACTCGATTCGTTAAGCCCTCCTCCTGCTGTGGTTTTATTATCCGGTGGTGTAGGAGGTGGATCAGGTAGTGTGGATGCATCCTGACTGACTAAAATACTACTCTGCACCTGTCCTAATGTAGGCAAGTCGATAAGGCTGGTAAACCCCAGAGTGACGGCGAAAACAATAGGTAATTTTGGTATAATCATCTGCACGAATAGAATTTTATTGTGAGTTTTTTGGTGAACGAGTAAATTGAGTTTATTATAATTTTTTTAGATTTGGAGAAAGTCTGTAGACTAAAACAATACTTGTCGCTACCAGAGATAATCCTGATGGAATAAGAGGCATCCAACCCCCTTGGTTGAAGATGACTAGGCAAACTTGGTACAAAACTAAGAGGGTAAGACTACTTGCTAGTATCAAATATAAGACTGAACGAATGCGCCAAGCAAGTACCCCACCGATAAAAGACCAAAACCAAATAAACAGTGCATCTCCCCACTGAAACTCTCCCCACTGAGGCAAAACCCACAACAGCGATCGCTCACCCTTGGCAGTACTGATTAATTGACTGACCATATGGGTATGAATCCAAACACCTGCCATTTTACCGTAAGGAGTATTAAAATAGTCTTTAGCAATGGGGGCGGTATAACCAATCAGCACAATCTTATCTTCAATTAGCTGCGGATCTAACTTATTTTCTAATACTTGTGTCATAGAAATTGTCTTAGCAATTTGCCCCGACTGATCAGGAGAACGGTAATTGAGTAAAACTTGGCTTCTACCTGCCTCCAAGTTTTGGTATCCTCCAGTACGGCTTGCCAATTGTCTAAAAATAGCTTGACCTAATTGCCACTCGTTATCCTCAGTAATTCTGATCGGCTTGACACCTTTTCGGGCAAGCCATCGATGAGCTAAATGCAAACTTAAACTATAAGGAGTGGTACAGGGAGAAGAAAAACTGGAAAGATTTAAATCATAGGATAAGAGTTGACGGCGAACAGTAGACGGGTTAGCATCGGGTCGATCATCGGGTAGATCGCTAAAGCCAACTTGATTTCTTAGTTGCTCGGCTGAAAATTCTGGAGGTGGAGCGAGATCTTTGTCAGAACTCCCATAACTGCAAACCGTAAATAAATTCTTATTTTGGTTAAAACGTTCAATAAAATCATCACGACTGCGTAACTGATTCGGTTCGGGTCGAGGTTGATAGCGATGTATATCCAAGCCAATAGCGAGGGGATTGTACTCCTCTAGTTGTTTAATTAGTTCAACAATTTTAGTATCTTTGAGGGGATAGAGATACCGATCCGTATCTTTTTTCGTGACTTCAACAACGAGGAGGCGAGGATCTAAAGGTTCTGGCTGACGCTGACGCATTAATTGATCATAAGTTGATAACTCCCACGACTCTAGGTAACCTAACCATCGTACTCCCATCACCAAGCCAGTGACAACTAGACTCGCCAACAATAGGGGTTTAATTTTACACCACTCAAACTGAGAATCTCTTGTGGGGGAAACTGATACAGAACCCTCAAATTTCCCTTGAGGCTTGGCGTATAAATCATTCCAAGCTAGGGGAACTTCTGCCGGATTCTGGCAAATAACGGGCAACCAACTGGCACAGGGAAATTCGCGATCGCATTCGTCATGGAGTCGTTGTCGCGCTTCCCGTACCGCGACATAAAAGGGCTTACCCTGAGCAAACCCGGTGAGAAAATACTTTAAAAAGTTGTGCGCGATTCGATCAGGTACTAACTCCCGCATTACAATCATTTGCGGAATATGGTAGTCATGCAAATCTCGCGATAACCCTAAACCGTCACAGGAATTAAAAATAGCTAACTTTAACCCTCGTTCTACCGCTTTCCTTAATCCATACCAGAGATTGTTTGTATTTAAACTATCCTCGGAATTAATATAAATTCGCCCCGTACCTTCCTGAGTCTCACTGTGTCCGGCAAAAAAAATAATATCCCAAGGTTGTTCCCACAATTTCTCAACAATAGTCTTTTGTTCCGGTTTCTCCAGAAACTCAACATAAGTATTGGGTAAACTATTTAATAACTCCTGATCCTGCTGAAGATTAATTCCTTCATCGTCGCCCAAAATCCCCAGGATTCTCACCTGGGGATTCAGAGGAGTTTCTGCTAATCTTGGCACCGGTTCAGATTCTAGGGGACTTAAAGCAGGTTCAGCCTGGGGATAACTCTCAAAAAACTCCCATTCTTGCCAAGGAAGCTTTTGCAATTCGCCATCTTCCGTACTAATTAGCACCCGAATTTCTTCATCTCGACTTAATTCTTCTCGCAACCGTCTATCCAGGGAACGAAACCCTGGAGAATTCAGCCAGGTATTCAGGTTATCGCGGAGTTGTTGGGCGGATTTTCGGCATTTCTCAATCCGTTGATTGAGGGAACCTTTGTGAGTAATTTTTTTGGGCTTAATCCGATATCGGTTATTCGGGTGATTGGGCTGTGTCTTGGTTACGTTTATCCCTTCACTCAGATGCTGATCAAGGAAAGCGTTGTGACTATTTTTCTTGAGAGTGGCGCGATGATCTCCTTCCAGCGATCGATAGTCATACCAATGGCGTTGTAATTCCTCAGCTAAGGCTGGATTTGCCGGTAAATATCCCTTCAGTTTGATCCGGTGGGGGGCGTCTTCTTCCCCCACTTCTAAGGTAACTCGTACATTTTCTGTCCTGAAATCACCATCAAACTCGATAATTACTAACTTAGTCATAGATCGTCCACTGATGCTTGGTGGATTAGATTTGTTTTGTAGTGAGGGATGCAAGCCCTCTCCAGCTAGGCGTTAGAGCAATAAATTGCTCACTACAAACAAAACTCTATTTTAGCTGGGTCACGCCACTACACATAGAGGCTTTGGGTAAGTCCTATCCTCACCCATCAAATCAGAAAGTTCTCCGTCACACTCAACTCACTCAACGCTACTTTAACTCCAAACCGTTCCCCTGGTTCACCGCTAAACTCAAATTTAAGTCCCTCACAACTTCCGGCTTCCGCCTGCATCATAGCTTTTCCCTCTTCATTAAAAATAATTAGCTGTAACTCGGGTGGTAATTGAAATTGATCACCGATAGGACAAACCTCAACCGAGATATCGATGTCGGGTACTGTTGATCCTTCAACTAAATCCACTAACAAAGCAAGCTGATGAGATCCGGTTTGTAATCCTAAATCCAACACCTTACCTCTAGTGATCGCTGACGTGGGGGAATTAGCATTTCTGAAGCTAAACGCTAGTTCAGCTTGACGCGGTTGTAAAATGGTTTCTAATGTCTGCCAACCAGCGGTAAAAACTCCCTCCAACCACTGACTTAAATCGATAAGTGGTTTAATTTTATCCAAATATGTCGGTAATTCGGCAAGCGATCGCAATTGACTTAACGGTAATTCCTCACGATTCACCGCTTCAGTAAATCCTAATAGGGTTGCTTCTTGCCAGGATTCATCAAACTGCACCACCACGTAGCCAATCCGATTCTCCCAAACCTCTGCGGGAATCTTAACGATTTCCGCACCTGAGACTACAGGTCTGCACTCTAATTTACCACGATCTTTTATCTCCAAATCAGCCACATCGAGTAAGGTTTGCATGACTGGGTTCCAACTAGAACTTGTTTCTAAATCGGTTTCAACGTCTTGACATTGTAGGTAAAAGTTTACAGCATATACAGCTAGGGTATTCAGATAAACTTGTTGGGCTTTCTGACGATTAGATTGATGGCGCACAAATTGTTTAGCTTGAGTATGAGCCGTTACCATGAGTGGCACGGAAAAGGTAAAATAGTCAAGACTAGGGTTCATCGTTGATTGAGAAGTGTTCATGGGAGGTTTTTCTTGAGTTGGGTGGGAGTAGCTATTCAGGACAAAGCCCGAAATTAGGATAATAATTACTGTACTGTCAAACGATAATCGTACTATTCATCAACAGGACTTACGCAGCCACACCATATATACTGGTTAAGGCGCGTTACGCTACGCTAACACACCCTACATATAGAGCCTTTGCGTAAGTCCTAATTAAGCGGAAAAACATTTCATAAAAACTCCCTAAATTTATAACGAAATTTATCACAGCTACGACAAAAAAATCGACTCAACGTGGGAAGTTTTAGGTCAAATTCGCTTGATAATTCTTCCCAAGTTTTTCCAGAAAATCTAGCTAAAGCTATGGATCTAAAATTGGCATCTGGTCGATTCCTGATATATTGAGAGGCAAAACTATTGTCCGGATCGTCTTCTATATATTGTCGAATCGCTTCAGACAAGGGAGTTGAGTCTTCGTTAGCCACGACATTATCTAAATATTTTGGCTCAAAGTATTGAATATTCGGATTAATTAATTTATTTTTTACGTCGATAAATGTTAGATTTAGGCGATAATTAATCCAAGTCATTAATTGAGAGCGGGTGGGATCATATTTATTGATGTTTCGACAAACATATAGAAAGGTTTGGCTGAGGGCTTCTTGATAAATAAAATTATAAAGCTTGGCAGGGACACTGGTTTGATGAGGATAGTAAAGTCTACCTGATATCTGAATGGCTTGCCAGAGTTCTCCTAAAGCATATTGTCGCCATTCACTGCGAGGAGGATGCTTTTGGGCTGCTAATGCCAGATTTTGCAGTTGGGTATTATCCAAGACTATTTTGAAGGCATTATCTTGCCATGAATTGACCCATTGCTTGGGGGTCATTCTTGCTGAATTATAACTGTTGATATTGTCAGCAATATCCTCTGCTAGTTGGTCTTGCACTCGTTGATAAATCTCCAAATATACTCCAAATAAGGGTTGACGCTTAAAGGGACGGCAAATTAGGCGCGATCGCAAGGTTAATTCAACGATCTGACTTAAGCTGTTTTGCCATTCCTCAGATTGGGGCTGATACTGCTGTAGTTGGGTTAGTTGCTGTTCGAGTAGATCATCCATAATCTTACCAATCTTACCAAAACTTCAGCAGGCTGAAGCAAAAGGGCGACACGAATAGCTAATAGGCAATTGACTTTCAGCTATTGCCAGAGACGGTGCGGCTAGGGATAGCACATACCCCACACCCCTTGATTTTCCTTGAGTCTGTGACGTTCCCTGATTTTGGACATTTGCCAGGGATTTCTCTCCCCTCTACTCTTTAGTCAGTTGAAAAGGTTAATTATTATCTCTTTTGTTACATAAATTAATATTTTGCGATTTTGCATAAAAGTTGGAATTTGCACCTGATAGAGATACAGAGAATGATCAAGCTTGGCTTAGTTATCTCTTTGAATGCAACTTGGATCAGTAAACAATTAATTGACATAAGGAGCAAGTGATATGGGTTCCTACTATGGCAACAACGCTAACAATTACAAAAAAGCCCACAAAGAGGGATGGTGGATATTCAAAAAATGGAAGTCTTGGACAATGAGTGGTAACGGCGGTAACGATACCCTCATTGGTGGTTCTAAAAACGACACCCTATATGGTGACAGTGGCAACGATTCCCTATATGGCAAAGGTGGCAATGATTTCCTGTATGGTGGTTCTGGAAATGATTACCTGTCGGGTGGTACAGGAAGCGATCGCATGGAAGGCGGTACGGGTAATGACCGCTTCGTGGTTGATTCTACAGGTGATGTGGTTGTCGAATACGCCAACCAAGGCAGCGATCGCGTCTATTCCTCGATCAGTTACACCCTAGGAAATAACCTGGAAAATCTGACACTGACTGGCACGGCTTCTTCCGGACGAGGCAACAGCCTCAACAACAGTATCAGTGGTAATAGTTCTAACAATTACCTGTATGGCTATGCTGGCAATGATTACCTGTATGGCAGTTCCGGAAATGATTACCTATCTGGCAGTTCCGGAAATGATTACCTGTCGGGTGGTACAGGAAGCGATCGCATGTATGGCGGTACAGGGAATGACCGCTTCGTGGTTAATTCTACAGGTGATGTGGTTGTCGAATACGCCAACCAAGGCAGCGATCGCGTCTATTCCTCGATCAGTTACACCTTGGGAAATAATCTGGAAAATCTGACACTGACTGGCACGGCTTCCTCCGGTTATGGCAACAGCCTCAACAACAGTATCAGTGGTAATAGTTCTAACAATTACCTCTATGGCTATGGGGGCAATGATACCCTCAGTGGCAGTTCCGGAAATGATTACCTCAATGGTGGTACAGGTAGCGATCGCATGTATGGCGGTACGGGTAATGACCGCTTCGTGGTTGATTCTACAGGTGATGTGGTTACAGAATATGCCAACCAAGGCAGCGATCGCGTCTATTCCTCGATCAGTTACACCCTGGGAAATAACCTGGAAAATCTGACACTGACTGGCACGGCTTCTTCCGGACGAGGCAACAGCCTCAACAACAGTATCAGTGGTAATAGTTCTAACAATCGCCTCTACGGTCAAGGGGGTGCGGATACTCTAATTGGCGGCAGTGGTGATGATGTCCTTGATTCCGATACTTTGGGTGCTGTTGATACCATTGGCGATCGCTTGGATGGCGGTTCAGGTAATGATACCCTTCAAGGAGAAGCGGGGAACGATACTTTACTCGGTGGCAGTGGAAATGATCGCCTGACAGGTGATGATTCCTCTCTTCATTTTGGTAATGATAGTCTTAATGGTGGTATCGGAAACGATACGCTCACGGGTGCAGGGGGTAACGATACCCTAGTTGGGGGCAGTGGTTCCGATACGTTGAGCGGAACCAACAGTATCTTAGACGGTGCAGGTGAAATTGATATCCTCGACCCAGGTGACTATGGTGCTAGCGATCTGATTATTCTCGGCACCAATAGCTCAATCTATTATAACGGTGCTGGAATTGATTACGCCGTTATTGACAATTTCGACCGATATAGTTTCTCCGGTGAAACTGATTCCGACAAGCTCCAGATTCATGGCTCACTGTCCAATTACAACTTGAGTTCATACACGGGTACAATCAGTGGTATTTCCATGACTAACGGAACTCGACTTAATTTAGGCTCTGAAACAATTGCTTATGTGGATTCTAGCGGTTTACTGACCGCTTCTGACTTTATCAGTGTCTAATATTGTCCAGTCCCTGAGTTAAGAAGAACAGCAATTACGTCACGTTCAACTTAGCTGTAGCACCTGTCCGATTAACCAGCCTTGGGTTTAAACCCAAGGCTAAAATATGACGCGATCGGGTAAGCGGTTCGGCATTTAAACTAGGTGTAGTACATCCGATCTAAATCAACATCACTATACCTAACCTGGAAAACCTCGGCAAACTTGGCGATTACTACGGGGCGGACTTGATCTACGGTAATATTCGGGATAAACTGGGCAAGACTCCCCACAGGTTTATCGGCAATTCCAC
>JGI12210J13797_10039939_pt1 | contig 15880 bp, 13 predicted proteins | sample ElkSlonscriptome_3_FD_13797 | JGI IMG/M metagenome (IMG submission 13797)
AGAGCAGTTTTTTACACTTCGTTTCCTCCAGTACAGGCAGAAGGGCGGCAATGTATTCCTTGGTGAGCGACATGGTGAGCGGCCCCAGAAACGTGGACATGATCACATCCTCTTCGGCATCATATTCAATATTGAACGGCATCCTCAGATCTCCCGCTGACTAGGGAGAGTGTAGGCCAGCTTTCAGGGATTGGAAGGGATAAGTTAAAGAATTAAAAGCTTAGTAAACCTACGCGTTTCCCCCGGCCACATAACCGGTGGTCCAGCAGAGCTGAAGCGAAAACCCGCCAGAGGGTCGGCTGATATTGAGCATATCGCCGGTGATGAAAACGTTCGGGTGAAGCCGCGAGGCCATGGTTTTGGTGTCGACCTCTTCGAGCGGAATCCCGCCGTCGCAGACGACCGCCCAGTCATAGCCCATGGTGGCGGTAATGGTGAGGGGCAGGCCTTTGATGGTGCGGGCCAGCTGTTTACGTTCTTCCTGCGTCACAATATTCACTTTTTTATCGAGTAGATCATCCGGCAGATTGGCGTTGAGTGTTTTGGCCATACCCGTTGGAACGAGGATTTTCGTCACGTTCCGGACGATCTTGTTTTTATTTTCGTCAAATGCGGCGAGAATTTTCCGGTCGATTTCGTTAAATTCCAGTTTTGGAAAAAGGTCGATGACGGCTGAAACGGGACCTTGTTTTAGTAGTTTTTTGACTTCGTGCGCACTGTTGAGAATGAGCGGTCCGGAAATCCCGAAATGGGTGAAGAGGATTTTTCCCTGCCGGAAGATGGAGGTGCCGTCTTTGGCGGTGAAGGTGATGCGCATAGGATCGAGCGACGTTCCCGACAGGTCTTTCACCCACTGCTCTTTGACTTTCAGCGGCACAATATCCGGTGTGGCCTTAACGATGGTGTGGCCGATCTGTTCGAGCCATTGAAAGGCTTCACCGGTGGAGCCGGTTTCTGGGTAAGCGGTTCCTCCGGTGGCCAGAATTACGCTTTCTGAGCGAAGCGGACCTTCCAGGGTCTGGACGCCGGTTACTTTTCCATTCTCGACGAGTAAGCCCTGAACGGACGTGCTGAACCGGCACTGCACGTCGTGGATTTTCATGTAGTTCTGCAGGGCACGATTGACGTCGATGGATCGATCAGTTTCGGGGAAGGCGCGTTTCCGATCTTCGGAAATGTAGAGCGACAGCCCGAGGTTTTCGAATAATTCGAAGGTATCGCGTGCGGCGAAGCGGGAAAACGGGGAAAAGAGAAATTTGGCATATTCGCCGTAATTTGCGAGAAATTCGCGGGTATCAAATTCGCCGTTGGTAATATTGCAGCGTCCGCCGCCGCTGAGTTCTAGCTTTTTTCCAGGGGTTGGATTTTTTTCCAGCAGTAGCACGCGGCGGCCATATTCCGCCGCATGCCCCGCAGCGATCATGCCCGCCGGTCCGCCGCCCACAACAATCACATCAAAATTTTCCATACCTTGGAACTTAGTGGTGTGCTGGATTGAATTCCAACTGAAAGTCACTAACATGTCCGGTCAACCAGGAGGGGATTGATGAAATGGGTCGGACTTGCTGTTGGGTTGTTTGTTGCGCCGGTTGCGTTGGCGGATGCGGGATATGTTGATTTTGATCTGGGGCTTATTTCCCCGCAGATGCTCGGGCAGATGCCGTTGGAAAAGGTGGAAAAGTATAACACCGAAGAGTTGGGCTATTCCCTGCTGTATTCCAATGGCCTGTTTTCCTGCACCGTTGCTGTTTATGACCTTGGCCGCGAGGACATTCCCGATGGCCCTTCGAGCGACGGAATTAAGAACATTTTCCAAGCCTTGGAAATTAAATTGGAAAAGCTGGAGGATGACGAAGCGATTTCTGATTTTCAGAAGCGGGGCGGAACGACGGTCCCCAAAAAATCGCCCCTGAAGTTTGCGAATACCGTTTTCCAATATTCGGAACCGCGCGCGGTTCGCGGCGCGGTGAAATCGATCCCTGTCTATGAATCGGTCTATGTGACCGGGAAGAAAAACAAGTTTATCGAGGCCCGGTTCAAATTTGATTCGGCTGGGCGTTCGGACGCGCGCGGGATGGCCGATGAGCTGGTGAAACAGCTGGTGCTGATGCTGATTGCGGAAAATTCAGCGGAAGATCTGCTATTGGCGGCGTGCGATGCCCTGATCCATAATCCCGGAAGTTATGCCGGTCAGGCCGCGGCTCAGCGAGTGTTTGAGGAAACGCTGAATCATGAAAATTTGAATATCTACGACGCGTTCTTTGTCTGGCCGCAGGATTACAGCAAGCCGGAAAATGCGGATTTGCTCACGGCGGCCTATTTTGCGGGAATGCTTCAAGTGGTCATTCCGAAGAGACTCGAGAGCGGCGGGGAGGTCGAGGCTTTTGTTGCAATGATGCAGGCCTATGAAAATATGCGGGCCCGGGATCAGATTCAATCGATTACACAGTTGGATGAATGGTCCAAAGCACCTGACAAAAAAATCTTATACCAAAATCTGCTGGTTGAATTGGGCTACATTCAAGGCAATTAACCGGCATCGTTATTTTCCTCGCGAAGACGCGGAGTACGCAGAGGTTCAGTCTGAGTTCAGATCCCTGCGCGTTCTGCGACTCCGTGAGAATTCCTTTTGGATTCTCCGTTTCTAAATCCTTTCGGCGCAATAGGCTTTTGTGTAAAGTTCGCGCCTATTTTTCCAACCATTGGAAACGGGAGTTTTTTGGAATGACACGATTTTTGAAGATGTTGGCCTTTTCGCTGGTTTTTTACGCAGTTGCCGCGGCCCAGACCTATACGAATATTTTAGAAAATGGGACCAACGTGACCGTGGATTCGGTCTGGAACACGACAACTATTATTGTGGGTGGCAATTCGGCGAGTAACGGCCTAGGCATTTTTGAGGGGGGGCAGGTGACCAACGCCAATACGACGGTTGGGGGATCAACCAACGGCCATTTCAATGTTGTGAATGTCCGCGGCGATGCGGAATGGACCATGACCGGTAATCTGGTGGTGGGCGATGAGGGTTCGGACAACTATTTCGAAATCAGTTCCGGGGCCACCGTGGACTCGGCGGAAGGGGTTGTGGGTCGTGCGGCGGGTTCTTCGAATAACATCGTGTATGTAACCGGCAGTGGTTCTGCGTGGAATGTGGACGGTGGGATCTTTATCGGTGGCATGAGTAATGCCGTTGCCGTTGATGACGGTGGCCTGATCGCGTCGGATTATCTGGCAATTTCGACGAATGGTAGCGGATTTTTTCTGAGTAATGGCGGCACTTTTTCCATTGATACCAACCAGTTCGATGCGGGGATGACGGGCTTTAATTGGAATGGCGGAGGTCATTTGGCCCTGACGGGTGTGCTCTCGGGCATGGATACGACCAACGGTGCGAATTATCTGGATGGCGGGCGCGATCTTTCGCTGGGCGGTGCGGGCGCGGAATGGATTAATCCCACGAATGATCTCATTGTCGGGTACGAAGCATCGGGCAGTGCCCTGGCCATTACGAACGGAGCGACGGTTGAAAATTCAGATGCGTTTATCGGCTGGGGCGCAGATGCTGGCGATAATCTGGTGTTGGTGACCGACGCCGGTTCGGAATGGAACAATAATGGCAATCTCTATGTGGGCACCTATGGCGACCCAACCAATCTGCAGGCGGCGGCTTCCGGAAACGCGTTGGTCGTAACCAACGGCGGTGTGGTCTATGTGGGCGAAGCCTCAACGAATGATGTCGGTGCAGGTGTTGCCGAGGGCATTTTGGTGGGATCGACCAATGGCGCGGTTTTGATTGCCGATAATGGCTCCTATGTGGAAACCGATGGATCGCTTTATCTGGGCAGTGTTTCGAATGCAAGCCTTACAGGTTCCGCTACCGTTCAGAATGGTTCGACCATTCAGGTGGGGGCCCTCGCCATCAATTCCAATGGCGTGTTTAATCTGAACGAAGATGGTATGCTGATGGTAACCGGCGATTTTGATGTGGATGCGGTGAGTAACCGTTTGAACTGGGCCGACAGCAGTGCCCTTGAAGTGCAGGGTCAATTGGCGCTGAATGCAGGGTTGGAGGGTGAAGGCCGGACGCTTTCCCTGTCTGGAAGCAATGCCAACTGGTCCATCACCGGAGATCTTGCTTCGGGGACCAATGGCCTGGTCTACATTGAGAACGGCGCTGTGGTAACCAACACATCGGGTGGAGTTTCGGGTGAAAATAATGAGGTGATTGTACAGGGTAGCGGTGCTCATTGGCTGAATCAGGGCGCATTGACGGCCAGCGGAACCAGCAATCGGGTCTCTGTCCAGAGCGGCGGAAAAATCACCGCGGATACCTTAAATATAACTGGCAGTAACGAACTCAATCTAAACGGGGACGGCACGCTGGCCCTCACCGGAAATTTCAACTGGCTGGCCTCCAGTAATCTGAATTGGAACAAAAACGGCAACCTCGAGATTCAGGGTAATCTGACCGGCATGGAAACGGCGACCAACAGCTACGGAGGCAACACCAGTGCCGTGGCGACGATTCTGGATGGCGGGCGCGATCTGACGCTGAATAGTGGGAGCTGGAGCAATGCCAACCATGACCGGATCATCGGCTATGAAGGTTCGGATTCGAATCTTCGAATCACCAAAGGCGCCACGGTGGTCAATCAGGATGGCTATATCGGGTGGGGCAGCAGCTCAGCCAACAACAGTGTGCTGGTTTCGGGAACGAATTCAGTCTGGCAGAACACGGGCGGAGATTTGTATCTGGGTGCATACTGGAACAATGCAACCAATCTGACGGGAACGGGCGGTTCCGGGAATTCTTTACATGTTACGGATGGCGCTCAGGCGTTTGTGGGTGAAGCGACTCACGGTGTGGCCGGTATGCTGGTGGCCTCGACGAATGGGGCCAATTTCACGGTATGGAACGGTCAGGCCTTTATTGATGACACATTGACCATTGGTTTAAGCAGCAATGTTTACGGCACGGTTTCAATTGCCAACGGCGGCGATTTAAGCGTTGGCGATCTGGTAATTACCAATGGCAGTAAACTGGTGCTGGAAGAGAACAGCACCTTTCGCATTGCAACCAACTTCAATCAGGCGGCGTGGGAAGTGGGCGATCGCTTTGTCTGGGATGCGACCAATTCCACGTTGCAGGTCGGGGGTACATTAACGCGCACGAACTATTATCTGGATAAAGGCCAGAACCTCACTCTCAGTGGATCAAATGCGGTATGGGATATTAGCGGTGAAGATTTCATCATCGGTGTGGATGGAGTCAGTGAATTCGTTTTGACGGATGGGGCATCATTCTCCAATGCAAACACGTTTGTCGGGGCCACGGCCAATACCAATCAAGGGGGACATGGCGTTTATATGTATAAAGGTGCGGATTGGCAGTCCAGCGGAACGCTTTTCATCGGAAACACCTCTTCGAACAATATTCTAGAGATGCATAGCGGCAGTCAGGCCAACATTGCCGGGACGATCCATCTGGGCGGTAATTCCTCCGGAAATGAAATTATCCTTACGGGGTCGAACACGTTGCTTGAGGTGGGGGGAAACCTGAATATCGGCAATGGAACTACAAACAGCCTGAATAACAACGTTGAAGTTAACGGTCTGGCGAGACTGGAAGTGACATCCAATATCGTGATCAACGCAGGCAACTGGATCACACTCTCCGGCGGGGCCACTAATGCATTGGGTGGGAACTACACGGTGAGTAGCAATGCGGCATTATTTGGAACCGGCACCGTTGAATTTGATTCGGCCTTTTCATCGCTGATTCTGGAGGAGGGTAATCTGAATATTGACTCGACCCTGATTTTTGAAGGAAACGATTCCGCTGTTGAGGTCACCGGTGGGGAATTCTATCTCTTCGGTTCGAACTCCAACCAGTTCCGCGATTTCCAGACGTTGGAAATGACCGATGCTGCGCTGATCGGTTACGGAACCAACGACGCGTTCAGTGTGGTCCATATGACAAATGTGGTGATCGAACCCAATAGACTGGAAGGCGGAGAATTTTCGGCCGCAACGCTGGTGATTGACGGAGCCTTCACTGCAGGATCGAACGTCACCTATGAGGCGCAATTATTGGGATCTTCCGGAAGTGACCTGTTGAAGTTCACTGGGGGCGTAGATCTGACCAATATGGTGGCTAATGTCTATATCGCAAATGCGCTTGAGGCCACGAATACGATACTCACCGCTGACGGCGGGCTTGCGAACAACTTTGAGTCCACGAATATCGTGAATGGGCTGCTCCTGTGGGATGCTAATCTGGTGAAAGTCGGGGATAATATTCAGGTCGTTCTGACGAATAACACCGATAAGTTTAGTTCATCGCTCGACTATGCCGGTACCGAGGCGGTTCGGACCGGATTCAGCGGAATGAAAAATTCCGTATTTACGCGAACCAAGCAGTTGCGTCGCAACCTGGTCTCCACGGCACACTCCATCCCGCATGAAGCTTTCCTGATGACCAACACAAATTCGCCCGCCGGCCCGCAGGGTCCGGGAGAAGATAATACGATTTTCGATATGCATATCTGGGCACAGTATTTTACCGGTCAGGGGGAATATGACGCACATGGAAATTCGTATGGCTATTCGCTGAACAGCGGAGGAACGACCATCGGTGCCGATAAGTTGATTGGCGATGCATTGGTTGTTGGCTTTAACTATACGTATGCCCGTGCCGATGCCCGCACCACGAATCAGGACTATCTGGACTCAGAAACCTACTGGTTGGGGGCCTATGGAGAATGGGTGAACAACAGTGGCTGGTTTGTGGATGGGTTGGCCGCGTACGGGCGGTCGAACTATGATTCCGAGCGGGTTGAATCGACGGGCGATATCGATTATCTCGGTATTTCATCCTACCGCGGAGATGCGCTGGGGGCCTACTTGGATGTTGGGCAGTACATGTATTATAAAAACCTATCCATTGCTCCGTATGCCGGTCTGCACATGCTGTTTATCGGTACGGATGATCGCACCGAGAATAACGTCAGTAACAACAGTGGCAGCGAGATTAAGGTCCATGGCGTGGATCGGAATATCGTGGAATCGGCCCTGGGCCTTAAGGGTCGGTATCGCTTTGATACAGCCATTGGCCGTTTCCAGACCACCGGCTATGCCGAATGGACCCACGACTTCGTTCAGGATAACATCGCTTCAACGCTGCAGGCCGATGCCGTTGCTGGACTTCGGGCTGCGCCGGTTACGATGGCGGCCATCAAGCCGGAAGATGATCTCTATAATGTCGGTTTGGGACTGAGCTGGAGAAATACGGAATATATGGAAATCGGCATCGGATATAACGGGCGTTTCAGCGATGACTACGAAGAGCACGCCGCCTCGCTGATGCTCGATATTATGTTCTAAAAAAGCGAAGCATTTTCACCATTCGCTTCGCTGGAGAATACGGAGGCACTGAGGAAATCGAATCGCTGAGATCTCCGAGTCCTCTGTGGTAAAAACAGGGAGTTGAATATGCTGTCATTTGGATGTTTGTGTTTGCTGCTTGGACTGGGCTATTGGCTGCGCCGCAAAATCGTCCTGCTCCAGAATCTCTATCTACCGGCCAGCGTGATTGCCGGGTTGCTGGGCCTGCTGATTTTTCAGACCCTGGAAATTCCGGCCGAAGTTTCCAAAGGGTGGAATAAACTGCCGGGTCAGTTGATCAACATTGTTTTTGCGTGTCTCTTCCTGGGTGCTGCGCTGCCTCCAATTTCCAGGGTTTGGAAAAGTTCCAGCCGTCAGCTTGCCTATGGTCAGATCGTGGCGTGGGGGCAATATGCCGTCGGCTGTTTTTTTGTTCTGCTGCTGTTTAAGCCCTTCTTTAATCTGCCCGATATTTTTGCCGGGATCATGCCGGTCGGTTTCGAGGGCGGCCACGGCACGGCGGGCGGGATGGGCCCGACGTTTGATGATTTAGGTTTTCCGGAAATGAAGGATTATGCACTGGCGGCGGCCACGGGTGGGATTCTCGGGGCCATCATTGTTGGAATGGCTCTGGTAAACTGGGCTATCCGCAAGGGCTATGTGGAAAGGAAAAGTCGGCCGGGCGTCCATGCGGATGATTTTAGCGGTCTGATCCCGCACGAACATCGCCCGGCGGCTGGAAAGGTGACCGTTTCTTCGGATGTCATCGGATCGCTTTCCCTGCATCTCGTATTTGTTGGCGCGGCCATTTTACTGGGTTGGCTGATGAAGGAAGGCATGCTTCTTTTTGTCGAACCACCGGCTGAAGGAGAAAAGGTGTCGACCGCCTACCAGATTCTTTCCAGCTTTCCGCTGTTCCCGCTCTGTATGCTCGGCGGTGTAATCGTGCAACTCTTGGCCGATAAACTTGATCCGCATGAACATATGGATGAAGGGTTGATGTTGCGCATTCAGAACTGTGCACTCGATTTTCTGGTGGTTGCGGCGATTGCGACGATTCGGATCGATGTCGTGGCCCAGCAGTGGGTACCGATTGTGGTGCTGATTCTGGCCGGCATTTTGTGGAATGTTTTGATGCTGACCGTTTTTGCTCGGCGGGCTTTCAAGGATGCCTGGTTCGAGCGGGGCATTGCCGAGATGGGACAGTCAATGGGCGTTACGGCCACGGGCTTGTTGTTGCTGCGCGTGGTGGATCCGGACTATGAAACGGAAGCGGCGGAAGCGTTTGCTTCGAAGCAACTGTTGCATGAACCCTTTATGGGCGGCGGGCTCTGGACTGGTGCCGCGATTCCTTTGCTGGCGATCTGGGGCGGCTGGCCGATTTTCGGCATTGCGGTCGGTGCCATTTGCATCTGGACCGTCATGCTGATTGTTTTGAACCGAAAAACCGGGTAGGCTACAGCCCTCTTTAAAGGGAGCAGTCTTAAATAACGGAGGTCGCTATGCTGCACGTACAGCTGGATGAAGAAGTTGGAATCGTAACCCTTATTCCGGAGGGACAACTGAAAAAAAGCGATTTTGAGAATGTGTCGGCGCTCGTTGATCCTGTGCTTGAACGCCTGGGATCATTGGCCGGCCTGATTATTTCCGTGGAAGAGTTTCCGGGATGGGAATCCTTCGGAGCACTGGCTTCTCATTTGACCTTTATCAAAGATCATCATAGGCACATAAAACGTATCGCATTTGTAACCGATTCGCCCATAGGGGGCATTGCGGAAAAGGTCGGTCGTCACTTTATTTCCGCGGAAATAAAAGATTTCGGTTACGCGGAATGGGTGGCCGCCCGCGATTGGGTTTTGGGAGGGTTGTCATGAAGTGGTTTCGATGGGGCAGTGTTCTGTTGCTTCTTGCGGTCGCGGCGGGGTGCACGAGCGATGTTGGGTACAGTGGGGTAGATAATGTATGGCGCGCAGATGCGGCGCCGGTCTGGGAAACAGGAAAAACCACGGAGACGGATGTAATCGATGCTCTCGGCCCGCCTTCTCAGCTGATCGCGCTGGATCAAGAAACCGTCTATTACTATCTCCGCGAGCGGCGCAAAGGATACGGCGTGTTCCTGCTGGCGTACAACTGGAAAAGCCAGGATCTGGTCTATGACCGGGCCATTTTCTTTTTCGATAAAAACGGGAAGCTGACCAAGCATTCCTACAGTCTTGAGGCGCTGCCTTATGAAGAAGAGGCTGAGTAGTTTCGCCCTCATACCGTTGTGTGGTTTGATGCTGATGGGGTGCAGCGTGCTGCGGGTATCGGTTGATCCTGGGATTACGCTCGAGCAGTGCGGCTTTGAAGTCAGCAAGGCGCATTACCACGAGGTGCTGGATGAGCTGGGCCCGCCCGCCCGCTTGTCTGCCACTCCCGGCGGGTTCGCTTTTATGTATGAGGCCATGGAGATTGATGAAAAACAGCTGGGCTTGAGCGGGCGTGGCGAGATTCTTCAATTTCTGAAAATGTCTTTCGCCGGAACAGACCTTCACCGCCATGCCTATCTGCTGCATTTTAATCACTCCGGGCTGCTTATTGCGGCTGGCCTACTGGAGGCCAAAGAGGATTTGGGTAATGCCGGATCGGTACAGGCCATCATCGCCGTTGAGCAACTCGTGGATACGACCGCTTTTGAAGACGACGCGCTCGACGCCTCGCAGTGGGGGCGCGATCTATTGGATCCGCTGCCCGTTATGCTCAACAACACTCAAAATCTCAATACCGGAGCCGCCGGTCTCGAGCAAAGTGGAACCACCACCAAAATTGGCCAGCACACGCTTGAAATGCACGGCGATTAGCTGAATCGAGAGCCCCCATTTCGCAGTTGCTCAGCCCATATGATCCGCCTGAACCCGCAAAACCGTGAATCGGAACAGGTGCAGGATCTCCGGCATCATAGAAACTGAGGCCACCGGCCTGCAAAACTGAAAAAATCTGTTGGTTGACAGTTCGGCGGTTTCGCGTATTTTTCCAAGCTCTGGAAACACAAAAGGATTTTGACTATGGGCAAAAAAGACAAAACTAAAGAAGAAGAACTGAAAGCAGAAGAAGCGGTTGCAGAAGAAACCGTTGAAGCGGATGATCTTCCCGACACGGAGATCATCGAAGATGAAGAAATGGTTCCGGTGGTCGAAGAAGAGGAGGATGAATCTCTTCGCGATCAGTTTGTGCGCCTGCAGGCCGACTTTGCCAATTTCCGTAACCGCACGCAGCGCGAGCGTATTGAGCTCTATCAGCGTGCGAACGAAGACCTTCTGCTGGAAATTCTTCCGGTGCTTGACCACTATGAAATGGGCTTGCAGACGGCGGAGCAGCACGATGCCGACAAAGCGGTCGTCGATGGATTTAAAATGGTCTTCGATCAGTTCCAGAATGTTCTCAACAAATTTAACCTCAAACCGATCGAGGCTGTTGGTCAGGAATTTGATCCGCACAAACACGAAGCGCTGACGCATATGCCGTCGGATGAATATCCGGCCGAAGTCTGCTCCAATCAGGTGCGCCGCGGTTATATGTTCGGCGACAAGTTGTTGCGCGCGGCACAGGTCGTCGTTTCATCCGGGCCAGCGGAAGAAGAAAAATAAATTTTGAATGTAGAATTTTGATTTTTGATTTGTGGGTCTGCGACCGCCTTTTTCTTTACTAGGCCAACGCGATCTGAGTTCCAAAAATCGGAAATCAAAAATCGGAAATGAGTTAAACTATGGCAGAAAAACGCGACTATTATGAAGTGCTTGGCGTAGACCGCAATGCGTCCGCCGATCAGATCAAAAAGGCCTACCGCAAAGTGGCCATGAAGTTCCACCCGGATAAAAATCCCGGGGATGCCGCAGCGGAGGAAAGTTTTAAAGAGGCATCAGAAGCCTATGAAGTGCTTTCCGATGCCGATAAAAAGGCCAAATACGACCAGTTCGGTCATCAGGCCTTTGCGCCAGGCGGTGGTTTCGGCGGCGGATTTGGTGGCGGCTTCCACGATGCCGGCGATATTTTTGAGCAGGTCTTCGGCGGCGGGTTCAACATTAACGATCTGTTTGGTGGCGGAGGCGGTGGACGCCGCCGTTCCAACGGCCCGGCCCGCGGATCCGACCTGCGCTATGATCTCGATGTTGATTTTGAAGAAGCTGCACTCGGCTCACACCGTACGTTGACGCTGCCCGTGGCGCAAACCTGTGGTAAATGTACCGGTACCGGCGCGGAGCCCGGAACCTCCAAAAGCACCTGCCCGACCTGCGGCGGGCGCGGCCAGGTTTCATCCGGCGGCGGCTTTATCCAGTTTTCCCAGACCTGCCCGTCTTGCGGCGGTGCCGGCGAAACCATTGCCAATCCCTGTTCAGCCTGTAACGGCGCGGGCAGTATCAAAGAACGTAAAACCATCAAGTTGCGGATTCCGGCCGGTGTAGAGTCGGGGTCACGCCAGCGTCTGCCGGGTAAGGGCGAAGCCGGAGCACGTGGGGGCCCGGCGGGGGATTTGTTCATCGTATTCCACGTTCGCGACCATGACCTGTTTAAACGGAACGACCTCGATATTTACTGCGAAGTTCCGGTGCCTTTCCATATCGCGATGCTCGGCGGTGAAATTGAAGTTCCAACGATTCACGGCGGCGCCAAGCTGAAGATTCCAGCCGGCACCGAAAGCGGGAAGATTTTCCGTCTGCGCGGTCAGGGCGTTGTGGATGCGGCGCACGGCCACGGTAAAGGCGATGAGCATGTTCAGGTGAAAATCGAAGTGCCGAATCGTTTGTCCGGTAAGGAGAAAAAGGCCATGCAGAAACTCGTGGAGCAGCTTCACGATAATCATTTCGAAGAAACCTCGCGCATGAAGAAACTGGCCGACAAATTCTACGAACGTAAAAAGAAACTCGAATCGGTATAAAAGCTGAACCACGAAGACGCCAAGAACTCTACGCTTTGCGTCCTTTGTGTCTTGAGCGTAGCGGGTGGTTAGTTTTGTTTAATGAGAATTAATTCGCTAGTTGATGCAGGTGAGCTGGAGAAAGAAGTCGCCATTCTTTCTTCGGAGGAATCGCATCATCTGGCGCGGGTGCTCCGCGTTCAGCCGGGGCAGGACATTACGCTGTTTGATGGGCAGGGCGGGGTGGCCGAGGGCCTTATTGAAACGGTTTCAAAATCAGCCGTCGACGTCCGGATTTCCAAGCATTGGAACGTCCCAAAGCCTGTCATTGAAATTGACCTGATCCAGGCGGTTCCGAAGCCTGATCGCTGGGAACTGGTTTTGCAAAAAGCCGTGGAGCTGGGTGCGACTACGATCCGTCCGGTTTTGACGAAGCACACCGAATTTAAGCCGAATCCGAAAAAGCAGGAGCGGTGGAATAAAATTGTCCTTAATGCCGCCCAGCAATGCGAAGTCCGCTGGCTGCCGGATCTCCAACCCTTGGAAAAATTTGAAGCCATTCTTCCAATCCTCGGAAACTATGACCTCGTTCTGGTTGGTTCACTTTTTGAAGGAACCAGGCCCTTTCGCGATCTTCCAATGACTGGAAAATCCAAGGTGGCTATCCTGATCGGTCCGGAGGGCGATTTTACAGAAGAAGAAGTCCGCGCGGCGGTGGATGCCGGCGCGGTACCCGTTTCTTTCGGCGATCGAATTCTTCGTACCGAAACTGCGGCGATTTTCGGTTTAAGTGTGCTGGCCTATGAGCTACTTTAGACGCCCTTAGTATAAACTGAATGGACGCGACTTTATGAAAACAACGGTTGTTGCATTGGCAAACCAGAAGGGCGGGGTGGGTAAAACAACCACCGCCATTAATTTTTCAGCCTGTTTGGCGGAGAAAAATAAAAAAATATTGCTGGTCGATCTGGACCCGCAGGCGAATGCAACGAGCGGGCTAGGGTTGGAAAAGGGCTTCGGTTCCAGTGTTTTTCCGGCACTGCTGGGCGAAACCGACGGGGCCAGCCTGATTAAGGAAACCGGCATCAAGAACCTGGACATCATTCCATCCGAGCTGGATCTGGCCGGTGCTGAAATTGCGATTGCCCGGCGCGATGATTATCTGCATCGCCTGCAGGAAGCCCTTGGTCCGGTGATTGAAAGCAACACCTACGACTATATCATCATGGACTGCCCGCCGTCGCTGGGTATCCTGTTCATGAATGCGCTGAATATCGCGGATGAAGTGATCATTCCCATTCAGTGTGAATATCTAGCGCTGGAAGGGCTGGGCGTGATGGTGGATATCGTGAATCAGATATCCGAAGCCGGGAACCCGAAACTGCATATCAGTGGCATCCTGATGACGATGTATAACGTTAGCACCAACCTCTCGCAGCAGGTGGTTCAGGAAGTGGTAAAACATTTTGGTGACCGCGTCTTTGAAACCTTGATTCCTCGGAACGTGCGTCTTTCTGAAGCGCCCAGTTATGGAAAACCGGTGAACGAATATGACCCGCATTGTGTGGGCACCGCTGCTTACCGCAATCTGGCGAAAGAATTCATTAAACGGCGGAAAAAAACAGAACAGGCCTTGGCTGAAGAGACGCTGCCTACACTCTCCGATGTGGTGCAACCGGCGGAAGAAGAATTTCAGGCTCCGGAAGGAGCACCTGATCCTGCGGTCTAATCCGGTGCCTGATTCCTGAGTTGCTGAACGCTTCAATTCCTGCTAACCTCTTTATGTTGAGGCGGGGCGGTCATTGGAGGCGTACATGGATAAAGCGCTCAAGAAGCAACTCGGCTTGCTGGATGTCTATGCCATTTGCAGCGGAGCCATGATCAGCTCCGGCCTTTTTCTTATTCCGTCCATGTTGTCGATGGCGGAGATGTCCACGGCATTACCGAAGGCGGGCGGGTCTTATTTTTTTGTCAGCCGAAGCCTCGGCGGTATGTTCGGGACGATTGACGGCGTAAGGGTCTGGCTGGCCCTGATCCTGAAGACCTCTATCGCACTGCTGGGCCTGGGGGCCTACCTTACCTGCCGATGCAGCTGATTGCTGTGGTTGCCGGTCTTTTTTTTTGGGGCTTCAATATCGTCGGTGCCAAAGAGACGACGCGGCTGCAGGTCATGATGGTGTTCGGGTTGCTGGGGATTCTGGCGTTTCTTGTGATAAAAGGTGCTCCGGTTATTCGGCAGGAATATTATACGCCGCTTGCGCCGGAGGGCTGGGGCAAACTATTGCCGACGGCGGCTTTGGTATTCATCAGTTATATCGGGGTAACCAAAGTCGCCAGCATGGCCGAAGAGATGAAAAACCCGAACCGCAACCTTCCGGCCGGTATGTTTCTGTCGCTGGTCTCGATTCTGATTTTATACGGGTTAGTGGTTTCGGTGGTGGTCGGAATTGTGCCGGCCGAGCAGCTCTATAGCAGCTTAACACCCCTGAGCGATGCCGCCGCCATTGCCATCGGTCCACACGGGAAAATATGGGTGAGTATCGCCGCTGCTCTGGCTTTTGCCACCACGGCCAATGCCGGCATCATGTCGGCCAGCCGCTACCTCCTGGCCATTGTAGCGGTCACCGGTCTTGAGCGGATTGCCAAACTGGCCAGCACCTTTCAGCTGCTCGTTTTTGCTTTTGTAAACATTGCCGTGATTGTGATGCGCGCGAGCTGGATCAAAAGCTACGATCCTGGTTTCCGGAGTCCGCTATACCCCTGGATGCAAATCATTGGCATCATGATTTCGGTTGTACTCATTCCAGAGATGGGTCTGCTTTCCAGTATCTTTGCCATGGGCCTCGTGGCCATCGGTGTGGTTTGGCACAACCTCTATGTGAAGCCGCGGGTTGAACCGCAGTTCGGGGCCGTGGCCAAGATGGCGGAACGCATGGGCGAACGGTTGCTGGAACGCAATGCTGACGCCATGGGGCTGGGTTCCCGAAAAGACCCAACCCGCCATCTGCGGTTTTTAGCGGAAATTGCGCGGCGGGCCGAAAATCCTGATTTTATTCCAAAGTGGCTGGATGCGGCAGACGTATCCTCCCTGACCGGGCACCTGCTTGGAGATGACGCGGAATAAACAGGAGGTCGCTTCGGCCTTAATCCGGTGTAGGGCGGGCTTCTTTCGAAGAAAGAGCACGCAGAAAAAGGAGACCAAAATGAATACTGTTACTGCAATAATGAACCGCAAGAAGGATATGCCCATGGCATCGCTCATCGATGTGGTGTTTCTGTTGCTGGTCTATTTTATGGTGACGTCATCGCTGGTCAAAAAAGAAGCGGACTTGTCCTTCAAGATTCCAATCCTTGGAAACCCGCTTGAGGGCCATCCTGTAGAACTTTGCGTGGAACTGGATGATGCCGGCATGGTTTCGGTGGAGGGGGAGCGTTTTTCAGGCCGGGACGAACTTTTCCAACGATTGGAACTTTTAAAAGCCGTGGCGGATGCATCGCAAAACGAAGTCATCGTCAGCGTATCCCCGACCGACCGAACAAACCATGGCGCCATTGTGCCGGTGATGGATGCCTGCGCGGCTGCTGAAATTCGTGATATTTCGT
>JGI12210J13797_10291436_pt1 | contig 15880 bp, 14 predicted proteins | sample ElkSlonscriptome_3_FD_13797 | JGI IMG/M metagenome (IMG submission 13797)
AGGTCTTTGAGCTGAAAGAACGGCGTGCCCATCTCGATGCCGAGCTGCTTGGCCTCGTCGCTGCGGGCAATGGCGCAGCCGTCGTTGTTCGACAGCACGATCACCGGCTTGCCGACCAGGCGCGAATTGAATACGCGCTCGCAGGAGACATAGAAGTTATTGACGTCGCACAGGGCAATGAGGCTGCGGTTGTTCATGATTCCAGTGTTTAAAAGGCGGTGTCGTTAGTCGTTTGGTCGTTTGGTTGTTTTGTTGAAGCGGTAGGCTTTTCGCGATGTGTATGCTTTGGTTTTAGGTTTTAGGTTTTAGGTTTTAGGTAAATCTCATTGGTTTTTCTGATGAGGTTCAGAAGCAACAAGTTGCGTCATTCCGGACAAGCGGAGCGCAGATTCCGGGTTCCGGCGCTGCCGGCCCCGGAATGACGGAATCACAGTTCCAGCCTTTCGCATTTAAATCTGCGTACATCTGCGTCATCTGCGGTTTCATGCTTTCAGTTTTTGATCTGCGTGCATGGCGAAATCTGCGGTTACCCGCCGTTCAGGTCTTGCGCACGACGGCCGTGACCACGCCCCAGATCTCAAGCTCGTCGAGATCGTTCGGTACGATCGGCGCATAGTTCTTGTTCTCGGCCACCAGCCGGATGCCGTTGTTCATGTACAGCCGCTTGACGGTGAACTCGTTGTCGACCCGCGCAATGACAATGCGCCCGTGGCTGGGCGTGATCGAGCGATCGACCACCAGGATATCGCCCTCGTTGATGCCGGCCTGGATCATGCTGTCGCCTTCGACCTGTACAAAAAACGTTGCGGTCTTGTTGTTGACCAGGTACTCGTTCAGGTCGAGCGTATCGCCGACGTATTCATTGGCCGGCGACGGAAAGCCGGCCGAGATCTTGGTGTCGTACAGCGGCAGCCTCAGCGGTGGGCTGTTGGCGTCGGGTTGCAAAATATTGATTGGATTCAGCATGTCAGTGGCCTTTACGTAATGCGTTGTCAACGAGCATTGGCGCGGCCGCGTACGGCGGTGTCAGCGTCGCCAATGCAATGCCCGGGTTGGCGGGGCATTGAGTGCCGGAAGTCTATCCGGCAGTATTCTCAGATTTAGATAATCGGTATAAACCGCTGTTTAATAGACGGTTTATTAGCGATGAAGTGGCCGGCGGGGGTTGTTGCTCTTCTCAAACCACGTGTTGAAATCATAGCAGGGCCAGAGTGTGAGTATGTGACCGATGACTGGTATTTTGAGAATGCCAGGGCTTTCTGCTCGACAATGCTTTCAGGCTTGAAAAAACTGGAACTGAAGCGCCTGCTCCCGTACACTCTTTGGCCAATTACAAAAACCAATCGGGAGTCGTGCAATGCTGATACCCAAGGCGCTGTTGAAGAAGATCTATAACCGTTCCAGCCTGCGCAATACGGTGCACGGCGTGCGATTTTCGGTCAAGAATCGGCTGGCGCCGGCGCGCTTGAAGCGCATCGAATCGATTAGCCTGAACGGACAGGCAGTCGACGCCCCGCAGGTTCAGGTTGCGGTGGATTCGGCCTCGCCGGTCAGCCTGGATCAGCTGAGTGCCGCTGATGCAATTGACTTTCCGCTTGGCACATTGCTGACCATTCACCTGGCAGTGCCGGCGCTGGAAGAGGGCGAGCATACGATCGGACTTGAATTCGAGGCCGAGCCGTTCGGTACGCTGGCTTTTGAAGTACGTGACCAGCTGCATACCGGCACACATGATCCGGGCACCGTGCCGCGCAATTCGGAAAATGATTACAGCGCCGATATCATCCGTGCCCGGCAGGAGTTCGTGCGCGAGCAGTGTGGATCGGAACTGGAACATATCCGGCAGTTTTCGTTTGATCCGAACAGTACTCGCGGCAATATCGAACACTTGACCGGCGCGGCGCAGATTCCGCTCGGCGTGGCAGGGCCATTGCACGTCAAGGGCCAGCACGCGCAAGGCGAGTTTTATGTGCCGATGGCTACTACTGAAGGCACGCTGGTGGCGTCCTACAACCGTGGTATGAAGGTGATTGCCGAAAGCGGTGGTGTCCAATGCGCTGTGGTTGGCGACAACATGCAGCGCGCGCCGGTCTTCATTTTCGATGACGCCAGCCAGGCCCGTCGTTTTGCCGACTGGATCGTTGAACACCTCGACGAAATCAAGGCTGTATGCAAGGAATCCGATCCGTTTGTGGCGCTGAAATACATCGACTATTACCTGGTCAGCAAATTCCTGTACACGCGCTTCAATTTCAAGACCGGTGATGCGGCCGGCATGAACATGGTCGGCAAGGCCACCTTTGCCGCCTGCAACTGGATTCTGCAGCAATGTAACGATGTCGAGATCAAGAACTTCTATCTGGAAAGTAACTTTGCCACCGACAAGAAGGCCTCGATGATCAACTCCATGCGCACGCGCGGAAAGCGTGTTGTGGCCGAATGTGTGGTCAAGCGTGACGTACTGCAAAACATCATGGATGCCGACACCGAATCGTTGTATCAGCACTCCAAGATTGCGACCATTGGCAGCATGCTATCGGGTGCCAACAACAATGGTGCGCATGCGGCCAATGGCATTACGGCCATTTTCATTGCCACCGGTCAGGACGTGGCCAACGTGGCTGAATCATCCGCCGGCATTCTGTATACCGAGCTGACCGATGACAAGGACCTGTACATCTCGATTACGCTGCCGTCCCTGATCGTGGCCACAATTGGTGGCGGCACCGGACTGGCAACCCAGCAGGAGAGTCTGAAAATGCTGGACTGCGCCGGCGTTGGCAAGGTGTACAAGTTTGCCGAAATTGTTGCCGGCACGGTGCTGGCCGGTGAAATTTCACTGGCCGCGGCGATTTCGTCATTGGACTGGGTATCCAGCCACGACCAGTACGGACGAAATGATCCGACCAAAGGCTGAGAAGCATTGATACCGCAGATGAAAAGCTGAAAGCATGAAACCGCAGATGACGCAGATTAAAAAAAGCCAAGCGATTGAAACTGGTGCTTCCGTCATTCCGGGGCCGGCAGCGCCGGAACCCGGAATCTCGATTGTCTGAACTTCAAGCCCGGTCCCATAAACACTAGCTAGATTCCGGATCTTCGCTCCGCTCGTCCGGAATGACGAAATCTACTGTGTTTGCGAAACGACCAAGCGACGAACCGACCAAACGACCCTCATTGACTGAATCTGCGTCCATCTGCGGTTCGAACCTTTTTGTTGTCAGGTCTTGTTTTCTTTGGCTTCCTGCTTGGCCTGCGCTTCGCGTTCCTTGCGGATTTTCTTGCGGCGTTGTTCGGGCGTATCGGCCATGGCGCGGATCGTGTTCAGCACGTCCGCTTCGCCGGTTTTCAGCAGGCGCGGGAAACTGCGGCTGCAGGCCGTCCAGGTGGCGCCGATGATGGCCAGGTAAATGGTCGTCATCAGTGCGGCATAGGTCAGCTGGTCTGCAAGGTCCGGCAGCCAGAACGGAAAGCGGATGCCAAGCAGGCTCTCAAGCAGCGCGCCTAGGATCGGGCCGACGATACCGATCTCGACCAGCAATAACACCATGATGTAGACCATGATCTTGAACGCAATCAGTTGTCCGAGCAGATCCTTGAATGCCTCGCGCCAGTCGCGGCTGTAGCACAGTGCAGCCACGGCAATCGTCAAGCCGGCCGCAACGGCGAGCGAGTCTGCCATGGTGTCGAGAAGACCACCGATACCGGTCCAGGCCGGCGCGCCGTTGATTAATTCCAAATCACCGCCCAGCATGCGGCGGCTGAACGAGTAGAACACCAGTACCAGCGCCGGCGGAATCAGGCCGGCCGCCAGCCACGGGAAATCCTGGCTTGATGCTTTCCCGGTCTGAAACAGATAATGTCGAACGGCAAAGGCATACATCGCGCCGATCAGAATGGCTGGCAGATTGATGTAGTTCAATACGCCAAGATAGTCAAAGCCATTGTGCAGCGCCGAACCAATAACCAGTCCGCCGATGGTGAGCCCGGTAATCGCCGATCGCGGGCGCGGACCAAATACCTCGTTCAGCCGGTCATCGTCGAAATTATTGTTCCAGGCCGATCGCAACGCGGGCAGCATATCGAGCAAGCCCCGGCGGGCCACGGTGAACAGACGTTGGACTTTATACATAACAGGTCGAATCCTAGCGCGAACTTAACCTGAGTTGTGAATTAACTTTTGTTACCGAAATCCACCGGATAAGCGCATTTCTTGAAGGCTTCGAACAGCCCGGGCTGAGGCTTTGATCGCCCTTTGAAAAAGTCGTTCAGTCCAAGCGATGTCGTTTCATCCTTTAAAGCACCGTAGGTATTGATGTCTGGCTGCCACATGACATCAGATAAAAATTGCTCTTTGTCATTGTATTTGATCAAATAATGTCGAACCACAACTTGAGCCTTACGCTTGATTATTCGTGCACCCAGGGTTCGGGACGGGGAGCATTCTATTGAGTGAATTTCATTGGCGTCAATCTGGTCGATTATTTGGCCATAGTCGCCTGGCAGAGCTAATAGGCCACTGCCTGAAAACAATCGGATGGCACTTGAATCGATGATTAATAGTTTACGTTTTCGTTTAGAAATCAGGTTGATAGTCATCCACACCAACCCGGAAAATACAAGAAGCGTACTGATTAACCCAGTTTCCAAATATTTGTTTCCCGTTTCCGGGTCTTCTGGCAGGAAAAGGTGAGCCAATATGCCACCAATGATCAAGAAGACGCCCGGGAGATAGTCCTTTGCCATATCCCATCGGTTGAAATTGGTCGCAATGAACGTGTACTTTGCTGCCATAGCGAAAGTCCCTACAAGCCTGTCGACAGGATAACTTATCCCTATAGCTGCTGATCTTGTTGATCGTTGACAAACGCTTGTTTTTGGCTGCAGCCAAAACGAACCAGGCGAAGGAAATCTTCGCGATCAATCATGCGGATATTGAACTGCTCCAGGTGCGGATTCCAGAGTTGACAGTCGCATAGAACATAGCCGTCATGTTCGAGTTTTCTCATCAATTCAACCAGCGCCACCTTGGACGCATCGCGCTCGGTATGAAATTTGGACTCGGCGAAGAAGACGTTGCCGATGGCAACGCCGTAGATGCCGCCGACCAGCTGATCCTGCCGCCAGACTTCCAGGCTGTGTGCATGGCCATTTCGGTTCAGTTCGGTATAGGCCTGCAGCATGTCCTCGGTGATCCAGGTTTCGCCGGATTCACCGCGATCGGTCGCGCATTGCTGGATGACCTGTTCAAACTGCTGATTGACGGTCGTCTTGAAAAAACCCTGACGTAGTGTGCGCTGCAGTCGTTTCGGCACATGCACATGGCCAGGAATCAGCACGGCGCGCGGATTCGGACACCACCACAGGATTGGACCGTCCTGTTCAAACCAGGGAAAGATACCGCTCCGATAGGCGTTCAGCAACCGCGTTTGGCTCAGGTCGCCACCGATCGCGATCAGGCCATCCGGATGATCGGATTTGAGCGGATCGGGAAAGGGCGAATCGGGATCCGCATCCAGTCTATGGATGGCATAGCGCATCATTCAATTCGATCCGGGGTCGTTGCCCGGATCAACAGCCTCGGCATATGGATTCAATGACTCCAGTTGACGACGGTGATCCTGCAGCGCCTGGTCTTCGAACCGCAGCCAGCGCCGAATGCCCTCGCGCAGGCCTGGATGCTGAATCCGGTGGAACGAATGTGTCTTGACCGGCAGAAACCCACGCCGAATCTTGTGCGTGCCCTGAGCACCTGGCTCAAAAACCTGCAGCTGGTGTTCAATGGCGTATTCGATGCCCTGGTAGTAGCAGGCCTCAAAATGAACGTCCTTGGTTTCGCAAAGCGCACCCCAGTAGCGGCCGTATAAATGGGTACGGTTACGCCAGAATACGCTGCAGGCCTGGTCCTTGCCATTCTGGCTGGCGATGCAGACCAGAAATTGAGGCCCGAATGCACGCGCGGCCTGCTGAAAGAACGCCTCGTTCAATGCCGGCAGATTTTGATAGAGCCGGAACGTCATCTGGTAGCAGCGATGCACCAGTGAAATTTGCTCACCGCTCAGTTCAGTCCCGTCAAGCCAGCGATACTGCCAATCGTCCGCAAGCGCCAGGCGCCGTTCGCGCCGGATATTCTTGCGTGGCTTGCGTTTCAGATGGCTCAGAAAATCATCGAAGTCGCGATAGTCCCGATTGTGCCAGTGATATTGCCAGTCATAGCGGGGCAGCCAGTCGGATTGTGTGAGCGCCGCGCGGTCCTGCTCATCGCAGAAATTGATCGAGGCGGCCATCAGCTGGTGTTCGTCGACAAAGTTGTTGATGGCTTCGAGTGTCTTGGCCGGGTCTCCGAGCAGCCGTGGCCCGGTGATCGGCGAGTAGGGTGCAGCAATCAGTAGCTTGGGATACCAGTCCAGGCCGCTGCGTTCGGCAGCGTCGGCCCAGGCCCAGTCAAATACAAACTCACCGTGCGAGTTGCCCTTCAGGTACCCCGGCAGCGGCAGTGAACCCTGTTTACAGGAAATGGGTTGAACCTGCCAGCCGTGCTCAGCCTTGATGCAGCCAGCCTGTTCCAGTGCGGACAGGAAGCGATGGTCGGTGAACGGGTTCTCGTTCCTGTTCAGGCCGTTCCAGGCCTCGGCATCAAACTGAGCAATGCCGTGCTGGTTGGTACTGAGTGCGCTTACCCGATCATCCACAGTGAATCAGGGCTTACTGGTCCAGAAAACGCTCGGCGTCGAGCGCGGCCATGCAGCCAAAGCCGGCTGAAGTAATGGCCTGCCGATAGACGTGATCGGCTACGTCACCGGCGGCAAACACGCCCGGTACGCTGGTCGCAGTGGCCATGCCGTCGAGCCCACTCTTGATCTGGATATAGCCGCCCTCCATGTCCAGCTGCTCGGCAAAGATGCCGGTGTTCGGGTCATGGCCGATGGCAACGAACATGGCGTCGACTTCGATCTGTTGAGTGTCTCCAGTGTCGCTGTGGGCCAGCTGAATTCCGGTCAGGCCATCATCATTGCCCAACACCTCGTCAACGACGTGATCCCAGATGATGCGGACCTTGCCTTCTTTTTCACGGGCGAACAGGCGATCCTGAAGGATTTTTTCAGCGCGCAGTTCGTCCCGGCGGTGGACCAGGATAACTTCGCTGGCGATATTGGATAGATACAGTGCTTCTTCGACCGCAGTGTTGCCGCCGCCAATCACCGCTACCGGTTTTTCGCGATAGAAAAATCCGTCGCAGGTGGCGCAGGCCGATACACCGCGGCCCATAAACGCTTCTTCTGATTCCAGGCCGAGGTAGCGCGCGGAAGCACCGGTTGCAATGACCAGCGCGTCGCAGGTATAGGTTCCGCTATCGCCCTCCAGCGTGAATGGCCGCTGGCTCAGATCGGCGGTGTGAATATGGTCAAACACCATTTCGGTTTCGAACCGCTCGGCGTGATCAAGCATGCGCTGCATCAATTCCGGACCCTGCAAATCATGGCCGTCGCCAGGCCAGTTTTCAACGTCGGTCGTTGTCATCAATTGCCCACCTTGTTGAATGCCGGTGACAATAGCTGGCTTCAGATTGGCGCGCGCCGCGTAGATGGCAGCGGTATAACCAGCCGGGCCGGAACCCAGAACCAGTAGCTGAAAATGGCGAGAATTGGCCATGTATAATTTTCTCCTCTAGATGGCACTGATGACAGAACCGGCATTGCCGGATTTCGCTTGCCGATTAACGGCTATCAATATCGTTAATTGTGGACCCAACGGGTCAAAGGCAAGTGTAGTCTCTCTGGAACCGGTTGCGCCGAAGAATTGCGCATGACTGAATACGGCTCCTCCAAGAGCCTGGATGTACCGTCCAGAATTCAGGATTTTGACCTGAATTCTGATAAAAAACTATAATAAATAGTGCTTTAGATGCACTTCACACAGGAAATTCTGTGGCCAGAACCGCCAAGAAAACCAAGACCGCGCAGCCTTCGCCGATCCAGGCAGTGGAAAAACGATTGTTTGAATCGCTTTTCTTGATCGTGCTCTTTGCAGCGGCCTATCTGTTGATCTGCCTGGTGACCTTCGATGCTGCAGATCCCGGCTTTTCGCGCAGTGGACCCGAGCAAGTCAATAATCTGGGTGGGCATTTCGGCGCATGGCTGTCGGATCTGCTTCAGGTAATGATCGGCTACATGGCCTGGACCCTGCCATTCCTGATGGGCGCAGCCGCCTTCCGGTTGTTGAGTGAGCGCGTTGAACCGGTTGGACTGGCCGAGTGGGGGGTTCGAATTGGCGGCTTTGTGTTGATTCTGTTATCTGGCTGCATCCTGATGGAAATGCAGCCAAGGGGATCGCTGGAGCATGCAGGCGGCATCATTGGGGACCTGCTGGCAGTGCCGATGGTCAGCGCCATGGGTTTTGCCGGTTCAGCCTTGATCAATCTGGCCATTTTACTGGCGGGCGTGACGCTGTTTACCGGGTTGTCGTGGCTGCACGTCATGGATCGCATCGGCCGATGGGCGATTGCAGGTGTGGCCTGGATGATTGCCAGTGCGGCCTGGCTGCGTGATTGGTGGGCTGGACGCAAAGCCATTGCCGAACGAGTTGAAGTACGCAAGCGCGATACCGCCAAGCGCAAAAAGCGCGCCGAGGTGCGAATCGAACCGCGCGTTGAAACTGCACCAAGTGAAAAGGAAACCAAGCGGCGCTCGCAACGCACCCTGTTCAAGAATTTGCCGGCCGGCAGTCTGCCGCCGCTTGATCTGCTGGATGAGCCGCCGGAGCAAAAGCCGGGCTATTCGACTGAAACGCTGAAGGCCATGAGTCGACAGGTGGAATTGAAGCTGTCGGATTTCGGCATCGAGGTCGAGGTCGTAGCGGTCCACCCCGGGCCCGTCATTACTCGCTTTGAGCTGCAGCCAGCCGCCGGCGTCAAGGGCAGCCAGATTTCGAATCTTTCCAAAGACCTGGCGCGTGGATTGAGCGTGATGTCGGTCCGCGTCGTGGATGTCATCCCGGGTAAAAGCGTGATTGGACTGGAAATTCCGAACCAGAGCAGGGAGATTGTCTATCTGCGCGATATTCTGGCCTCGGAGTTGTATGACAAATCCTCGTCGCCGCTGACTATCGGGATGGGCAAAAGCATTTCCGGCAAACCGATGGTGGCCGATGTCGGAAAAATGCCGCATTTGCTGGTGGCTGGTACCACGGGTTCGGGTAAGTCGGTTGCGGTCAACTCGATGATTGTCAGCCTGGTGTTCAAGTCGACGCCAGACCAGGTACGCATGATCATGATCGACCCGAAAATGCTCGAACTATCGGTCTACGAGGGCATCCCGCACCTGCTTGCACCTGTCGTGACCGACATGAAAGAAGCTGCCAATGCATTGCGCTGGTGCGTGGCTGAAATGGAGCGACGCTATCGCCTGATGTCGCAACTGGGTGTTCGCAACCTGGCCGGCTACAATCGCAAGATTGCCGACGCCGAGCAGAAAGGCGAGCCGATCGAGGATCCACTGGTCGATCCGTCCACGCTGGCCGAAGGGGAAGAACGACCGACGCTGGAAAAACTGCCGATGATCGTGGTCATCGTCGATGAATTTGCCGACATGATGATGATTGTCGGCAAGAAAGTCGAAGAGCTGATCGCGCGGCTGGCGCAAAAGGCACGCGCCTCCGGCATCCATCTGATTCTGGCTACGCAGCGACCGTCGGTCGATGTCATCACCGGCCTGATCAAGGCCAATATTCCGACCCGGATGGCGTTCCAGGTGTCGTCGAGAGTGGATTCACGCACCATTCTGGATCAGCAGGGCGCAGAGAACCTGCTCGGCCATGGTGACATGCTGTATCTGCCGCCCGGTAGCGGTCTGCCGGAGCGCATCCACGGCGCCTTTGTCGATGATCACGAAGTGCATGCCACCGTTGAATGGCTGTGCGCCCAGGGCGAGCCGGACTATCTGGAAGAAGTGCTGTCCGATACCCAGATGATGGCCGATGGTCAGGCGGTAGGCGAAACGGGCTTGCCTGAAGCACCGCCCGGAGAATCCGGTGACGAGCTGTATGACAAAGCCGTGGCGTATGTGCTCGAGAGTCGACGTGCGTCGATTTCCAGCGTCCAGCGTCAGCTCCGGGTCGGCTACAACCGCGCTGCCAGGATGATCGAGGAGATGGAGATGCAGGGGGTGGTGAGTGCGCCGGAGCATAATGGACAAAGGGAAGTGCTCGCACCTGCACCGCCGAAGGATTGAGCAACCAAGCGATCTTGTATTTGTTAGCTGCGAATGGCAGCGCACAACATGGGTCAATTGATTTGTTCAAAGTCAAAATGGTTTTTAGTTTTTTTAGTTTCTATCGAAAAATATGTTGATAGGCATCTAAGTAGTGCGCCAAATTTGTTGAATCTAATCAATAATAAAACTGTCCATTCAACTGATATCAGTGATTAGCAAAATCATTTAATGCGTTTCAGCTTTGGTTCAGGTATTTCTGTTCATAATAGGTCTATGAAAAAACTGATCCAGACGACTTGTTTAGCATTTGTGCTCATCTTTACGGCACAGAGTAGCGATGCTCAGGAAATTCAGCCCGATGCGCGCGCACTGCTGGAACGCTTTGCGGCGGATCTCTATAGTTTGAGCGGCGAGTTCACGCAGTTGACTGTTGACGGCAGCAACGAGGTTGTTGAAGAAAGCACCGGCACGCTGTTGTTCGAAGCGCCGGATCGAATTCGCTGGGATTATTTGGAGCCGTTTCCGCAGGTGTTGCTGGCCGATGGTGAGCAGCTCTGGCATTACGACGAGTTGCTCGAACAGGTCACGGTGCGGCCACAACCCGCGCCGGAAAATTCACCTTTACTGGTGCTGACTCGGCCTGAACTGCTCGAGCGGTTTTATCGTATCGTGCCAACGGACTTGGCCAACGTGATTGAATTCGAGCCGTTGACCGATGACTCGGAATTTGAACGTGCGCGGCTGATCTTTGATGGCGAATGGCCGATCGCGCTCGACCTGTATGACCGCTTTGGCCAATCAACGCGCCTGAGCCTGGACAACCTGGAGCGCAATCCAGTGCTCGATCCGGTGTTATTCCAGTTTGAAATACCCGAAGGCGCCGACGTGCTTGAAGGGCTCTAGACGGAGCACAGGGCTATTTCTGTACAGGTGCTGCGACGATCTTCAGGATCGACTTTTCGGTCGTTTCCTCCACGCTGAATCGATAGCCTGATTCCTCGATCCATTCTCCGGGGCTGGGCATGTGTTTCAGTCTTGCGATGACATGTCCGCCGATGGTTCGGGCCTCCATGATGCTGATTTTGGTGCCCAGGATATCGTTGACATCGGCGATCGACAGCCTGGCATCCATCCGCAGGATTTCATCCTCGATTTGTTCCCATCCCGGCTTGGTGTTGTTAGCGTGACGCTCAAAGGCAGTACCCGCTGAAATGCTGCCGACCACGGTCTCCAGCACGTTATCGACCGACACCATGCCGACTGCGGAACCGTACTCATCAACAACGATGGCAGATTGATCCTGGCGCAGCCGAAGGATCGGCAGCAACTCGACCAGAGGGTGTTGGGCGGGCACAAAGTACGCTGATTGAACAAAATCGCTCAGGTCACGCTGTTGAAACCCGGGCTGCAGCAAGTCCCAGATTGAAATCGAGATGATGCCCACGATATTGCTGCGTTCGCCTTCATAAACGGGAATATGTTCCTGGCCGGACTCGCGCAGGATACCAGTCAGATTATCCAGTCCGGTTTCAAGATCAACTGCGATCATTTCGTGTGCCGGCAGCATGATATCACCGGCAACATATTCTCCGAATCGCACGACATTGCGGATGCGTTCGGCATCGAATACGTCAATGGTTGCACCGCCCTCTGAAGTATCCAGAATGGCGCGTACCTGTTCACGTGCGACGAACAGATTCTTGCCCTTGCTGCTGCCGACAAACCGGGTAATCAGTCTGGCGGTGCGCGAGAAAAAGAAAATGACCGGAAACAGTAGCAGCGAGCAGGCATACAGCGGGTAGATGATGCGCGGCGTCCACTCATCGGCGCGCTGTTGAAAGGCGCTTTTTGGCACGATTTCGCCGACTATCAATGTAAATGGAATCAACAACAACACTGCGATCAGATCACCCTGGCTACCCACCAACGAGATGATGATGGCGGTTGTTAAAGTGGTCATCGTTACCAGCGCAATGTTGGTGCCTACAAGAGTCGTGCATAACACGATTTCCGGTTTTTCGAGCAGGCGCAGTGCCAGCTTGGCGCCGGAGTCACCGAGTCTTGCGCGGTGACGTAACTTGGCACGATCGCAGTTGACAATAGCGATCTCCGAGCCGGAAAAGAAGCCCTGGATCAACACAAGAACGACCATACCGCTTAGCAAAATCAGTAGGCTCACGAGGGCTCTCCAGTCGTCTCCGGGTCGCGCCTGATTTCACGCTGCGCGGTCAGCCTGGCAATCCGGTGCCTATCCATTTCGATCACTTCAATTGCAATGCCATGCAGTGAAATGCGGTCACCGACTTCCGGCAAACGGTCCAGGTGCCGAAACACAACGCCGGCGATGGTCGACATTCGATTGTCGTCAATTCCGAAGCCGGTGGCCCGATTGAAATCGATCAGCAGCATGTCGCCGGACAGCTCGAATCGTTGATTGTCTTCGTTGAACTGGTAGCTGGGATGATCCGACTCGACCTGCGGTCGACCGAAAATACAGGTCAGCACGTCATTCATCGTCAGCAAGCCCTCCACGCCGCCATATTCGTTCAGGACCAGCACGGCTTGAACATCATGCGACTGAAAATAGTCGAACATTTCATCGATTTTCTTGGTTGGTGGTACGACCACGGTCTCCCGTAAGACCTGGTTCAATTCAAGATCGGATGGGTTCTTGCCATCCAGCATCAGGTTCATGATGTCTTCGGCATACAAAAAGCCGATGGCGTTGTCCCACTGACCGCGGTAGACCGGCACCCGCTTGCGTTTGTAGGCTAAAAATTGTTCGATGATCTTGCCCATCGGCAGGTCACCGTCAATCCAGTCGATGCGGGTTCGGGGCACCATGATGTCTTCGATATCGGCAATGCCGGCTTGCAGCAGATTGTGAATCAGGGCGCGCTCGGTCGCCGTCAGCTCTCCGCTCACGACCCCCTCATCCAGCAGCATGCGGAATTCATCCACTTGAAGAATGTTTTCGGCTGCTTTCTGCTCGCCTACAATCGCAGTGGTGATGCGATCGGATATAAACCGTATTGCATTGCTGAATGGTGCAATCGCGTTGACCCAGAAGTGCATCGGACGGGCCACGACGCGGGTGCTGATGCCGACCGGATCGGACACCGCAATCGTTTTTGGCGTCACCTCACCCAATAACAACAATACCGGCACCATGACGACGACGCTGATCCAGGCGGCATTCTCGGCCCCGAAAGTCATGATCATGATCGCAGTCAGGTTGGCCGTCGCAATGACATTGATCATCTGATTTCCGCACAGGATCGAGATAATCAAACGACGCGGCTGGTCCAGCAATGAATGGAGTTTCACGGCGGTCGGATTGCGCTCGCGACGGAGCTGACGCAGGTCGAAGCGGGACAGCGAAAACAATGCGGTTTCAGAGCCCGAAAAGAACGCGGATGCCGCGAACAATGCAATCAGAACCAGCACACGGAACCAGTATTCAAACGACAGGAAGACAGAAGCATCGACTGAAATCAACAGCCTTGCTTGCTCCAACAGGTCACTGAACCACGCTTCCATTCCCCGAGTGTACCGATTTCAATACCGGCGGTTGGGCCTGAACGCAGCCTGTCCGTTACACTTCTACGATGTGCGGAGCTTTTATTCTCAACGAAAACGCGGCGCTCGCGAAGCTGGTGGAATCGCTGAATATTCCTGTGCCCTCAGCGCGCGGTATTTTGCTACCAACCCAGCCAATCCACGTGGTCAGAGACGATAAACAGGGCGACCGATGTCTACTGGAAGCGCGCTGGTGGCTTTTACTCGGCAAAGACGGCAAGCCCGATCAACGTTATGCCACGTTCAACTCACGTTCGACCAAACTGCATACCAGCCCATTGACCAAGGGCCTGTACACGCACTCCAGATGCATTATCCCGGCCACGGGGTTCATCGAAGGCCAGGATGGCCACTATCACATGCTCGAGCGGCCAGACCAGGGCATTGCCTTTGGCGGACTGCTGCGCGAGATTGAAATCGACGGCAAGACCCACCGATCGGCTTCAATCATTACCTGCCCGGGGAACGCTCAGCTGGACACGATTCACCGAAAATCCATTCCGCTGCTTTTGCCCGTTGAAAACACTGAACTGATTGACGATTGGCTGAGTCCGGCGCTTACGGATACGCAACGTTTCGATCATTTGCTGGATGGTTCACTACACCACGCGCTTGATGCTTATCCGATACAGGGCGCTAGAGACTTGACGGTTTCTGGCAAATATAAGCGGCTTCAGGCAGGGGCCTGAAGCCAGACCGCATTTTTCATGCGAGCACGTTTGAATCAGAAGATTGATTTTCAGCCTAGAAAAATCTATACAAAATGCGGGCCATCAACCGGCTTCAAGGAACCCGTGCAATTCGATGCGAGCCGTTGCGTTTGACTGGAGGAAGCTTCGTAAAGTTAATTTTTCTGAGCTCTCAAGTCGGATAACTAATCCGGGTTCAAAATTAATTTGAGTTGTAGTGCCGCCAGTTGCAGAAATTGTGCCTGCGCCGAAGCCGCGAGTGTCGCCAAACTTGGACGATGCAATTAACGCGACTAAAGCATAGTCTGAATTACTAGGTGCCGCTGGAGGATCAAAAATCAGCGCTTGGATTGAAGTAACGCGCAGTACTGATCCACCGCCGGGGCGCAGTAGGTTCTGGAGTTCCGGGACGGACAATTGTTGGTCACCGACGATAACTGTAAAGACCGTTTGGTCGCTATTCGGAATTACGTCTGCAAAAAATGCTATTGGCTCTTGAGCTTGGACGCTGCCGTAGAACAGCAGCGAAATAACGAATAAGAGAGCATGAATTCGATCGTTAGCTGTCTTTGTGATTTGTTTCATATGGATTTTCCTTTTTATGGGTTTTCTGAGGTTGGTTGTTTCTGAATCGGCCTCGAACCAATAAACGGATTAACACTTTGAATGCGACATGAAATTGTCAGAGAAAAAAACTGTTTGCGCCTGGCTTTTTTTGAAGTTCAATTCTGAAATCGTGGATGGCAATCGAGGCAGAACCGTCAGCTTGCTGAGCTTGCCTCAGCAATCGAATGGTCTGGCGCAGCCAGAAAGCAGTTCGATTCTGCAAATTGCGCGCAACTATCTCTAAGGCTAATATGTTGATGGAATAAGCGGGGGTGAAAATGGTGGCCAGAGGCAGAACCGTCAGCTCGCTGAGCTTGCCTCAGCAATCGAATGGTCTGGCGCAGCCAGAAAGCAGTTCGATTCTGCAAATTGCGCGCAACTATCTCTAAAGCTAATATGTTGATGGAATAAGGGGGGGTGAAAATGGTGGCCAGGGGCAGAACCGTCAGCTCGCTGAGCTTGCCTCAGCAATCGAATGGTCTGGCGCAGCCAGAAAGCAGTTCGATTCTGCAAATTGCGCGCAACTATCTCTAAAGCTAATATGTTGATGGAATAAGGGGGGGTGAAAATGGTGGCCAGGGGCAGAATCGAACTGCCGACACGCGGATTTTCAGTCCGCTGCTCTACCAACTGAGCTACCTGGCCATGTTTTTCTGAAAATGCGCCTACAAGCGCAAGCCGGATATTAAAGCGCGAATGACGCTCGAAGTCAACATCAAGCCCTGTTTTTGATGCAATTGATACGCTGCCTGATCACTTTTCGTATGAAATTCCGGGAACGAGCGGTCTCATTCG
>JGI12210J13797_10173628_pt1 | contig 15877 bp, 18 predicted proteins | sample ElkSlonscriptome_3_FD_13797 | JGI IMG/M metagenome (IMG submission 13797)
TAGGTCAATCCCTTATCAACAGTAATGGTGCCAACCGTCACATCTTCTGCACGAATCGCAGCATCCTTCTGCTGAGCATTTGCAAGTGCTGAAGCGATAAGCTTCCGCAGCACCGGTGCAGACTTTTGTGACATAAGCGAAAGCTCGTCGAGTGCAACCGCTACGTTCTTTCCGCGCACATGGTTTGCCACGAGACGAACCTTACGTGGTGCTTGTCGATAATTTTTCAGAAATGCTTTCATACGTACGTGCTACTGCAACTATTTACTTGCCGCAGCTGCTTTTGCAGCCTTTGCAGCGCTGATCTCAGCTTCCTTGCGCTTCTGCTCAAGTTCCTTCTGGATCTTACCACCATGGCGTATAAACTTTGTCGAAGGTGAAAACTCACCAAGCTTGTGCCCAACCATATCTTCCGTACACAACACTGGTGTGTGCTCCTTGCCGTTGTGCACACCAAAGGTAAAGCCAACCATCTCCGGGCTTATCGTACATGCACGTGACCACGTCTTAATAACGCCCGTTTCCTGTGGCTTTTTACCAGCCACTTTCTTAAGCACGCGCTCGTCAACGTATGGTCCTTTTTTTACACTTCTACTCATGATGAAAATTTGGTGTGACTTCAGTTCCTACATGTGAGGTGGGCGTATACTACGCAACCCCTCGCATACTGTCAATTATTACTTCCGACGTTTGCCAACCTTGCGGCGCGAAACAATCAAAGAATCGCTGTACTTNCCTGGCTTTCGCGTCTTCATACCCTTACCGGTCGGCTTGCCAAAGATGCTGCGTGCGCGGCGGTGTCCACGACCTTGTCGACCTTCACCACCACCATGTGGGTGATCAACAGGGTTCATCACACTACCTCGAACAGTTGGGCGCTTCCCAAGCCAACGACTTCGTCCCGCCTTACCAATCGTAATGTGCTGATACTCTTCGTTGCCCACCACGCCAATCGTCGCCCATGCACCACTCGGTACCTTACGCACCTCGCTCGAAGCCATCTTCACATGCGTATGCATGCCGTCTTGTGCAAGAATTGTTACCCGTGCCCCTGCACTGCGTGCAATACGTGCACCAGCACCAGGCTTCAGCTCAACATTGTGCACCTCCATACCAATCGGAATACTTCCAAGCGGCATACGCACACCTACAACCGGGTCAACCGTCTCTGATGCAATAAAGGTATCACCCACCTTNCATGTCTTGTGTGCAAGCATGTAGCGTCGTTCGCCGTCGGCGTAGCACAGAAGCGCGATATAGGCACTGCGGTTTGGATCGTACTCAAGTGTCTCTACCTTTGCTGGGATATTGCGCTTGTCGAACGTGAAATCAATCACGCGGTACTTTCGCTTATGCCCACCACCCATGTGGCGCGAGGTAATCCGACCCTGACTGTTGCGACCAACGCTGCGCTTGCCACCCTTTGTGAGCTTTTTATGCGGCGTCGACTTGGTCACCACGTTCTTGTATGAACGGGTCGTCATGTGTCGGCGTGATGGAGTTGTCGGTTTGTTTGTTTTCATAACGTGTGGATAGTACCCTCTTACGCAATATCAATCTTTTCACCCTTCTTCAAAAAGACGTACGCTTTTTTCATGCCAGACTTCATGCCGCGACGGTTTCGGAAGCGTGCAACATACGCGCGAGGCTTCTTCACCACCATGTTCACCTTCCGTGGTGTCACCTTGTAGAGCGCGGTCACTGCAGCCACCACATCGCGTTTGGTCGCATCAGCAGCAACCTCAAATACGTACGCACTTTGCATAGTCATATATGCGGCTTTCTCCGTAATACGTGGACTCTTCAAAATCTGCACAGGGGTCTTCGTAAGCGAAGCGCCGGCGTCTTTCGAAGGTTTCTTCGCAACTGGCTTCTTCGAAGCTGTCTTTGGTGTTGCGTCCCCCTTCACAGTCTTTACGTCTGCCGCTGTCTTGTTCTTTTCTTCTGTTTTCTTGTTGAATATAGCCATACGTTTATGCGGTCTTTGCTGCACCACGCTTCTTAAGCACTGCCACGGCCTCCTCGCCACCCACAAGCACCAAGTACTTGTAGCGCAAGAGGGTCGCAGGGTTCAGGTTGCGTACCTCCTCAAGTTCAATGTTCCCAAAATTGCGGAAGCTCTTCTGCATAGCCTCGTTCGCGTTGGTATGTGCAATAAGTGCTGCGTTTCGCTTCTTCGTACTCAACGCATCGAAGCCCTCAACTGCTGCCAAGTTGCCAATCACGCCCTTTGCTTCCTTTGTCTTCGGCGCATCCATGCTGCAGGTGTCTACAAAGAGCACCTCTCCATCAGCAAGCTTCTTCGAGAGTACACAGTAGAGTGCCTTCGTTCGCATTTTCTTGTTGATCTTCTGACTGAAATCACGCTCGTTTCGTGGCCCATGTGCCACACCACCAGTGCGCCAAATCGGGCTACGTCGTGAACCATGTCGTGCATTGCCGGTACCCTTCTGCTTCCAAGGCTTCTTTCCGGTTCCGGACACCTCGCTCCGGTCTTTCGTGTGTGCAATAGGGTTGCGAGCATTTGCAGCCATCGCGGTCACTACCTGGTGCACCAAGTCATTGTTCCACTTCGCACCAAAGACATCCTCGGGAAGTGTAATAGTCCCTGCTGCTTTACCGTGTGTGTTGTATAGTGTTGCGTCCATGATTCAAATACTATGCTGCGCGAACTTCAATAAGTGTGCCGCGACGACCCGGAACTGCGCCCTCAACATACAGGAGGTTCTTTTCCGTGTCCACACGAAGCACCTTCAGATTCTTTACCGTCACTGTGCGGCCACCATCGCGTCCTGCCATACGCATACCCTTCGGTACGCGATTGCGCAATCCACCACCAATCGAGCCGGGGCTTCGTGCGGTGTGCTTCTGGCCATGGCTTGCGGGGCCGCCATGAAAATTATGGCGCTTCATTACACCCTGAAAGCCCTTCGCCTTTGAAAGGCCAGATACCACAACGGTGTCACCTGCTTCAAATGCGTCCGCAACGGCAATCGTGGCACCTACCGCAACACCTAGGTCTTCCCCATCCTTCACGCGATACTCGCGGAAAAACTGGAAACAACCCTTCGTGCGCTGTGCTTTGTTCACACGCTTCTCTTTTCGCTCGCCCATAGCAATCTGTGCTGCCGTATACCCATCAGTTGCATCCGTCTTCACCTGCGTCACCGTATTAGGCGCAGCAGCAAGCACGGTCGCTGGGTGCACCGTGCCGTCTTCGTCGAAGACTTGTGTCATGTGTTCCTTTGTCGCAAGGATAAATTTCATATGGTTGGTAGTCTATACTTAGTGTACTTTGTACACTATATTGTATACCTGCACCTGAGAAAATAAAAAAGCCGGCACTGAACCAACAGCCGTGCGGCGTGTGTGTCCAGTGGTCCCCCGCTCTACTCGTAGCATTCCAGGGACATGGTGCCTGCCCTATTGGGCACGCAGAACTATTTTCAAGGTAGGCAAGAGTATACATGAGTCCCAAAATAATGCAACTAGTAGGTGCGGCGGTATATCCTTGGTTGACACCACGCACACCCGTTGAGACGCTCGATGAGCAGTGTTTGAATGCGTGTGGAACTAATCACCCAACCTAAACACATACCGGGAGCTTACCGTGCACAGCGCGCAACAGCAGTACACTTTGCCCGTACTACTTGCAAAGCAATCCTACCCATCGTGCTCTGCGCGATAGCGGGCATCCTGGGTGTAAAAGTCTTCGCAACGACACACAGTACCGTATTTGCACTCACTGTCGCCAGTGTTTTTGTCGCCGTATTTCTCTACACAGCATTTAAGGACAGCCAGGCCGACTGAGCAGTATGCACCGCCCCTCCCCAGGGGCGGTTCGTTCGTATCGACGTCACCATCGGCAGTACGCTACGTTCCAATCAACGTCGCCACTAAGGTCACGTGTCATTGTTCTAAACGTCGACCGCGACACAGCAAACATCATCAAGTACCACACCGATGTCTAACCTTGCGCAACCGCACCACACAAGCGCCACACTCATGGCCAGCATTGCACAACCGCGCTACGCAATACACTCTTGAGATACTCAACTGCACCACTACTTCGATTAATCGAAGTAGTGGTGCAGCGCCTAATCATCCCACCATCTCGGTCCACCCAAACAAACACAGCGCGCTATTGCACTGCTACGCGCCGACCACCCGCCGTTCCACCCTATGCGCGTGGTACAAGGAATTCAAAAAGAGTGCGGCAACCGCAGCAATCAGGAAGGTCCACTGCAGCGAAACAAAAAGCGTAAGGAGTAGTATGCAGACGAGCGTGCACACCTTCCCAATCTGAATTGCAATCTCACGCAACACCGTCACCTCATCAACGTAGTGCCCGCTATCCGCCGCTAAGTCGTAGTACATCGTGTCGATCGAAGTGGTTGTAAAAAGCTTTGCAAAGCCATGGTACACACCCGCAATAAAGACCTAATACGCCTTTGCCACAAACACTTTCATAACCCACCCGAACGCGGTGAGCATACTACTCACACGCAGCATATTCCCCGGGCCACGAATCCGGTCGAGATGTTTACCGGCAAGTAGCTGCAACACAATCGTCGCAGCGACAATCAAGCTCGAAAGCATACCCACCTCAAGCACACTGCCATCGAGCAAAAGAAACATAAATAACGGCCACGCAACCGCACCAACCACATTCTCAACGCCGTGTGCAAACATAGCCTTCGTCATACCTCGGTATTCTGGAGCCATAAACTTACGCCATGTCTCTCGATAGCTCCACTCGAATCGCTGGTGTGGCGAAGGCACAAGACGGAACGGAACGTACGCAAGCAATGAAGCGCATGCCACCACAAAAAACACCACTCCATAGCCATACGCATCAATAATAAAACCGCCGAATGCTGGCCCAATCACCGTCGCAAGGGTAACCATGCTTAAGATAAGCGAAATGGCGAGTCCGCGATGTGCACCATTTGTGAGTGCAGCAACTTCCACGTGATACGGAAGCCAAAAGAATAACCGAAAGCACACAAGCGCCACCAATGAACACCCGACAGCAAGCAGTACGTGAAATGGTGTGCCAGCCGAATGCGCAACTAAGAGTGAGCAGAAGAAGAGCGTATTGAACAATGTCCCAAGCACAAGCGTTCGCGGGTACCCAGCACCATTCAAAAACCGTGCACCCAGCGGCACGCACAAGGCGTACGCAAAATGCCCAAGCAGGTAGTACACAAAAACCGGCCACAGCTGCGCATTAAACGTAACAAACAAAAAGATTGGCAAGAATATTCCCACCAAATGCGACGGCAGTGTGAGCAATGCACGCCCAACATACAGCTTCCAAAACCCGGTAAATGCAATGTGCTCACGCATACAAACAGTATACCAAGGAGTGCATACAATCCCCGACACACCGACCTCATAGACAGTTGACGCATATCATGCCGGATGCTTGAATACACCAAGATTCAACAACATATGGAGCATGTCATGTGCACGCATCACACCAAACGCACACGTAGCTACGACACGGGACTTCTTGTCCTACTCGCACTCCTCACTACCGTCCAGTTTTTCGTGATATACGCAGGAACTGGCAGTCTGTGGTGGCCATCCCTCGCATCAGGAACGACCCTTGGGGCTTGCTTCTATTTGGAAGCTACCGACACCACCTAACACTCACCGGCCGCTACGTTTGTAGCGGCCGCATTGCACCGCACCACACTGCCCCACGCTCGAACACGCAGAGAGCTCGCTAAGTGTCGTACCGCAGTAGACCCCCGCACAGCGTTAATCTGTGTCACATGGCGGTCTACCACGCGCGCATCCACCCATTTTTTGCTATAGAACGCATATCGACATGAAGCGGCAAATTCAAACAACAACACACTGCGAGCCTAACAGGTATGAGCAAAAAATAGGCGGATCTAAGAAACCGTAAACGAAAAAGCCCGCTCTTGCGAGCGGGCTTTTTCATAACGTCTTCTAAGACATTTTTACATCTATGTTCACTCCTGAAGGTAGGGAGAGGTTCGTCAGAGCCTCAATTACCTTAGGGTTTGGATTCATGATGTCGATCAGCCGCTTGTGAACCCGCATCTCGAACTGTTCTCGCGCGTCCTTGTGTACGAATGCCGCGCGGTTGACCGTATACTTCTTGATCTCCGTAGGCAACGGCACCGGGCCGACCACCTTCGCGTCATAGCGAAGCGCCGTGTCCATGATCTGCTTGATGCTTGCATCAAGGATCTTATGCTCGTACGCGCGGATACGGATGCGCAGCTTACTGCCGGCGTCTGCATCTGCTTTCTTTGCTTTAGGTGCCGCTTGAGTTGCCATACAAGAAGTGTGTTAGACGCGTTAGGCGTTGATTTTAGTAACAACACCAGCACCAACTGTGCGGCCGCCCTCGCGAATTGCGAAGCGCTGCTGCTCTTCAAGTGCAACTGGTGCAACGAGCTTGACCTTAAAGGTCACCGTGTCGCCCGGCATCACCATCTCAACACCCTCAGCAAGACTTACCTCACCAGTCACGTCGGTCGTGCGGATGTAGAACTGTGGCTTGTAGCCCGTGAAGAATGGCGTGTGACGGCCACCCTCCTCTTTCTTAAGAATGTACACCTCGGACTCAAAATCGGTGTGCGGTGTAACCGTACCTGTCTTTGCAAGCACCTGGCCACGATGCACCTCATCTTTCTTGGTACCGCGCAAGAGAATACCTGCGTTGTCACCAGCGCGACCTTCGTCAAGCTGTTTGTTGAACATCTCGATACCGGTCACGGTAGTCTTTGCAGTGTCCTTGATACCAACAATTTCGATTTCTTCGCCAACCTTTACGATACCGCGCTCGATACGACCGGTAACCACGGTGCCTCGACCTTCAATAGAGAAGATGTCCTCGATTGGCATAAGGAATGGGTGCTCGATATCGCGCACTGGTTCCTCAAAGTACTCGTCGATTGTGTCGATAAGTTCAAGAATCTTCTTTGCCCACTCATCATCAGCGCTTGTTGCTTCAAGTGCTTTCAAACCTGAACCACGAACGACAGGCGCATTCTCGCCATCAAAGCCGTTAGCGGTCAAAAGCTCGCGAAGCTCCTCTTCAACAAGGTCGAGCATGTCTGCGTCGTCGACCATGTCGCACTTGTTCATAAACACAGCGATCTTTGGTACACCAACCTGGCGTGCCAAGAGTACGTGCTCACGAGTCTGCGGCATTGCGCCATCAGTTGCAGCAACCACCAAAATTGCGCCGTCCATCTGTGCGGCACCGGTGATCATGTTCTTGATGTAGTCGGCGTGACCCGGGGCGTCCACGTGCGCGTAGTGGCGCTTAGGACTCTCATATTCACTGTGGTGAAGTGCAATGGTAATACCACGCGCCTTCTCCTCAGGTGCGTTGTCGATGCCATCGACGTTCTCAACACGAGCGCTGTAACCCTTGTCACTTGCAAGGTTCAGCGTGTGAAGAATAGCGGCTGTTGTCGTCGTTTTGCCGTGGTCAACGTGGCCGATGGTGCCAATGTTGACGTGTGGCTTCGAACGGTCAAATGCTTCTGCCATACTGTTGCGTACGTTAACTAAAGTGTGCGCTCCTTACGGAGCATAGGGCGCGAGAACGTGTGCCTCTGCCCCGAAGGCGCGCTTGAATAAAGCCCTCACGATCGCACCCTTCTCGTTTGGCCGAAGCGCGCCCAAAGGCACACCCCCGCTACACAATAAAAAGTACGCATCGTTGCGGTAGAAGCATACTACCGTAGTAGGCAAAATAGTCAAGAAAAACCAGCCATATCCTATACACACGTAGTACACAGGGTTATACACATGGTGCGGTTCGTAGGTTAGCAGCTGAACAACTTAGTGGGAGCAATGAGGTCTTCAGTGTCCAGCTGCGACGACAACACAAAGCGGGCAAAAGAAAACGGAAGCGCACCGACTCTTGGGTCGGTGCGTATAAGAACAGAGCATGGGTTAGCACAGCAGACACCAGTACCCCAGAAAGCGCAGGACGAGAAGCACACACAACGCAAGCGCGAGGCCACAACTCAACACACGCCACACTGGTGACCTCTCGGACACGAACCACACGCCAACACACCCAGCAAGCAGGATGCCAACAAATGGCGCAAGCTGTAGCGAGCTATCATGTACGTGAAGCACAGCACCAAGCACCCAAGCATGAGGAATAGTTCAAATCGTACGGTCATCATGAGCGTCACCCTCTTGTGTATAGTACCCACCACCCAGTGTGACATGCTCAAGAGTATACGCAACCACTAACGAAACCGCACAGTAGCAGCCACCATTTCGTACAGTACGAGATAGATGGTTGTGATACCATATTCCATATGCACAGCCTGCTTATCGCAACATTCTGTGTCGGTGTACTCACGCAATTATTCGCACTATTGTCGCACACTACGAAGCGTCGGGATTGGCTCATGATCGCATTCATATACCTGGTCGCAAGCGTTGTTGTCTTTCTAGTATTCTTGTTCGAAGAATGGAGTGCCTACACTATCAATTGGCATATTCTAGGCACGACAGTATTTGGAACGGTCGCATTTTCCTATGTCTTTGCAGAACAACTGGTTGCTCACATTGGTGCTAGAAGCATTGCACTCCTTGGCCCCCTGGTCACGGCCTACACGTACCAAGCAACAAACGGATACGTTCCACTCGTTCTCGTTCTCAGTCTTACGGTCTTACTCACATTGATGGCAGGTATAGCCAGATGGGACGAGCGTCCAACAGCACGCTTCGCACTGTATGGTTGGCACCTTGCCCTTTCGTTCGCCGTCACTGCGGCATATTTTGACATGCAGAATCTCTTTGCACTGTTTGAGGGTACCCCCACCACAACTACCTTGTCTGGAGCGTTCGTACTGGGATTGGTATGTACATACCTAGTAGTACAAGGAACTTTTCTATGCCGAATTGCCCCAATTCGCAGACGACATCAATCTAGGCTGGCGTACAAGCGAGAGCGTAACAAGTACAAAGCATTACTCAGTAGTCGGTACGTACACGAACGCAATGACCACTGGACATTGCTGAGCCTTACTGTTGTGACCTCTGCAATACTCCTGTTGCAAGCACAGACAAATTGGATAGATCTCCATTGGCTTATAGCAGCTGCCTTGGTCGTATTGCCGTTCATGTATACCAAACAGCGCAAGACTTAACCGCACGGCTACGCCTTAGAACCACACTCCTCAATCATCGGGCATGCGATAGCTTTACAAAACCCATCACGGTGAATCTCTTCCGCAAGCTCCCTTCCTGCACGCCGCACAAGGCAGCCCGCAGCCATTAAGTGCACACTGCTTGGAGCAAGGTGGTCTAGCAGTGCCGGATAGTGGCTAATCAACAGAAAGGTCGTGCCCTCCTGTTGCAGGCGATCGATTGTTCTAAACACGGTCTTCATTGCGTCGACGTCGACACCAGAATCTATTTCATCAAGTATGGCAACTTTTGGTCGTAGCGCGATAAGCTGCACCATGTCTGCAAGCTTCTTCTCTCCACCAGAAAGCCCTTCCGAAAGTGGCCGGTCAAGCAGGTCGTCACGTATACCATACCCCTTCACTGTTTCGCGCAACGCAAGGTAGTACTCAAGCACATCGGTGGTCTCGCCTGTCATCGTCGTGTGTGCCTTGTGTAAGAATGCCGCGAGTGTTGTCCCGCCAATCTTGGGTGTATGTTGGAGTGAAAGAAACAGTCCTCGCTTCGCTTTTTCAAATACCGGCAATGCAGTCACATCGTCGCCGTCGAGCCGCACACTGCCCTTGGTCACTGTGTAGTGAGGGTGCCCCATAAGCGCGTTCACAAGCGTACTCTTCCCCGAACCATTTGGCCCCATAAGCACACCCATCTCACCCTGTGTAAGTGAAAGCGCTACATCACGCACCACCTCCTTGTCCTCCACAGACACCGAGAAGTCTTCAATCGAAAGCATGGTCATGAGGATACTATACCAGCATCACGCACGAGTATGTAGCGTATGTATTGTTTTGCACAATTACGCCATGCGCAGTTGCTCGCAAGCACAGCAAGCACCTTGTCCGCCAGAAATTTGACGCACCACGTACTCCGTACCATAGGTCAGCAAGCCACATGCAACAGGAGCAACCAAAGCAACAGGCGCACAACCTAGAAACAAACGCACGAAACACCATCTTCCTCGCAATCGCTGCAGGATGCCGTGTAAGCGACCTGTCGCCGGCAAGTCAGCCACCACTCACTGAATTAGTCGACGGCTCCTTCGAAATCTATCGATACGGCACACAGGCGAGCGGTGGCACGATGGACCCCGCCGCAGTGGTGGCCTTCATCACAGCATTCGCGCATCAGTATCCCAGTTGCATAAAGATAGCGTCAGTACAACGAGGACTCCGCCATCATGTCTTTGCTCGGATCGACGCGCAAACTGGCGAGCGCAGGCACTTTTGCCTCAGGCGCGGCCACGAACCCGTCGATTTCGTAGACCATGTGCCTAGCCAGGCATGAGGTGGCAGCACTCGACACACTCCTCATATTCTTCGAGCGAACATAGCTAGCAGACAAGTAACCCAGCGGGTGTCGATACATAATCGGCACCCGCTCTGTCGTGCAACCTCGCACCAAGCACACACCCAACACCTCACAACAGGTGCAGCAGGCAATAGTTGCATCTCATCAAAAACAGTGCTTACATGCGCAGCAGATCAACCCAAAAGGAGACACCGATGAGCGAACGAACATGCGAACTGTGCGGTGCGGTGCTGCCAACAGAATGCCAAAACCGCGTACACATCTGCGCACCATGTCGCGAATGCAACGACCCGGTGCCACTCTGGCTATGCGTCGTTCAGACCAGCGACCGCACGTGGGTCGAGCTGTCTTGCTGCGAAGACCACAGCGATCTGTCTGTGCTGCACGAACACATTATCCGCACATTGCAATGCTATCTGCCGGTGCGTGAGTACGTGCATGTACGAAGCCTGCTACAAGACTGTCGGATCATGGCAAATCATGCACATGCCATCGTCCAGCTATTGCCCACCCTCGCAACACAAGTGCTTAAACCCGAGCTGCTTGAGACCACACCCACGATCGAAGAGCTCCATCGAGACTTCTCGGACCCCGGCTGCAAGGACCCTTGAGCACTATCGTTAGACCCGCCAGCCGACGAGGCCGGACTTCCCGAACTCGCCACCTATTAAGTCACCGTTATGACAACAAGCAGTGAGGTCATCATGCCAGTGACACTCACCTCCCGAGTCTTCGACGACCTGTTTACTGCCCCCCGGCGATGAAGTCGTGCGCGTTCTCGAGCAAGCGCGAGGAATAATCTCGTTCGATGTTCCAGTGCCACGTGGCGAACGTACCGAGCAAGCAACAGAAGCGCTCCAAAACACGATTGCAGCTCGGCAAGCACGCCGGCGCTAATCCAACCAGCACCATCCCCACCAAAACGGGCGCCCCACGGCGCCTGTGTTTTGTTTCTTCGTGAAAAAAAGAATTACAGCATTAATTACAGTATTAATACTGTAATTAATGTCCACGCCTCACCATTCTCAAAACACTCAAGGCCACCAACTACGAACCCACCCGCGCCTTGAGCTCCCCCACCGTCACGCGCTCCTGTTCCCCACTATCCCGATTGCGCACCGTCACGGTGTCATCGTCAAGGGTGTCGAAGTCGATGGTTATACAGTATGGCGTACCAATTTCATCTTGCCGTCGGTACCGCTTACCAATATTGCCGTTGTCGTCGAACTCACAACGAATGTCACCCTTCAGTGCGTCATACACCTCGCGCGCTTTTGCCACAAGTTCCGGCTTGTTGCGCAGCAGTGGAAATACCGCTGCTTTAATTGGTGCAAGTCGATACGGAAAACGCATCACCGTACGCTTCTCTCCCCCAAGCTCATCCTCATCGTACGCCTCGGTCACCACTGCAAGGAACGTTCGGTCAACACCCACCGATGTTTCAACCACATGCGGCAGGTACTTTTCGTTCGTTTTCGGATCCATGTAAGAAAGGTCAACACCAGAGTACTTCGAGTGCTGCCCCAAATCATAGTCACTCCGTGCGTGCACACCCTCAAGTTCCTTAAAACCAAACGGGAACTTGTACTCGATATCCCACGCAGCTTTCGCATAAAACACCAAGTTCTCATGCTCGTGCCACTGTAGATTCTCTTTGTTAAACCCAAGGTCACGGTAGTACTGCATGCGCTTCTCACGCCACTCCTCATAGAAACGCATGTCGTCGTCCGGGTGCGTGAAGAACTGCATCTCCATTTGTTCAAACTCACGCTTGCGGAAGATATACTGCCGCGGTGCAATTTCATTACGAAAGGCCTTCCCTATTTGCGCAATACCAAACGGCACCTTCACGCGCGTTGTGTCGACAACCTGCTTAAAGTCGAGATAAATCCCCTGGCATGTCTCCCCGCGCAAGTACGTTGGGTCTTTACTCCAATCCTCACTAAAGTTTCCAAGGTTGCTCTGCACCAGCAAGTTGAACGTGCGCACAGCAGTAAAATTCTTCTGGCCGCACTTGGGGCACGTAATCTTTTCACGTAAACCATCAAACACGCCATTAATCTCATCCAGCGTCATCTTTTCATCTGCAAATGCACCGGCATCCTCAATCAGGTGGTCTGCACGCGAACGTGTCTGACACTCTTTGCATTCCACCAAGGGGTCTGAAAAGCCACCCACATGTCCACTTGCTTCCCACACTTTCGGGTGCGTAAAAATAGCCGAATCAAGACCAACAATATTGTCCTCCATCTGCACCATCGAGCGCCACCACGCTGCTTTAATATTGTTTGCAAGCTCCACACCATACGGGCCGTAGTCATACAAACCAACAAACCCACCGTAGATGTCACTACCGGGATACACAAACCCGCGACGCTTCATGAGCGCAACAAGAATTTCTAGAGATGGGGTCATGGCGAATGTGGTTAGGAGTAATACCGACTCGAATGAACGCTTCCGTGTGCACATCGTACACCGGGTTTGAGCGAAAATCGAGTTAGAGCGCGAAACATGTCGAGATATGGTGAGTGCGAAGCGGTATTCTGCAGCCAAGCATGTGTACGATGTGCGGAATGGTTAGCTGAGGTTGGTATCACTACTCGACCACATTACCACGCACATTCGGGAAGAGCGGGTCATCCGTAAGTGCTGTAGTTTGGTCTCGTGTCGTACGTTCTATCACGTCACCAGTGAAGGCGTCAACCGCACGCAACGTTGGCTCATCAACCAGTGATGGTGTTCGCCCAATATCAGTCACACTCGGCGTCATGCCCACACGGAAGGATACCTCGCGCGACGAAACCGCAGAACCAGTACCCGCTGCCACTTCACCAGCATTCCACGTGACCACCCGCGTATTCGGGTTATAGGAAAGTGCGGCACTCGAAGGGTACGTCTCATCCATCCACGTCACATAGATTGGCAACACAGCTGAAACGGTGGTGTTGCGAAGATCATTCGTACTATTCTCGACACCCCAGGTTACAGTATACGTGGTCTCCACTTCAGCCTGTGGCGGATACGGGCCGGTGTTCTTAAACGGACCGGTACCAAACGTTGTATCCACGGCAAGTCGCACGTCGCTACGCAGCTTAATGGTCTTCGTCACCACATCATTCAGCGTTTGCTGTACTTCTTTCTCATCTGACACACGTCGCGCATGCACCGTAAATGCCATAGGGATTTCTGGCTCTCGTGCAGCACTGGCGGCCGCCAACTCCTCGGTCCTGAAATTAAACGTCAACTGCCCTTCTTGTCCTGCCTCAATCTCTCGCAATTGCTCATGTGTCTGTGGCGCCCAGGTTATCCGCTGTTCACCAGAACTAAAGTAGCCATTGGTTACATTCACACTCCGCTCATCAACATACGCACGCGGCAAGGATGCCTCCACGCGCAAGTCATAAATCGGATCCTCAAGTACATTCTTCCAGCGCACGGTCACTCGCACATTTTCATCTATCGTGGCACTCACCACGTCGCGCGTGTCTTCATCAACTAAGACCTCAAGCGCAACAAACGGGCGAGTTACTAGAAGCGGATGCTCGTGCACCGTCAGTTCGGTTGCAAGTGCATTCGATTGATTTTGGTCTGCCTCACCCATGGTAAACTCAAGCACGCGCCCTTCCACCGTTGGTGCCTCAATCACCCCACGCAACGTGATAGTGCGATCGGTCTCCGGTGGCAAGTCACCAATATCCCACACATTGTCACCACTTGTTGGCTCAGGTTCTGCCTCAAGCAGACGGAAGCCGTATGGATAGCGGGCAACAATGCGCTGACCTGCCACCACCTCTTCCGCGTTTGCTCCTGCGGTAAGGGTCAGGGTAAACTCCTGCCCCGACGCAACCTCTTCCACACCATCAACCGAAAGCGAAACCGGGGCTGTAGCAATCAAAATCGAACGCTCTTGTTCGCACTCAAAATAGCCGCTTGAATCAGCAAGCGAATAGCCCAACGTCACCCCAATAATCTTCTCCTCATTTTGACGGCCAAAGAGCACGGAACGTTCGGTATGGCGCACTGTCTCGCCAACCTGCACCGTCCCAATGTCCTTATTACTGACCGCAAGTGGCGTGGTTGGGTTGTCTGCTTGGCGAGAGCCTGGTGGATATATCGTCGAAAGTTCCACATCTTCAAAGGCAACAGGATTATTGTTTTCGATAGTGATATCAAACAACACTTCTTTACCGCTTGCAGTAGACACTGGCCCAGACACATCAATAGCAACCTTCGCACAACTTACCGTCGTACCTCCTTGTGTCATGAGGTACCACGCCATGCCACCCGCAAACAAGAAAAAGAGGAACGAGGCAACAAAAATTGTCGTCACAACGCGCATCATAGTATTGGTACGGTTCTTTTTTTTCGACGGTTCTTTTTTTTCCTTTTTGGCATACATGAGTATTGGCGCCATATCGTCATTCACGCCGCGTACCACTCCGTGCTGCAACTCCGCAAGCTCGCGCTTGGCGTCGTCTTCAAACTCAGCATCTTCCACGGGCTGCTCACGTTGTTCGCTCCAATCATTTGAAACTGCATGTAACGAATCTTGACGCATTGTTCGCCGCTGGCGCTCCGGCGGCCCATCACCACGCGCATAGAGCTTTCGTTGCAGTCGATCAATACTACTGTTCGTTTCTTCGTCCATTGAACACCAGTATACCACCAACCTGCCGTCTGGTGAGGTGCACTAGTGGAAAGGTGTGAGATGCTCGCGAGGAAGCTCCGCAAGCGCAGTGTTTACCGCCCGCACCAGTGTCGCGCGATGAGGGTGTGCTGCACGCACATCAGCAATGGTCGATGGCGGCAACACAATATCTTCACTACGCACCACCGGCAGCGCAACGTAGCCCAAATGCAACAGCACAGCAAGCGCAAGCTGTGCTTCATAGGTCGCACGGAGGGCCTCATCAACAATACCCACTTCTAGGTCTGCGGCGGTAACTAACGCATCAAAGACCTCTGGCGCTGGATCGTCCCGTGGCAGTAACCGTCCCGCAAGTGTAACCACTCGCCGCCACGCAATAGGGCCAGACGCCGCCCCGGCATGTGCACTCGTGAGTCGCCACGTCTCCCTTCCCCGCACCAACGTCACGTGCATGTGTCCAAACGAGGTAAGTGCAAACCGGTTCCGATTCTTCAGCGCTCGCACCCCTTGCGCATGCACGTACAAAAGGCCAAACTCTCGTGTAAAGAGACGATACACACGGCTCGATTCACCGTGCTCGTACGAGCCAAGGACGATAGCAGGAGTTGTGTGGAGTGTGTGCATGGGAAGAGCGCTCAGTTCTCAGTTCTCAGTTCTCAGTTCTCAGTTCTCAGTTCTCAGTTCTCAGTTCTCAGTTCTCAGTTCTCAGTTCTCAGTTCTCAG
>JGI12210J13797_10878221_pt1 | contig 15877 bp, 13 predicted proteins | sample ElkSlonscriptome_3_FD_13797 | JGI IMG/M metagenome (IMG submission 13797)
ATCTCCCCGATCTTTTGGAGCGTCTCGCTCGCGTTATAGCGGCTGCCGGACGGAGCCCCGTCTCCAACCAGAAAAATGGCTTCCGGCCGTGATTTGAATGCTTCTTCCATAGCTTCAAACACCTTTGTCCCGCGATGCAGGCCCGACCAACTCGGTCTTTTGCCATCTGCCCATTGGTTCGCCGGGTTATATTGGCTGAGGAACTGGTAAGCTCGGTCCTTGTTAAACTCGTTGGCGAGGACGGCGTGGTTCCGGAATTCCTCTGTCTGGCCTCCGAACACGATTATATTGAACCGGGTTTCCGCTTCGAGCCCGCTGATCACCCGAGCGACTTCACCAAACACTTCCAAGCAACGCTCCCGGTCCTGAAGGTTGTTGGCCATGCTTCCTGAGATATCGACGACGAACATCAGATTCGAGGCGCTGTGCTCGACATCCAAGAAACGGACAATCGATTGTTGGCCCAACCCTTTTCCGGCCCGGCCAACCAATTTCTTAAGCCTGGCATTCTGCGAACCAGCCACGCCTGGGTTGATCCCCGCCAATGAAGAGCCTTTGCCCACCAGATCCCGATTCACCACCGCCAAACTCGCCGTCGCGGAGGCTCGCTTCGGGGTCAATGCCGTGAGGGCGTCCGGAGCTTGCGCGACGTCCGGAGTCGTCGATACCGCGGTCAATTCGGCAAATTCAGGTTCCGGTTGGCGCTCCGCCGGGGGAGCCGAGGGCTCAGAGGATTCATTGAGAAACTCTTGCGGGAGTTTGCTGCTAAACGAGGCCGGTTCTTTCTCCTGAGAACTTTTGTAAATCGCCACGGAGCCACCCATAAAAACGAGCAATAAGTGTAACAGAAGAGAAAGGGTCAAATAACGCGACCTCGACAGGCGAACGAGAAAATCATGCATAAGCTGGGGGGGATTCTCGAATTTCTATATCGCAAAGCGGCGGAAGAGGCAAGCTGCCATTGACTTTCTCAATCCGCCTAAACTATTTAGACGCGCAAGTATTCGTGACCACTAAACCACCAATCCCATCTGCCACTGCGCATTCAGACTCCGGTTTACGGCTCGTGGCGAGCCAAACGCTCGATGTGCAGGTCAGTTTTCTACGCCAACTCAACCTTTATCTCGCCCAGGAAAAGATTTCGATCCCCCAGTTTCTGCTGCTTTATCATTTGGCCAGATGTGAGTCCGTCACGATGTCGGCGATCGCCCGTCATTTGCATCAAAGCACCGCTTCCGTCACAGGTTTGGTCGACCGGCTGGAGCAGATTGGTTTCTTGAAGCGTCAACATTCCGAGAAAGACCGGCGCAAGATTCTCGTGACGCTTACGCGGAAAGGGCGCGGCGTGCTGGATAAGATTCGGTCGGAAATCATCGACAATCTCCAGCAGATTTTGGAGCGTCTAGACCCATCAGACCAACGCGCCTGCCTCGATATGCATCGCAAGGTCCCTTCGATTGATCCTCACTCATGAAATTCAGATCCCCTTTCACTTTGTTCGCGACCGGCATGGCCATGCTTGGGTTAGCCTCGCCCTTGGCCGCCCAGGAAATGGTCGAACGCCCCGAAACCGTCAAACCGGGGGTCCGGCTGTTGTCATTGAAAGAGGCGACCCGGTTGGCCATTCAACAAAACTCGGATGTGTTGCGGGCTATCCAGGAAATTGAACAGGCTTACGGAATCTTTCTCGAAGTTCGGGCCTCGTCACTTCCGTTGGCCAATGTCACCTCGAATTTCAGCGAAGTGCAACCGACACTGGCCAACCAAATGGCGCCTGAGAATTGGAACGTCACGGTCCAGGTTTCCCAACCGCTTTACACCGGCGGCCGCAACCAAGCCAATATCCGTATCGCAAAGCTGTCGCGCAGCAGCAGTTATTACGCATTAGAAGAAACCATTCTGAGCGTGATCTCCGAAGTGCGGAAGACCTTCTCCGAGGTGTTGGTCAATCGCGCACTGATCAAAGTGCGAGAGGAAACGATCGTCTTGCTCAACCGGCAGCTTCAAGACACGAAGAATCGGTTCGAGGCCGGGACGGTTCCTCGTTTTGACGTATTGCGTGCCGAAGTCGAGGTGGCCAATGCCATGCCGGCATTAATATCGGCGCAAAACAGCTATCGTCTGGCCCGATTCAACCTGGCCAATCTTCTCGGCATCAATCCCGGTGCGTTACAATCGCCGGAACCACCCGTCGATGCCGTCGGCGATCTGGCCACCAATCCCCCGCCGTTTGGGCTGGCTGAAGGGTTAGCCTACGCCAAGAGCCATCGCGCCGTGCTGCGAGTGCAGGAACAAAATGTCGAGATCGGACGCGAGCAGATCAAGTCCGCCCGTTCCGGTTATCTTCCCAACTTCTCGATCTCCGGCGGTTATGAAGCCCAAAACCAACCTGGCGCAGCGCTTGATCGGGTGAATTCCGGTTATTTCTTTGGAGTCACCGGCAGCTGGAACATTTTTGACGGATTCGAAACCAAAGGACTGGTCGAGCAAGCTAAAGCGCAGTTGGCCACCGCCCGGATCAATCTAGACGAAGCCATCCGCGATGTGGAACTGCAGGTGCAGGACTCGTATTCCCGTCTGGAAGAAGCCAAGGCTTTGATTGCCAGTCAGGAAAAAAATGTTGAACAAGCCGCAGAAGCTCTCGAACTCGGGGAGGCCCGGTTCGCGGCCGGTGCCTCCACCCAACTTGATGTGCTCGATGCCCGGGTGGCGCTGACCACCGCGCAAGTGACGGAGCTGGAAGCCCGCTTCCTTTATACTCTCGCCCTGACCGATGTGATCCGATTCACCGCTTACAACACCCATTACGAAGCCCGGCTCGATGATCCCCTGCTCGATCGCAGTCGCCAACGTATTCGTCGCCCCACGATTGTCCGTGAACCCGCCGATCCTCCAATCTTTCCCAGCCCTAAGTGATCAAATTGGGCTCCGTCACGGCTTCCTGACCCGAGTCACCGGCATCGACGTCGCTGTCGACCGCCAACGAGCACTCGCTCGGTTGGAAAGCTGTCATCAACAGGCACTATCTGCTGCAGGCGTCGAACCGTTATCCGTCAAGACGCTTTGCCAAGTGCATGGCGATCGGGTCCGCCGGGTGGTGAACCCGGACGATTCCACTCCCCATTGGCAGGCTGACGGCTTCGCGACGAATATTCCTGGAATTTGTCTCGGAATTTATGTGGCGGATTGTGCTGCGGTTTATCTATTCGATCCGGTGAAACGGGCGATCGCTTTGCTGCATTCAGGGAAAAAAGGGGCCGAGGCTGGTATCATCAGGCAAGCAGTCCAACTCATGAAGGCCGCTTACGATTCCAATCCCTCTGACCTGCTAGTCCAGGTCAGCCCCTGCATCCGACCGCCGCAATATGACCTCGATTTCGCCGCTCAAATCGAACGGGACGCCCGAGCTGCCGGGATTGTTCATTACCATGACTGCGGCGATAATACCGGCGCAGATCTGCAACGGTTCTATTCGTATCGCATGGAAAAAGGAAAAACTGGCCGCATGCTTGCCTTCCTTGTTTTGACCTCGTGAGAATCGCCGCTTTCGATCAACGCCCTTTTGATCCCACCCAACCGGAATGGATGGATGATCATCCACCGTTGGGGGAAGCCCTAGAGGTGAATCTCGAGAATTTGAGACAGCTCAACCGGTATTTCGGCGCTTACCAGATGGCTTGGTCCCGAATCGCACCACTAGCAAAACAGCATCGCCATTTCCGCTGGCTCGATCTGGCATGTGGATTAGCTGATATTCCAGCTTACGTCGTGGATCGTCTGGCCTCACATGGCGTCGAAGCAACAGTCACGGGCATCGATTTCCAACCCGCCACCCTGGAGCTGGCGAAGCGGCACGTCGGCAGGCGCCCAATCCACTTGATCGAAGCTGATTTACACGAGTTCGAACCGACCGAATCCTACGACATCGCCACCTGTTTTCTGGCGTTACACCACTTTTCAGCCCAAGACGCGATCGCCCTGCTTCGCCGCATGCGGACCTGGCAGATCCCGGTGCTCTTGATTGCCGACCTGGAACGCTCACCCGCGGCGAAAGTGGCGATCGACGCCTTGACCCGCCTTTGGATGCGCTCGCCAGAGACCCGGCATGATGCCGTCCTCTCGATCGAACGCGCTTTTTCTCATCGGGAATTTGGAGACCTAGCGACGTTGGCAGGTTGGTGCGGATTCGAACAACGCCGGCATCGGTTATTTCGCCAGTCGATCCTGCTGCGTTAAGCGGTCTCTATAGACCAGGTCGTGCGGTGTGACGCAGCAGGCTCTTGCGCGGCTGAGACGGCTGATCGCTACGAGCTTGCCGGGCCGCGATAGGTGCAGCGGGCGGTCGGCGTTTCGTGAATGACGATCTCACAGAGACCAGGCAGCTGCGCCTCGATCTTCTGCCAGAACCAGTCGGCCATCAGCTCAATCGTCGGATTTTCGAGTCCGGAAATCTCGTTCAAATATCCATGATCGAGCTGTTCGATCAGCGGCCGCATGGCTCGCGAGATTTGGGCATGATCATAGACCCAGCCAGTCGCTGGATCGACTTCGCCTTCCACGCTGACCTCTACCTTGAAACTGTGTCCGTGCATGCGGGCGCACTTGTGGCCCTCCGGCACTTTCGGCAGAGTCTGGGCAGCTTCGAATTGAAAATCCTTGGTTAAACGCACCTTCATACCGTTCGCTCCTACACGCCGCGCGCGGTCGGTGGCCAGATGAATTTATGCATCTGCAGTTGAAATCGCGCTGGCAACCGGTCGCGCACCATCCAGTCCGCCACCTCGGCCGGGTTTACTTTTCCAAAGGCCACACTGAACAAGACAGCCCGCACCCGTTCATGCAGGCGATGTTCCAGCAAGACTTCTCGGGCCCAGACATAATCCGCTTCGGAACAGAGCACGAATTTCACCTCGTCCCGCTCTCGCAGATGATCGATATTCTCCCATCGATTCCGTTTCGCTTCGCCACTACCCGGCGTTTTCAAATCCATAATTCGATGGACGCGTGGATCGATTTCCTCGATGGGATGAGCGCCACTCGTCTCGATCAGAACGGTAGAACCTTCATCACAAAAAGCCGTCATCAACGGTTTCACGTTCTTTTGCAGCAAAGGCTCGCCACCGGTGATTTCTACCAGCGGCAATCCATGCCGCGCCACCTCATCGAACACCGCACCGAGCGTCTGCTTCTTTCCCTCGTAAAAGGCATACTCCGTATCGCAGTAAGAACAACGCAGATCGCAGGCGGTGGTCCGGACGAAGACACAAGGCAACCCAGCCCAGGTGCTTTCGCCTTGGAGCGAGGGATAAATCTCATTGATCGTCAGCCGCAGATCTCGCCATGCGGGGGTGGAAGCTGTCATCGTGTCAGACACAGAGCCGCATCATAAACCGGTTTTCCGAATCGCAAACGCGAAATCGTTTTGGGCCACAGAGGGTTCAGCCGGTGAATCAGCCGCCAAACTGCCGGCGAGATGTTCGAGAATCGCTTCACGGCGGGATTCGGAGCGGCTGCGTCCCCGCTGCCGACCACCTCCATGCGAAGCATCATGAATCGCAATTCAGGCGGATCACGGGATGCCTTGGGCCGGCAGCGAGGACTCAGCCGCTCCGAGTCAACCGAACAAGCCAACCGGCCGACAGATCCGTGCGACTCTCCAGCTCCTCGTGAATCGTCACATTTTCAGAGATTCTGAAGCCGGAAAGAAGAAAACCACCATTTCTCAGCGACTCACCATTGATGCCGGACCGATTTCCATTGAAAGTCGGCGGGTGACTTGCTCCAACAGTATCTCCCAATTCGCTCATCGTTGATGGATACCTTTCAGCATTATCGAGTCCTGCGTCGTGAAGACGGAGGACTCGTCGAACTCGGTCGCGGCGCCATGGGGATTACCTACAAGGCGGAAGACACCATTCTCGGGCGGACCGTTGCGTTGAAGGTAATCAATTCGCATTATTTCGACAGCGACCTCGCGCGGGAACGGTTTCGCCGGGAAGCACAAGCGGCTGCACGGATCATTCAGGAAAACGTGGCAACGGTCTACCAGCTCGGCACCGAGGGGGATATCTTCTTTTACGCCATGGAATTCGTCCGGGGCGAGACGGTCGATCATTACCTGAAGACCGCTGGACCGATGTCTCCGAAAATGGCAGTCCGCGTCTCGATCCAAGTCTGCCGTGCGCTCGCGGCCGCTCATCGTGAAGGATTGATCCATCGGGATATCAAGCCGGCTAACATCATGATGATCGAGGACGATGATGAGTTGCGGGTGAAAGTCATCGATTTCGGCCTGGCCAAGCCGACTGCCAAAACCGAGGATTCGCCCACGCTCACAATGGGTGGCTTCGTGGGCACACCGCATTTCGCCAGTCCCGAACAGCTGGAGGAACTCGACCTTGATATCCGGAGCGATCTCTATTCGCTCGGGGTCACGCTCTGGTATATGCTCGCGGGACAAGCGCCGTTTACCGGCACGTTCGCCAGCCTGTTGATGCAGCACCTAAATGCGCCGCCTCCGTTGGAACGCTTGCAGGGCCAACCACAAGAGATCATCGAGATCCTGGAAAAGGTGCTTAAAAAGGATCGGGACCAGCGTTACGACACCCCGGCCCAGATGCGAGGGGATCTGGAAAAATGCCTGGAAATCTGGCGGGATAAAGCGGGTAAAGCCGCTCTCGCCGCCGGTGAAACAGTCGATGACGAATTCGATACCGTCGCATTAACCGCCGCCCCAGCTGAAGAAGCGGCCCCACTCGCCCTCACCCGGGGCTTGGTACTCGCCAACCGTTACGAACTGTTAGCCGGCGAACCGGAACCTCACCACGGCACCCTTCTCCCTGCTGTGCGCCTCAGCGATCAATCTCCCGTTACACTCCAGATCGCGGTGGTCAACTATCTCGGCGAAACGCTCGACCCCACTTTTCTGCAAACGCTGGAAGCTCGCAAAGAACTCGACCATCCCAACCTTGCCAAAGTCACCGAGCATTTTACCGACAACCAACTCAATTGGGTCGCTCTGGAAAAATTGGAAGGCTTCCCTCTGAGCGAACCCCTTCGCGCACGCGGCCAATTACCCGCCGATGAGGCCAGCACCATTTTGCAGGGTATTGCCGAGGGACTCGACGCCGCGGTTCAAGCCGCCGTGCCCGCCGTCCGTCTCAGTCCAGAGGAAGTCATCATTCATTTCCGGCAAAGCACCGTTCTGGAAGAATTCCCAGAGACCTCGAGCCGTCCCGTGAACCAATGGTTCGATTGGCGCGTCAAGCTCATCGGGTTGCCTGCTGCTTTCGATCCTTCGAGCACTCCGACCTGGCAAGGGGAATTGACCATGGCCGCTCCAAAGCCTGCCGGTAATCCCCTGGCAACCGGCGTGCGGGATCTAGCCCTGCTCCTCTACGAATTGATCCATGGCGCCCCGCACGAAGAACGGAGTGGTGCTTATTCCCCCTCACCCGCTATCGATGCCGGAGGCAATCAATTACTGAAGCAGGCCATCTACGGCGAACCTGGCAGTTTCCCAAGCGCGGCTGCCTTTTTGGAAGAGTTCCGCGGCACGATCATCCTGCCTACCATGGAAATGCCGGAGGAATCCGCAGGCATGGCGACAGCTGCGACTTTGGCTCCAAGTCCGGGTGCCCCCCCTGCCGCACCACCTCCCCCGTCAGCTCCACCGCCAGAACCGCCCAAAACGCCAGAACCACCCGCGCCCTCCACTTCGGCGCAGGTTCCAGCTGCTTCAGAAGAAAGTTCATCCTCAACAGAGGCACCCAAATCCACGCCCGAAGCGTCGAAAGCCAAGAAGAAAATTTCTCCGCTCCTCGCCGTTGCGGCCGGCCTGATCGTCGCACTATTCCTGATCGGCGGCGGTGGTGTCGGTCTTTATTTCTGGTTGAAAAACCAAGGGTTCCCGGTCTTCGCCCTGAATACTGCCTCCGATCCCACCCCGGAACCAACCCCGGAACCAACCGCCCCCCCTTCTCCCACACCGACACCTACCCCGACGCCAACACCTACCCCGACGCCAACACCTACCCCGACGCCAACACCTACCCCGACGCCAACACCTACGCCTACCCCGACTCCCACACCCACGCCGGAATTGACCGAAGAGGAAAAATTTGCGCGTGATTTCGAAGCCATCCAGACGAACGAGCGGAGTTTCACTCTCGACTCGGTCATTGATCAATACCTCGATCTTGCCGAAAAATATCCCGATCAAGAATCCGTGATGGCGCGGCTCGAACATCTCTTCGAAGGCATCACCGCCCGCACCGTGTTGCTCGACGAGAACCCACCGGTGAAACCAGAACTGCGCCCCAGTGCCGAGGCGGCCGCGGAAGCCGGCGTGATCAATGCCATGATTTATCTGGCGGACGGCCTGCTCATGGAAGAACCAGAGGTCTCCGCCAACTATTATCAGCAAGCCGCCGCCCTCGATGATGGTTACGCCACCGTGAAACTCGGGTTACTCTATTCGAACGGGCGGGGCGTGGAACGGGACAACGATCGGGTCGGTGATCTCTTCCTCAAAGCCTATGAGCTCGGGAATCCCTCGGCTAAATATTTCCTGGCCGAATGCTTGCTTGATCCCACCGATCGTTATGGGGTGGGTTACAACCCCGGTTGGGCTTCCCACTTACTGAAAGAGGCCGCGGGCGAAGGTAATGTGCGAGCCATGGCACAACTTGGAGTCAATTACGACAAGGCCGCTGGTGTGAAACGCGATCTTGAACAGGCTCTCTATTGGCTTGGGGAAGCCCATAAACAGGGCAATATTTTTGCCACCACCAACCTCGGCGTCATCCACATCAAAAGAGGCATGGCCAATCGAAAGTCGTCGAATTCCGACCTTCAATCCCAATCGAAGGAAGATCTCGAACGCGCCGCGGAACTCTTCCGCATTGCGGCCAACGCTGGCGACCCCGCAGGCAAACTCTTCTATGGCCAATGTCTCCTAGATGGCATGGGCACCGAGCAGGACGAAGACGAAGGCAAAAAATGGATCGCCCGTGCCGCCAAGGATGGTCATCCCCGAGCGCAGCAAGTCAGCAAGCAGTTAGGCATCGATTATTAAAATAGGTCGGGGCATCTGTTGCGTGACGAAGTGTCGGCCACTTCTACCACTCGGCAAACCGGCATCAGCCACCACGCAACTCCTTCTCCCCCAAGCGCCAGCTAGTGGGCCTTGCTTTTTCCAGGCAAATCCCCCTATAACTTACGCGTTTATTCACCCATGAAAATCAAACTCATCCCAGTCACTGCTTGCGCGGGCATCCTCGCGCTCTCCACTAGTTGCACCCCAACCGAACAAGCCGCTTCCGCCGGTGCAGGCGCAGGCGTTCTTGCCGGAGGCATCGCGAGTGCCGCCGGTCTCGGCGCCACGGAATCCGCTCTCATCGGCGCTGGCGCCGGCTTGCTCACGGCTTCCGTCGTTTATATCTACGCTAAACACGAAGCGACCAAACAGCAGGAACGCATCGCCCAAGCCCGGGCGGCCCGCCTTTATCAAGGCATGCCTCCCGAACGCCAACAACAAGTCAAAAAACAACGTTACATGGCCGTCGAAACGACCAAGGACAACCGGATCGAAGGGGAAAAAGCCGTCATGATTTACGACACCCAAAATCAGAAGCTCGTCAGTAACGACGTTTATGACGTCAAAGACGCGCCTAAAGTCGGTTCCACCGCCAAATTCGATACTTACAACGCCACCTACGTCGGGGCTTGAATCTTTTCCGGTAAATCGGTCCGGTCTACAGGGCCGGACCGATTCGCCAACTCCTTCGCTCGCGCACAGAACGCTTCGAGCGTCTCCATGGTGAACGGTTCCAGCCGCTGACCATTGCCGCCCGGAAAATCTTCCGGATCACAATAGGCCGGGCAATCCCCTTCGACCGCCAGGGCCAACAATTTCCCGTCGATCTCCAGCATGAGATGATGCGTTAGAAAGTCATCCACGATCCGGTCGATCGCAACGGGAGCCTCGTCGGCAAATCGATGGTAGAGGCTCTTTCTCGCCAGCGCCGGTTCACACGCCAGATAAACCGCCGCTTCTAACCCGGCCAACTCCCGCCGACGAGCTGTCGCGCATGGACGGCTATCGAAAAACTCCAACCGATCCGCTTGACGGCTCATGCAAAAAATCGGGCGTAAAGATCGTTTATGCAGCTTCACCCACCGAACGACATGCCGGATCAACGCCCGGGCTCCAGGCGAAAAACCGGCGTCCGGCTCTTCATTGGTATCAGCAAAAAAATAAGCGATCTCGTTCAAGGAATCATCTTCCACCGGATAGACAGCGGAATAACTAGGAGCCGGCTCAAGCTTCAATCCGAAACTCTCCGGTCGCTGATGATAGACACTAAACCGGTCATACAAGACTTTCCCGACACATTTAGGCGGCTGAAGATGGAAGATTTTCGGCAACCATTCAGCCACTTCATGATGCCAGGCATCCTCTTCGCCTGGAAACCCAAAGAGCAGCAGCCAGGTGGTATAGATACCGAATTCCCGAGTGTATTTCAGCAGTTGCAGATTGATCATGGCGTTGTTCCCTTTAGCCATCAATCGTAAGAGTTGATCATGGAAACCCTCGATCCCGGGCTGAATCCAAATGACGCCTGACTCAGCCAGCAACCGCACTTGATCCCGTTTCAAATTCGCTTTCGTCTCGTAGAAAAGACGATAGGGCGCGTTGGCCTCGGCAAGCCGTGGCAGCACGGTTTTGAAATAGCCCATGTCCATGATGTTATCGACTACCATAAACCGAGGTTCGCCATACCTGCGGGCCAGGCTCGCGAATTCGTCGAGCGCGCGTTCGGGTTGTTTCACCCGGAACGCCATGCCGCCGCCATTCAGCCCGCAGAACGTGCAATGGCTCTTCGCACCCCACCAACAGCCTCGCGATGTCTCCACTAACAATCCCGGCCGAATCCGGTGTCGCAGGGGTGAGGATTCCAGAGCTTCAAAAAAGTCATCGTAATCCGGGTAAGGCACAGCGTTCAGGTCCATAACAGTCGCGCGCGGCACTGGCCCCCGGCCGCCCGGCAACACTCCCTCTCGCACATGTCCACGGGTGAACACCCCTTCCGGCAACGAGCCCAGAGAGAGCGATGCCCCTTCGACTAACAATCGTCGGCAAAGGGGCGCGAACAATTCATCAGCCTCACCCGAGACCACCACATCGATCCAGGAAAAGGCTTTGATCGTGCCCCAACCCATCTCCGCTTCACAATTGGCCCCGCCTAACATCGTGATCACCGACGGATCCAGCCGTTTGATCTCCCGGAGCAATGCCAGCGAGGCGCATTGTTGTTCGAACATCGAACTGCAACCGACGATTCGAGGCCGGCGCGCCAGGATCCGTTCCGCCGTTTCGCGAACGAATCCAGGAGTGAACCGACGCAGGTCTTCCAATGCGCCGAGCATCTTCTGATTCGCCAACACGTCGGCAGGGAGAAACGCTCCCTGGGCCGATTTCCCCATCAAGACCTCCGCCCCCACCCTCGGATAATCGGGAAAAGCGGCCGGCGCGAACATCCATTCGCCCAGAAGCCGTTCGACATAAGGTAAGTCCGGCATGCCCCAGCCCAACGTCTCGGCAAACCGCAAACTCGCATAATCGACGAAACAGGAGATTTGATTCGTCCGGAGACAAGCCTTTAGAAGCCCGAGCGCCAAAGAAGGCCGTGCGATATCTGCATACGGCATCAACACGAGCGCAACATCGACTCCAGGAACGGTCGGTCCACGCCCATGCTCGGCCAGACTGATCATGAGGCGATGATGGGTGGCGTCGGCTCGGCATCCTTGGCCAGCTCCCGTCGCAATCGGCCCACTCGCTCGTGAAACTCATCGAGCAAGGCCATTTCGAATGGAGGCGGACGCCGTCCGTTTCCGCCCGGATACGCTTTGACATCGCAATAAGGCGGACAATCACCCGGAACCGCCAGCGCCAACAATTTACCGGCGAAATCGAGCAGGAGGTTGTCCGCTTTCAGATTTTCGATGGCCGTTTCCACTGCCTCCGCGGGATCGCTTTCTGCGAAACGTTTCACGAGGGCGGGACGAGTCGTGGCCGGGTCGCAGACCCCATAGATCTTAGCTTCCAATCCAGTCAACCGATGTCGCCGTGCGGTGGCGCAAGGGCGCGTGTCGAAAATTTCGATTTGGCCCGCCTCGTCGGTTTCCATGCAAAGTAACGGCCGGAGCGATCGTTTATGCAGAGCCGACCATTGCCCAACCTGCCGAGCCAAAGCAAGGCGTTGCGGGGAAATCGCTTCTTTTCCCGGTCGATCCGGATTAATGAAGAAGAAAACCAATTGCTCAATGGTCTCTGCTGGAACCGGAAAGATCTGTTGGTAAAAAGGGTCCGGACGCAAGGTGAGACCAAAAGCTTCCGGTTTCGTGTGAAAAACACTGAACCGTTCATAGAGCACCGGTTCCATGCAACTCGGCGGTTGCAGATGAAACACCATCGGCAGCCAATCAGCCACTTCCTGATGCCAATCTTCTTTTTCATCGGGAAATCCGGTTAACATAAGCCAAGTGGTGTAAATGCCGAATTCGCGCGCATACTTCAGCAACTGCAGGTTGATCATGGCCGAATTGCCCTTCTCCATGAGCTTGAGCAAATCATCGTGCAGCCCTTCGATCCCTGGTTGAAACCAGACCACCCCAGCTTTGGCCAGTTGCCGAACCTGATCCCGTTTCAGATTCGCTTTGGTCTCGTAAAAAATCTGGTAAGGCGCCTGCCGCTCTTCCCATATCGGCATGACCGATTTCAAATAACTCATGTCGAGAATGTTATCCGCCACCATGAAGCGCTGGATGCCATATCGATCGGACAATTGTTCAAATTCACTGATCACCCGTGCCGGCGATTTCGATCGATACGCCATCCCGCCACCGTTCAAGCCGCAAAAGGTGCAATGACTCTTCGCGCCCCACCAGCACCCGCGGGAGGTTTCTACCGGCAACCCGGCGCCGATTCGCCCGTTGAATGAGGAATTTTCGAGCGTCTCAAAGTAATCGTCGAAGTTGGGCACGGGCGAATTATCCATCTGCCAAACCGAAGCCCGTGGCACCTCCCCGTTGCTGCCAGGCACATGGCCCGCGTCGACCTGAGCTCGATTGAAGACGCCCGCTGGTAATTGTTCCGGCGACAAGTGGGGCCCGACCGCCAGCAGATCGCGGCAGAGCGGCAGGAAAAGTTCATCCGCTTCGCCGGAAACCACATAATCAATCCAGTCGAACGAGCAAATCGTGCTCCACCCCATCTCCGCCTCGCAATTGGCGCCACCCATCATGGTGAGAATCGAGGGATCGAGCCGTTTCACAGCACGCAGCAAAGCAAGTGAAGCGCAATGCTGTTCGAACATCGAGCTGCAACCAACGATCCGCGGCCGGCGCGCGACGACTTTGCGCGCCAGTTGCTCGACGAAATGCGGCGTCAACGCCTGGAGTTCCAACAGGATCTCCCGCATCCGTGTCGATCGAAAAGCGGCGGTCGGCATCCAGGCCACCTGGGAACTCCGCTCCAACAATGTGTCCGGCGGTGACAACGGCTGATCGGGAAAGGCAGCGGAGGCAAATACCCATTCACCAAGAAATTGACGTAAATAAGGCAGATCCGGCAGGGTGGCTCCAAGCATATCGGCGAACGCAATATTGCCATACTCGACCACTGACCGGATTCCACCCGCATCGAGCGCTGCTTTGAGCAAGCTCAATGCCAACGACGGCCGCACGATATCCGCGAATGGCATCTGCACCAGACAGACATCGATCTGCGAAACAGAACGACTGCCCAACTCTAAATTGTTGGGTTTAGTCAACTTCCCACGATCAGTGAGTGTAACCATATGCGGTTCCGGTGTGGGGAGTGGATGAGGTCTCCGCTCGCCTTTCGGTCACTTTCCATCGCAAATTGCGGCAACTCTGTCAATCGAGCTCGCTCGCCACAACCGGTTTCCCCCAATGAAACGTAACTCTTTTGTTATGAAAAAAGATTGCTTCACCCTCACCCAATCCAATCTCCACGTCTTGTCCGATATCTGCCTCGCGCTTGGGTTCGCCTCGATCGTTGGCTCCATCCTCGCCTGGTTCACCAGTAAAGAACCCGAGAATGCGCATGGCGAGCGATTCGGCATCTTCATCGGCCTTTGGGTGCCCAGTTTTTTTATTCTAGCCAACCGTCTGGCGCGAAAAGCTGATGAACTCGAGTCGTGAGATTGTTTGTCTCACGACGATCCTCTGCTAAAAAGCAGGGGTGATCACCTTTCTTGAAGGGCTGCTGCGAAGTTCGTTGCCGACCCATGCCGTTGTTGATGTGCATGGAGTCGGTTATGAGGTTTTTGTTCCCCTCTCCACTTACGAAGCCCTCCCAGCTGTCGGCGATAAAGTCCATTTATTGACTCAACTCATTGTCCGGGAAGATTCCCACACGCTCTACGGGTTCACTAGCGATGAGGAACGCGATCTATTTCGTCTCCTCGTCCAGCATGTCTCTGGAGTGGGACCTAAACTGGCCTGCGCGGTTCTGAGCGGGATGCCGGTTAAAATGTTCAAAACGGCGGTGGTCGATGGCGATATCACAACGCTATCTAAAATCAGTGGGCTCGGCAAAAAAACGGCCGAACGAATTGTCCTCGAATTGAAGGATAAACTCGGCGTGACCGCCTCATGGGAAGGCTCGAGCCCATCCGCCTCCACCCCGATCGGCTCCGAACGGCAGGTCAACGATACGGTCCTCGCGCTCGTGACCCTCGGATACAAACAGCCCGAAGCGATCAAAGCCGTCCGTGCTTGTATCAAAGATCTCGGCGATCAGGTGGAGGCTGAAGCGCTTCTGCGCGCCTCGCTCAAACGCCTTGTCTAACGTGCCGTGACCGCCCCCTGGCAACATCTTGACGATCGGGCCGCCACGATTTGGCGCATCGATCATTGGCAATCGGCTCGGGACGCTNTCGAATCGGCCATGCCTGAGAGCGGTTTGTTCGAAGGTAAAACCTGGCAGATCAGTCCTGTTCCTTTTCTGTTATCCGAATCGTTAGTGGAGGAATTGGAATGGTTGGGCCGCCGTCTGCACGCCTTTTATCGCGCCAGCAACTTGCTCTATTCGTGGAGTGTCGAAGGCCGAGCGCCAGGTTGGATCGCGGATTACATCGATCGCGGTAAACCGCCTTGGCTCATCGAAGCGGCCCGTGAGACGGCGTTGCGCCCTCAATTACCCTCGGTGATCCGGCCTGATTTGATTCTGACCGATCACGGCTATTCCATCGCCGAACTCGACAGTGTTCCAGGCGGCATCGGTCTCACCGCCTGGCTCAATGCCACCTACGCCGATTTCGGTTACGACATCGTGGGCGGACGCGATGGAATGCTCGAAGGCTTCGCCTCCATGCTTCCCACCCGCGATTCCCCGATCGCCATCAGTGAAGAATCCGCCACTTACCGGCCCGAAATGGTTTGGTTATCGGAACAGCTGCGCGCCAAAGGCCTGGCCAATCCCGAAGTGATCGATGCCGCCGGATCGTTACCTCAATCCGGTGGTCTCTATCGTTTCTTCGAATTGTTCGACCTGCCAAATTTGCCGGGCGCCACCGAAGCGGTGCAAGCCGCGGCCGCGGGCCAGTTGACTATGCTCTCACCACCGAAACCGGTGCTGGAAGAAAAACTCTGGCTGACGCTCCTCTGGTCGGCGCCTCTCGCCCAATATTGGCGGGAACATCTCGGCGGCCGTTATTTTCGCGATTTGAAACGGGTCGTGCCACAAGGTTGGGTAGTTGATCCCACTCCCATCCCTCATCACGCTGTCTTGCCCGGACTCGAAATTCCTTCCTGGCACGAATTGAAGTATTTCAGCCAGAGCCAA
>JGI12210J13797_11261464_pt1 | contig 15861 bp, 14 predicted proteins | sample ElkSlonscriptome_3_FD_13797 | JGI IMG/M metagenome (IMG submission 13797)
GGCCGCACCGTCTTCTTCTGCAGGAATGGTACGTGGCACGGACAGCGTGTAGGCAATATGCGTGCCGGACGGATTGCTCGCGACCGAGGTCACCCTCTCCAGACGGGTCAATTGTTCCAGCGTCATGCCGTCGGCAGATGCCCAGGTTGGAACAAGCAGTAAAGCGATAACAGTCCAACGTCTCATACTCGAAATCTCCATCCAATTGACAGCAGAATTAGTAATCTAAATTGAATCTCAAGGTAACAGAAACGACTGCAGCCAATTCATCAACATTGCCCCCGATCAACAGAACGCTGTCAGTCGACAGCAGGGTGTAATTCGACAGCTTTGTCTTCAACACGGCCGAACAGGAAGAAGATCAGGCCACCCATGATCAAGCCTGCAGCAATGCAATACAACACTGCCGAATAGCCGCCGAGTTGTTCGATCGGCCCTACCAGGGCTGCGCCAAGACTGATACCAAGATTGGCCATCGCCATATACAATGCAAACTGCGTCGCGGCCACAGCGGGTGAACACAACCTCATGGCAGTGACCGCCCAAACCACCAGAATAACCTGATACAAACCAATGACCGCATAAATGAACACCCTGATCGTTCGATCTTCAGCCCAGGCTGCTTCGTTCATCCCCATACCAATACATACCGCAGCAAAAACAACGGTTGCCAGCAACATGCTCCAGCGAGTACCGAGTGCGGCTACCAGCGCACCGAACAATACAATCGTCAAAACACCGGCAAGCAAATAGGCTGAGCCGGAAGCCGAGGAGTACATCGCGTCCGTCCACCCGGTCACATCGGCTGCCAACGACGGGGTGAGCGTTAAAAAGAAGCCCCATGATGCATTGATCATGATGACTCCGACAATCAGAATTAAACTGCGTCTGCGCAAGATGACGCCAAAAGTCTGGCGAAGCAGCGGCATCCAGGCACCCAGGTGGCGTTGTTGATTGATTTCAGAAGCCACGCCCGCGGTCCAGGGCATCAGCTTTTCACCGGGGCGTTCCCGCAGCGCAACTACCATCATCAATACCGCCAACAAAAAAGCCGCTACGGCCAACATGGCGGTCGGCAGCCCGAAGCCTGCGATCAGCAGACCACCGGCGGCCCCACCAGCCGCGATGCCGAGCGACTGACCACCGAACATCAATCCATTGGCAATAGGTCGTTCTTTTTCCTGCAGCAAATCTACAGCCATTCCGTCGACAGCGACATCCTGAACCGTGGTTGCAAGCATGACAACAAAGCCGATTCCAGCCAGCAGTGTGATCTGACCGGCCGCAGGGTCAATCAGCGCACAGATCACCAAACCTGCCATCATGCAGCCTTGAGCAACAATCAGCCAGGCCCGCCGTCGTCCCATCGGTAAATATGCGAAGCGATCCATGAAAAAGCCATGCATGAACTTCATTGTCCACGGCAGACTGGCAAGGCTGACAAACACACCAAGCGAAGCAGCAGAAACACCCTGCGTAGCCAACCACCCCGGCAGTGCCACCAGAATCAAGCCGTAGGGCACGCCCTGGGCTACATACAACACAAAAACAACAAACAGGCGCAATACGCCGTGTTCTGCAATCGCGGGCCAGGTCGTAGGCTGGTTCAAGAGCGGTCTCCAATTCAAATCGACTTTGCTGCATCAAGCCGGCCAGGAAAAACGTCTACAGCTATGATGCCTGCCAGCCGGATTGAGCATAGCGGATTCTTCGAGCTGAGTGACCTGCACCAATGCTGCAAAGATCAGCCAACGTGCTCAATTGATTCAAGTCAAGCGTGTGCATCTGTCCACAGTTCGATCCGCTATGTGCCGCTTGAGTCAACCATTACAAGCCCCCTGCCTGCCAAGCCGATGTAGCATAATGCTGAAGTTTCCTGAATGGAACCAATTGATGTCGGCAACGCCTGAAATCCTGAATATCCTCGCCGTCGATGACGAAATCGCGTCAATTCGTGAATTGGAGCAGTCGTTGGGAGATGCGCATATCAATCTTCACTTCGCCGATACGCCCAATGCAATCACACGAATTGTTGATGAATCTCCGATAGACCTGGCCTTGATCAACATTCATGAGGGCACGACCGGGTTGGTCGACCCGGTAACCAAGCAGTTACGGGCCCTGAATCCGCCGCCGGGACTGATCGCACTGGTCAGCGCAGAACCACAGGCGGCTGCACATGCAGCGCAGGCCGGGGTCGAGGGCTGTGCACGGCTGGATGATGAGCGCACGGTCCGCCGTCTATTGACCAATCGCTTTCGCCAGATTCGCGAGTCACGCAGTCAGTCCGAGACGCTGCATCAGGTCAGTGATCTACACCAGCGCTACAACCTGCTGCTGGAGTCGTCGAGTGAGGCCATTGCCTATCTGCACGAGGGCCTGCACGTCTACGCCAATCCCAGCTATCTGGAACAGTTCGGCTATTTGAACATCGAAGATCTCGAAGGGTATTCAGTACTCGATCTGCTCAAGCCCAGCGGCGATGGCACCGACCTGAAGCATTTTCTGAAGTCGCTGGCCAAGGGCGTCATCCCTGATGACCCGGTAGCCGTTAACGCTGTTCGCGCTGACGGCTCAACGTTCAACGCGCTGGTTGAATTCGCGCCCGCACGCTATGAGGGTGAGGCCTGTATTCAGGCCATGGTGCGCGAACAGTTCGAGCAGGCCGACAATGCCGAGCTTCAGGAAGAGCTGGAAAAGCTTCGGAGTCACGATCTGCTGACCGGGCTGATGAATCGCCAGGCCTTTGTTCAGCAGCTCGAGCAGGAATACGCAGACGATAATCAGCACGGTGACCTTGCGGTGTTGTTGTTGTCGCTCGACGATCAGGAAGGGCTTCAATTGGCCGTGGGCACGTCGGCCACCGATCAGCTGGTCAAGCAGACCGCCGCGTTGTTCGCCGACGCAACCGAAGACGATCATCTGCCGACCAGACTGTCCGATCAGGTGTTCGCCATCCGCACCTGGCTCGACGATCGGGAACAGGCCGCCCAGCTCGCCAAGCAACTCGTGGACGCCTTCTCCGGCAGTATCCTGGAAATCCAGGGTAAGACACCAACCGTCACTGCCAGCGTGGGCGTCGCGGTGGGCGGTAAATCCATGTTCACCGTGGATGAAACGCTGGCACATGCCGATCAGGCACGAGTCGAGGCCATGCGCTCCGGCGGCAACAGCTATCTGCGCTATCGACCGAGCACCGACCGCGGCGATGCCAGCAGCGGCGAACAATGGGCAGAGCGTCTGCGCCACGCAATGGACAACAACGAATTCCGCCTGGTCCAGCTGCCAATCACCGATATGGAGGACGACGAGTTCTTGATTGTCGAGCTGGAAAGCCGGCTGCGTTCGGAAGAAAATGAAGAAATCATCCTGCCGTCGGTATTCAGGCCAGCAGCGGCCGAGTGTGGGCTGGCCGCAGAACTGGACCGCCAGTTCATCGATCACATGCTGAAGCTGATGCAGGACGGATCGGCAATCGACGGGCCGGCGCCGAGCGCCTGGCTGTTGCCGCTGTCGGCTGCCAGCCTGTCTGACAATGCGGTCATTGATCACCTTCAATCGGCGGTCGACGGCGATACGCTGGACGGCCGAAAGCTCGTCATTGGATTTCACGAGCCCGAAATTCGAGATCAGCTCAAGGACGTGCAGAAATTTATCAGTCGCTTTGGCTTGCGGGGTGTGCGCTTTGCCCTACTCGACGTCGAGCTTGGCTCACGTGTCGAGCTGACGATGAAGAACCTCGAAACCAGCTACATCAAGCTGGATCCCAAAATCCTGGCATCGCTTGGTAAAGACAAGAAAGTTCGCGATGTGCTCAAGCAGCTGGTCGATGAAGCCGGTGAAAACAATACGCACGTCATTGCCCCATCGGTCGAAAATACCAGTGACCTGGCCACCTTGTGGCAGGTCGGCGTAACGCTGGTTCAGGACCAGTTTGCCAGCGAGGATTGAACCGGGATCAAGCGGCTGGCAACAGGCCCCGGTAGTTTCAAACTGCTGAATTGCGCAGGGCTGCAATCCGCTCGTCCAGCGGCGGATGGCTCATCAACAGGCGCTTGATGCCCTCACCGGCCCTGCCCTTGATGCCAAAAGCCTCGACCGCTTCGGGCAATTGGGCATCGCGCGCGCCATGGCCCTGCTTCAGTCGTTCCAGCGCGGCAATCATGTTGCTGCGACCGGCCAGCTTGGCGCCACCTGCATCGGCACGGAATTCTCGCCAGCGCGAAAATGCCATGACAATGAAGCTGGCCAGAATTCCCAGCACCAGCTGCAGCACCATCACCGTAATAAAATAGCCGGGCCCGTAACCGCTGTTGCTGCGAAATACCGCGCGGTCAATGACTTGTCCGATCATCCTGGACAGGAACAGCACGAACGTATTCAACACGCCCTGCAGCAGCGTCATCGTGATCATATCGCCATTGGCCACGTGGGCTACTTCATGCGCCAGCACCGCCTCGACTTCATTCGGCTTCATGTGCTGCAACAGGCCTGCGCTGACAGCAACCAGCGAATTGTTTCTCGAGGCGCCGGTCGCAAAGGCATTCGGCTGCGGTGACGGGAAAATGGCTACATCGGGCATGCCAATGCCGGCTTCACGCGCCTGCCGCTCGACGGTCGTAACCAGCCAGCGTTCGACCTGATTGCTGGGGTTTTTGATGATTTCGGCCTTGGTCGACATCAGTGCGATGCGTTTACTCATCAGCAGCGAAACCAGCGCGCCGCCCATTCCAAACAAAGCAGCGAATACCAGCCATCCGGCCTGATTGACGTTGATGCCGTTGGCGATCAGCCAGGGTTCGAGCAAATTCATGACGAATCCGAAGACCATCAGAACCGCCAGGTTGGTACCCAAAAATAATAGAATTCTGCGCATTGTCGATATTCCTCGTCGCCGTAACCGCAATAATTGCATTGCTAGAATGCACTGAAATGGTTTCAATTGCACGAAAAATCAAGGTTTCTTGCATCGAACTGAAGCGGCCTCTGCAGCCAGATAGGCCATGACCTACGTTGGACGATTTGCGCCTTCACCCACCGGCGATCTTCATTTGGGCTCCCTGCTGGCTGCGGTCGGTAGCTATGCTCAGGCACTGCTGCATGATGGCCGCTGGCTGATCCGGATTGAAGATATTGATCCTGCGCGGCAGGTTCCAGGCGCGGTGGATCGGCAAATCAACGACCTGAAGCGCTTTGGTATGGTCAGCGCCGAGCCTGTAATCCTGCAAAGCCAGTCCAGGGCGCGTCACGATGCCGTGATTGACGATCTTATGGTTCGGGGCCTGGCCTTCAATTGTGGCTGCAGTCGCGCTGATCTGCCGGCTTCGGGGATTTATCCGGGTACTTGTCGCAACGGGGTACCAGCCGGCAAGGATGCCCGCAGTATTCGCTTCCGGGTGCCTGATGATCCAATCCAATTCAACGATGCGGTTTTCGGTCAGCGAATCGAACAGCTGAGCGACACCGTCGGTGATTTCGTAATTCGCCGCGCCGATGGCCTGGTGGCCTACCAGTTGGCCGTGGTCGTCGATGATATCGATCAGGGCGTAACTGAAGTCGTGCGCGGTGCTGACTTGCTCGGTTCAACGGCGCGTCAGATCGCGCTGTGGCAGGCCCTGGGCGCAGAACCACCAAGCTGGCTTCATCTTCCGCTGGTGGTTGACCAGGACCAGCAAAAACTCGGCAAATCGACCGACGCCGATCCGGTGCATGCTCAGCCGCCGTTACAAACGTTGAAGACCGTACTGCACATGCTCGGTCAGCAACCGCCGGAAGCATTGCATTCCATCGATGCAGTCTGGCAATGGGTACGCGGGCACTGGCAAACCCGCCGAATCCCGAGCCAGCCCATTCCATCGCCAGGCCGTTAAGTGCAATTGGGCGGATCATGCTTTTTGCCAAATGCCGCCCCGTGCGAATGTCGGCTATCACGGATATACTCGACTCATCCGAATCAATACAGAGACCAGAATGTCCTCGACTTATCTGGATTTTGAACAACCCATCGCCGAGCTGCGGACCAAGCTGCACGAACTGCGCAACGTCAGTACGGATCAGGATCTGAACCTGGACGAGGAGATTCAGCGCCTCGAAGCCAAGTGTCAGGAACGGACCGAATCGATTTTTGCTGGCCTGACCGACTGGCAAATTGCGCAGCTGGCCCGTCATCCCGAACGGCCCTACACGCTGGATTACATTCCGCTGATCTTCGATCGTTTCGAGGAACTGCACGGCGACCGGCATTTCGCCGACGACAATGCCATCGTCGGCGGTCTGGCCTCACTGGATGGAAGGGCCGTCATGCTGATCGGCCACCAGAAGGGCCGGGACACCAAGGAAAAGATTCACCGCAACTTCGGCATGCCGCGCCCGGAAGGCTATCGCAAGGCTCAGCGTCTGATGGAAATGGCCGAGCGTTTTGGTTTACCAATCCTGACGCTGATCGATACGCCCGGTGCCTATCCCGGCGTGGGCGCAGAAGAGCGCGGCCAATCGGAAGCCATTGCGCGCAATCTGATGATCATGGCCCGGCTCGAAGTGCCGATCTTGTGCACGGTGATTGGTGAGGGCGGCTCCGGCGGTGCGCTGGCCATCGGCGTGGGCGATCGGACCAATATGCTGCAATATTCGATCTATTCGGTCATTTCGCCCGAGGGCTGTGCGTCAATTCTGTACAAGAGCGCCGACAAGGCTGAAATTGCTGCCGGTGCATTGGGCCTGACAGCAACCCGCCTGAAAGAACAGGGCCTGATCGACACCATCATCCGTGAACCACTTGGCGGTGCCCACCGCAACCCTGAAGAAGTCGCCGAACGAATCAAGGAACGCCTGATCGCCCAGCTCGAAACGCTGGATCGCGAAACGCCGGACGACTTGATCGAACAACGCTACCAGCGCTTCATGAACATGGGCGTATTCGACCGAGAGTGAAGCCTGAAAGCGCCGCACCTCGGCTGAACCCCAACGCACTGTCCAGCCACGCCCATCACTGGCTGGCCTTCAGCGCCGGGCCCGATTCGCTGTGTCTGCTGCATCTGCTGCTGGAAGCCGGATTACGTGATCGCCTGGACGTGATACACATCGATCATGGACTGGATTCCGGCAGCGCCTGCCGTGCCGAACAAGCCAGGCATGCAGCCAAACAGCTCGGCATGCACTGCCATGTCGAACGACTGAATCCTGACGAGTTGCCGTCCCAGGGTGGACCGGAAGCTGCCGCACGTCATGCACGGTATGCGCGTCTTCAGGCCAGACTTTCCGACAACGACCATGTGCTGACTGCGCACCACGGGGACGATCAGATCGAAACGTTTTTCTTGCGGTTGCTGCGCGCGAGTGGCGCCCGCGGGCTGTCCGGCATGGCGGTCGTTCGGTCTTTTGGAGCTGGCTTTCTGGCACGTCCGATTCTGCATTGGTCGCGCCAGGAGATTCTCGACTACCTGGAGCGTCATGACCTGACCGCAATCCTGGATCCGACCAATCAGGATACGACGCTGGATCGTAACTACCTGCGGCAAACCGTGCTGCCACAGATCGAGCAGCGCTGGCCCGGCTATCGAAGCGCAGTGCTGAGCTCGATCGACTGGATGGCGAGCGCTCGCGACGCGCTCGAAGATCGTGCAGAGCAGGACTTCGCGCAGTGCAGCGAGCAACGCCTCGGGGAAGATACCATTCAGCTCCAGCCCTGGCTGAAGTTCGAAGCCGGTCGTGCGCTGGAACTGATCCGGCACTGGTGCCGAACCCGGTCGATCGAAGCTCCGCCCGGCGCGCGCCTGCAGGAGTGGTACCGTCAGTGCATGCATGCGAGCCCGGATCGCCAGCCGCTGCTCGATTGGCCGGAGGCCCAGCTACGTCGCTGGGATGATGTGCTGTGGCTGGATTGCAAACCCGTACCGCCGGACCAGTGGGCGGTTGAACAAGCGGTAGTCACGAACACGAATCTCCAGTTTGCGCTGCCGGCGCCGCTGGGCATCCTACGATTGCATGGATCGGCATTGCCGTCAGGCCAGTGGTTGGTTGACAGTGGCCAGGCCGGTGATGTATTTCCCGGTGAGGTGATTGATCTGGAGACCCATGCGCGCTGCACCAATAACGTCAACGAGCTGCTGCGCTCTGAGGGCATACCGCCCTGGCGGAGGACCCGCTGGCCGCGCATTCGAAATGAAGGGCAACTGCTTGCGCTGGGTTCACGCTGGTTGGCTCGAGATTGTTGGCGCAGCCTGGAAAGCCAGCACGTTCAGCTGGAATGGAAAAGCGCAGGCGCATTCAACCCGGGCTGCTAGAATTCAGCTACAACTCCACTGATCATGATCCATGCCCAAGACATCATCCGATACACCCGAGCCCGATCTTAATTTTGAACAACGGCTGGAGAAACTCGAAGCGCTGGTTGACCAGCTGGAATCCGGTGAGCTACCGCTGGCCGATTCGCTCGACCGTTTCCAGCAGGGCATCAAGTTGAGCCAACAGTGTCAGACCATGCTGACCGAGGCGCAGCAGACGATCGAAAAGCTCAGCGATGTAGACAACGAAGATAGTGCCGAGCCGTTTGAACCCGAAAGCCAATAATTCATAACGCGTGCTTTAATCAACAGGCAATATCAAGTTTCAACAATGGTGCGAAACGTCAGATTGATTCTGGCTCCGACCGGCTTTCTGGTCTTGGGCACTTGATGCTGCCAGTGGTGCTGCAAATCGCCCGCCATGATGATCAGGCTGCCGTGATCAGGTTCAATCGCAAACGTTTGTCTCGAAGTCTTGTTTCGCAATATGAACCGCCTCGGTGAACCCAGACTGATCGATGCAATCAGGGGATTGGCTCCAAGCTCGGTCTCGTTATCCGAATGCCAGCCCATTGAATCCTGGCCATCTCGATACTGGTTGATCAAGACGCTGTTCAAACGAATGGTATTGATCAACCCTTGATCAGTCCTCAGCGCTGCAATGCCGGCTCGTATATGCGTCAACAACTCATCGCGCAGCTGCAGCACGTCGGCATGCCAACCCTGGGCCTCATAGCGTCCGCCTGAATAGCGATAGGCTATGCCGGAATCACCCTGGAAGTGGATCAGACGGGGCTGCAGCATCGTGCGGCCGAACATCGTAATGCGCCGTTCCTGCCACTTCAGATCGGATTTCAGGACTCGGAACAAACGGTCGGCATCGGGGCATTGCAGCCAGCCAGGACAGTACTGCACGACACCATCAGGCGCGCAGACCTTGACAAAACCTTCATTTGAATTTGACGCTGCATCGATGTTCGACACGGATACTGGGAGGGTCCAATTTAGGGCCAACAAACTTTACAGGAGTTTTATCATGAATAAATTAACTCAATTCGCGCTGTTGATTTTCGCTTCGATGTTCTCAGTCTCTGTCATGGCTGATATGCACGGCAAGAAAGATATTGTCGACACCGCCATCGAAGCTGGCAGTTTCAATACGCTGGTTACTGCAGTACAGGCTGCCGGTCTGGTCGAAACGCTGAAGGGCGAAGGCCCATTCACCGTGTTTGCGCCGACCGACGAAGCGTTTGCTGCAATCCCGGAAGCCGACCTCAATGCGCTGCTGGCCGACACTGAACAGTTGACCGCGGTACTGACCTACCACGTCGTTGCCGGAAAAGTCATGGCAGCCGACGTTGTTGGCCTGGACTCAGCCACGACCGTCCAGGGCTCTGATATCGACATCACCGTATCAGACGCAGGTGTCATGGTAGACGGCGCTAACGTCGTACAGACCGACATCGAAACCAGCAATGGCGTAATCCACGTCATCGACGCGGTAATTCTTCCGTAAAACACTGCCTCCAACCGCTGTGTTGAGAGCGAGCTTCGGCTCGCTCTTTTTTTGTCTGAATATTGGCAGTCAAGCACTTCGACTCCTGACAAATTCAACCGCCCAACCAGCAAACCTGTTCATCGTGGGTTTAGGGAAACCTGCGTAATGTAAACGTTTGTTGACACACCAGGTATGCGTCTTGGTGTACTATTCATACATCGTAAGTAACTGATATTACTACTAATTCTTAATGAGAATCATTTATATTCTGTTCTCGGCAAGAATCCGTTATTCCAATCATTCAAATACCGACCGTGAAGGAGTTTGTTATGGCGAATTGTTCCCGTAGAAAATTGTTCAAGATTGCTGGTGCTGGCTCACTGGCCCTGCTGTTGCCGTCGTTTGTGCAGATGAACACTGCATTGGCTCAGGATGGCGAACAGCTCGATCCTGAAAATGCACAGGCCAAGGCGTTGGGCTACAAGCACGACACCAACGAGGTGGACAATGCAGCCTATCCGACCCACGATGTCAGCCAGAACTGTGCCAACTGCCAGCTGGCACAGGGCGCTGGTGAAGGTGACTGGATCGGCTGTGCGCTGTTCCCCGGCAAGCAAGTTGCATCCGGTGGCTGGTGCAGCGCCTGGGTTGCTGCACAATAGACCGGCAGTTTCATATCCAAAAAAAAACCGGAGCCCTGCTCCGGTTTTTTTTGTTTCTGATTACTTCGCCTCTCGGCTGGCGCGCTTGCGCTCGTATTCCTTCAAGAAGCGCTTCCGAACCCGGATGTGATTCGGCGTAACTTCCAGCAATTCATCATCGGCCAGAAATTCCAGCGCCTGCTCCAGGCTCATTCGAACAGGCGGCGTCAGTAACAGCGCGTCGTCCTTGCCTGCCGCGCGCACGTTGCTCAGTTTCTTCGTTTTGAGCGGGTTGACGGTAAGATCGTTATCTCGAGAATGCAAACCGATGACCTGGCCTTCATAGACTTCTTCACCAGCACCCAGAAACAACTTGCCGCGATCCTGCAGGGTAAACAAGGAATATGCGACGGTGGTGCCGGTATCCATGCTGATCAACGTGCCGTTGGTCCGCGCCGCGATCCGCTCGGTGGCTGGTCCCCAGTGGTCAAACACGCGAAAAAACAGGCCGGTACCCGCGGTCATGGTGCGATACGCGCTCTGAAAACCGATCAGGCCGCGGGCAGGTGCAATGTAATCCAATCGAACGCGACCTGTACCGTCCGGCGTCATGTTTTCCATGCGGGCCTTGCGTTCACCCATGGCCTGCATGACCGCACCCTGGTATTGTTCGTCCAGATCAAGCACCACCTGCTCCCAGGGCTCGCGCAGCTCACCATCGATTTCGCGCTTGCGCACACGGGGCCGCGACACCGCCAGCTCGAAGCCTTCGCGGCGCATGGTTTCGATCAGTACGGATAAGTGCAGCTCACCCCGTCCGGCCACATCGAACTGATCCGGATCGGACGTATCGTTGACTTGTAGCGCAACGTTGTGCGTCGCCTCCTGGTACAGGCGGGTGCGCAATTGACGGCTGGTCAGATACTTGCCGTCATTGCCGGCAAATGGTGAATCGTTGACCTGAAAGGTCATGTGGATGGTCGGTTCATCGACCGTCAGCGGCGGCAGGGCCTGTACCTCGGCCGGGTCGCACAAGGTATCGGAAATGCCGATATCACTGATGCCGGAAATACCGATGATATCGCCCGCTTCGGCCTGATCGACCTCGTCACGGCTCAAGCCTTTGAAACCGAGCACCTGTAGCACCTTGCCCTTGCGCTCATCGCTATTTTTGTCAACGATGACGACCGATTGATTGGGCTTGACCCTGCCCCGCACGATGCGCCCGATCCCGATCAGGCCAACATAGCTGGAGTAGTCCAGGCTGGATACCTGCATCTGAAACGGTCCCTGCGGATCGACATCGGGCGCCGGTACGTGCTCGACCAGCGCTTCGAACAGCGGCGTCAGATCGCCCTCGCTGACATCAGAAGCCATACCGGCATAGCCGTTGATGGCCGAAGCATAAATGACCGGGAAATCAAGCTGTTCATCAGTCGCCCCCAGTTTGTCGAACAGGTCAAACGTCTGTTCCACGACCCAATCCGGCCGCGCACCCGGTCGGTCGATCTTGTTGACCACCACGATCGGCCGGAAACCCATGTCGAAGGCCTTCTGCGTAACAAAGCGTGTTTGCGGCATTGGGCCGTCAACCGCGTCGACCAGCAGCAGCACCGATTCAACCATGGACAAGACGCGCTCGACTTCACCGCCGAAATCGGCGTGACCGGGCGTGTCAACGATATTAATGCGCCAGTCCTGCCAGGTAATCGCGGTATTCTTGGCCAGGATGGTAATGCCGCGCTCGCGTTCCTGATCATTCGAGTCCATGACCCGCTCAGTCAGCTTCTCGTGAGCTGCGAATTCACCCGACTGACGCAAGAGCTGGTCAACCAGCGTTGTTTTTCCGTGATCGACGTGCGCGATGATCGCAACGTTGCGAAGTTTCATGCTGGTGGTCCAGGTAAAAGGCAATCGAGCATTATATCGGCTGCAGCGCTTCAATCGCCGAATCACTGCATTTCGAAAGGCGACCAAGGCTGACGGCCTAAAGTCGCTATGATGAGAAAAATTCATCGTGGACAAACCATTGAACCAATCTAGCGGCTATGACCAATCGGCTCCACAGGCTGCGCAGCAAGACCAGCCACAGTTCGGGCTGCACTTCTCACGCCAGTTTGAAAGCTGGTACAAGGGCTTCAATGCCAGCTTTACGTTCACGACCTACCAGGCCGGCAAGGTGTTCATGGTCGGCATGGGCGAACAGGGCATCAGTATCACCGAGCGCAGCTTTGCCCGCTGTATGGGCATTGCCACGCGCGCCGACCGTTTCTACCTGGCCAGTCAGTATCAATTATGGCGCTTCAATAACGTACTCGGCGCCGGGGAGAATTATCAGGGCTATGACAAGCTGTTCATTCCACAGCTGGGCTGGACCACCGGCGACGTTGATGCGCACGATATCGGCATCGATGCCGAAGGCCGCCCGGTATTTGTCAATACGCTGTTCAGTTGCCTTGCAAGGCCATCCGATACAGCCAGCTTCGAGGTGATCTGGAAGCCTCCTTTCATCAGCAAGCTGGCGCCGGAAGATCGCTGTCATTTGAACGGGCTTGCCATGTACGAAGGCCAGCCGGGCTGGGTCACGATGATCAGCCAAAGCGATGTGTCTGAAGGCTGGCGTGACCACCGCCAGTCCGGCGGCCTGGTCATGGATGTGCGCAGCAATGAGATAATCTGCGAAGGCCTGTCCATGCCGCACTCGCCGCGCTGGTACAAGAAACGATTGTGGCTGCTGAACTCGGGCACTGGCGAACTGGGCAGCATCGACCCGGCCAAAGGCGAATTTGAACCCTTATGTTTTGTGCCCGGCTATGCTCGCGGTCTGGCCTTTCACGGCCAATATGCGCTGGTCGGGCTTTCGAAGGCCCGCAACCAGTCCTTCTCCGGCCTGGCACTGGATGACGAGCTCAAAAAGCGCAATGCCGAAGCCCGCTGTGGCATTGCCGTCATCGACCTGAATACCGGCAACCTGATCCACAGTATGCGCATCGACGGCATCGTCGAAGAACTGTTCGACGTCGCCATTTTGCCGGAGGCCATTCGCCCGATGCTGCTTGGGTTCAAGACCGATGAAATCAAGCACATGATCAAGTTCGATGAAATTTGAATTGCGTTACGCCTTGTTTTCTGGATCACTGAGTGACTGATAGCAAATGAGCAAAGTGATCCATCAACACACGGGGAAGTTTCTTTGAGTCAACAAAGCCGGTTGGACAAACTACATCTATCGATGATTGTGCCGTTCGTTGCAATACAGCTATTTATTGCGCCTGATTATTATGTGGATTTTCTGGGTGCACCCTGGTCAATCCACATCCACGTCATCACGGTAACTGCCTGGTACGTATTATTGATCAGCCAGCCTTATCTCATTGCCAAGGAACGATACTTCAATCATCGCACCGTTGGCATCATCGGATTCGCGATTGCAGGGGGCGTGGGATTTACGGCATTGAGCATGCTGCCAAACACGGTTGGGTTCGGCCGCTTCGTCGAGGCTACTCCTGGTGGTCTGGGGGGCTTCACGCCCGAGTTTTTCTATGCAATCGCAATTTCCGAATTTTTTCTGGCCATTGCATTTCTGTTTGCAGTCTACCAAGCGATCATTCATCGAAAATCCAAACAAGACCATGCATCATGGCTGGTATCAACAGCATTCATCATTATGTTTCCTGCCATCGGGCGAGGTGTGCAGAACGCCTCCATCCTGATCAATGGATTCGAAACCGAGCAATTTTTTACCAAGATCATTGTTATCCCGTCGGTCATTTCTACGGCCATCATCATTGGCTTGACCATTGCCATTGCTGCACGACACTCCATGCTTCGTCACCCGGCAATTCGCCTCGCAGTTCTGGTGAACTTGATTCCACTGATAACGCAATGTTTTCCGGGGCTGATCGAGCCAGTAAGCGATTTTGTAAAAGCCGTGTTCACCTTGCGCTTTGAAGGCACACGTTTTTGAAATCAGTAGGGAGTAGGTAGACGATTGAAGCTTGATATTTTTGACTTTTGATCACCTCATCATAGTCAACAAAATGTCCGTTTCAGTTGCGTTATCGATCTTCAAAATCATTCGTTCTGCTTTTCCAGCGCCATGACACCAGCCAGGACTAAAGCCAAAAGCGGCCATAGAAGATAACGTTGCTCTGCGGAGGGTGTTAATGGCAGCAGCATCGAAAGATATAACGCAGTTGAAACTAATAATGCAACTTGCAGTGCGGCTGTCCTTCCGAAGCCCTGACGCCAACCGGCAACAATAGCGCAAAGTGCAATAAGAAAACTGATCCAGGGTGAAAACAGACCGAGATCTTTCCCCTTTTCCACAATCACACGTACTTGATCATGCATCCCAATCTGCCATCCAACCCTGGCTTCTGGATGCAAAAATCTTGGAGAATCGACCATATAGACCAAGTCGTCTTCCTTGTGTGCGCCGAACAATCGAACAAACACGGTGCTGCGATGCTCGAGCCAACCCAGCGGATTGTCTACAATCGCATCAAGCCATGCACCCAGCAGCTGCTGACTGTTCTCCGGTGCAAACGTTTCCAGTGTTGGGTTTCGGACCCCGCTGCTGGTTCGGACAAACAGCGGAACCGCAGAATTGGGGCTGTAGGCCTGCTGCAGATCGTCGATATCCATTCCGGGCCCGATAAAGTGTTCCGGCAACAAGACTTCACCGGCTTCAATCGAAAGGTATTGAAGGTCCCACATCGTCGTCACGGCCCACGTACTGGCGGGTCGATCAACCACCCAATTGGACGTTGATCGTATAAAGACCAGAGCGACTACCAGCACCAGTGCGGACATGACCAGTATCGATCTGGCACGCACCTCTCGCGTACCGAACACCGCCTGCGCGATCGGCAACAGCGCCAAGGGCAGAACCGCCAGGATCGCGTTATGCCGCACCCAGGTTGCCCAGCAGAGTATTAGCAACAAGCCCAACCAGGCCATGTGTCGATGAATCGGCCGGTCGGTCTTCGAGGCAAACAGCATCAGCGCAGTTGCCAGGGCGAGCACAGCGGCCAGATGAACATCTGTCCAAAGATGCGGCAGGATAGGAATGAGCGGCAACACGGCCAGCAGCAACAACAGGTGGGCTGCATTCAGGCGCAGCATTGCAATGATCCAGGCTAACGATGCGAACAGCACAATGGTGTTCAGCAGAAACAACGGGGCGGTGGATCCACTCAGTGCAAACGACAGACCCAACAACAGCGCGTTGGCCGGGGGCGATACGTTGCTGAAGTTACCTGTACGGCCTTGCTCCAACTGGTCCAGCACATCGAAGCTGACATAGCCGGGATAGAACACCAAGATAAAGGCAATACAACATAAAGCCATCAACCCTACAGAGGCCTTAGCAATTCCTGGGCTGTTGCTCAATACATCCTGGTAAGCATTTGGCGCACTCATTTTGGTGAGTACTCAC